>Ga0209367_1008680_pt1 | contig 13873 bp, 5 predicted proteins | sample WorMetLIZISLAND2_FD_187412 | JGI IMG/M metagenome (GOLD analysis project Ga0209367, IMG submission 187412) | Marine gutless worms symbiont microbial communities from Max Planck institute for Marine Microbiology, Germany - Olavius geniculatus... ... | reverse complement strand
TTACCAGTGTACTGTCACTGCATAAAAAATTATTTTTTTACAATAATATCATCTGCTTTTGTTTAGAAACACAAGGAATGTATCAAAAACTAAACATTATTAGATATTAATATAAAAATTGTTGAAAAAATTGTTTTTAGAAAATAATTTTTGCATATGTATTACTAATATTGCAGACATTTTTGACAATTAGAGTTTCACATGGTAGTGTAGAGACGCAGTTAAGGTGTGGTGGTATGTTTAATAATAACACTAATGCTACTTGTCCGCAAAATGTGCCAGTGAAAAAATTTGGAAAATCGGTCAATATTTGACGAAGATATGGACAATCACAAAGTGGGAGGTTTTTTGAGACACAGTATAGATGTATTTAATACTCTCCGCACGTTATCCGGCATCATCATCATCTCTGCATGCAGGGCTTGTGCTGCGCTGATGTACGATAAAAACACGGTGCCGTTGCGCAGTATAGAAGCTAAAAGTCATTTTAAACGGATTAAAACACGTGTCTGTGTCTCGGTATGTTTATTTCTTGAAAATTGCGGCACGAACGGCAGATGGGAGTTGATTAATTTGTTCATGTTCACGTTCACACGCCACAAGAAACGACGCGAAACAGAATCAGTGTAGATTGTTGAGGCTATAGATGTAAAAAAAAACGTTCCAGAAACAATACTGAAAAACGTCAAGAAACGTTAAAACGTAGAAAGAAAATATTTTAAAAACGTTTAAAACGTTAAATAAAAAACGTTGGTTATAATTTGTTTAACCTCTTGTCTAATGCCTATCCTGTAGGTGCAGTATACCTGGAACTATAGTCTAGATAAAAAGAGCTTTATTTAATTTCAATTTAACAGTCTGGTCATAAGTCCATAGCACTAGACTAACCAAATATAGCTTACTACATAGACAGCTTTTTATTTGGTATATTTGGACTAACTAAGTAAACTACTATCACTTCGACCAATTAATTCGTTTCTGCGGTTCCAAAAGCGCTTTTCAAAGTTTTTGATAGGCATTTCAATGCACGTTTTTTAAAAATAAAAAAACGTTGAAAAATTTTATAAAAAACGTTAATAACGTAAAAAGGTGGCAAAAATAAAAAAAGGAAAAAAAACTTTTATCACATTTATGGTTGAATCATGCAGACGGTTCCTCCAAGCGTGAGCAACATCGCAGGGTGCGCCAAAAAGTGACAACGCCTGCATCGATATCAATACACTGTGTCGCAACAAAAACACCCCCTAGATTTTCGATCGTAACTTGCAGAAAAATTAGTACAAGTCAATAATTTTTGATACCAATAATCCCGAGTGCCGGAGCGAGTGAAACACGTCAGCTAAATCAGCTGTAATTTCCCAGTTTAACCGTGAACAACTTCTGCTATTATAACACAACTCTGATTTATTGATTGATTGCTGATTTAAACCCGACTAGGCTCTGTTCGGTAAAAATTTGGGGCTTTTGCATACATTTCCTGTTTAGAAAATAAATAAGTAAGTAACGTCGAAAAGCTTGGATTTCGCAATGCGGCGTACAGATCCCAGACCCAGAGCCAGAAGAATGTCGTGCAGCATCGACTAAAACCACGTAAACTTTTAAATAGCCTATTGCAACACATTTTTGGCGAGTTATTGTGAAGTTTATTTTTAAAGATTTTTTTCTAGGAGATCTAAATATTGTGCTATCAGAGACTGTTACTGTTTGATACTGTAATTTTATTTTGGCATGTTTGTGGCTTTGACCTTTTGTCATATTTTAGTAATAAAACATCATAAAACATCATAAAGTGGCTCCAAAAACAGACACTGTAAATTTGTAACACTGTTCTGCGACATTTATTGGCAGCGGCCGATTTTTTTTCTGTGGGTCCCTGTTTGGCCGGACATGCTGAACGTGCCTAGACCCGCCTCTGGTTTCCAGATCGTCACGTTTGTGGCATCATTCGGATAGCGCCATGACGTCTTGGTACATTGGCGTGCACGCGCGGTGACGCAGACATGTTGTAGTGTAGCCGCACCAACGTCCGTGTACAACCGTTCGCCGTACACGTACCACTAGTGCTGGGCAGTATCGCGTTTTAATCAATCGATCCATGATCGATCTGCTCAACTCATCCGAGTTCGATTCACACACCCGCTTTGGCCTGAACCTATTAAAGTTAGTAAGTAAATAATACGACCGTTGTAGAATGTATGTAGAGGAGTATAGGCAGCTTGTCAAAAAGTAAAAACTGTAAGCATTGCGAACACATATATTGATAAAAAATAAATAATTAGGTATTAGACTGGCCAAAATTAATGATAAAGCCGGTAGGCGACTTGGCTCGCTAAGCTAAAACACAACTGATTTTCGGTCGGCTATAACAACAGAATGTCCTTCTAATTCTAACGGACAGCTGCTATCGTCAGTCCGTCACGGACAGACACACACGCAGGCAGACAGACTCGGCTACAGACACGCTGATTAATAATAAAGGTCGCTATAGGCCTATGGCATGCAGCGTAGCGAGCCAATTGGAATAACATGTGTAGACTGTCTGTGCACAATTTTACGTAGGCTCCCCATTGTATTGTATACTTAGTGTGTGTTTGCTTTCCTGTATCATTTGATTTTGTATAAAACAAAGTGACAATAATTCAGGATAAGTGTGATAATGATAATTATGACAAAGACATGCGTATGACATAGTAATAGCGATTTATCATTTCACATGGGTTATGAGTTTTTTTTAATTTGCACAAAACATTACTAATAATACCTGAATGACTTTGATAGATATTAGTAGGCTATGATTTTATTAGTACATTATCTGTCTGTCTTTCTGTTTGTTCTTTGTCATTTTATGTCGAATAAACGTGTTCATTAGGCCTGTAGTTCTATAGTGTTTCTTCTACAGGCAATGTTTTTGAAATAAAAAAAAATACTATAGCATGCCCATAGCAATGAAAATGCAGTAAAACTAGCATACTGTGCTGTATTTAACACTGGAGTGAAAACTTCCTAGAAATGGCGCATCTCCGGCGACGCGTACAAATGCCGGTGGCGTCGGTGCGCGCTCGAGCAGGTGCCCTAGATAGACACAGTGGCCAAGCAAACAGCCACCCACCGCGCCAGGCCTGCTCCATATCTCTCGCTTGCCAACACCCCAGACAGTGGCGTATCCATGTTCAGCCGCGCAAACACTTCTTTGAGTTCACTCCCCGAATAACCCCTTATTTTCTTCTCCCGTTCTATTTTCTCTTTCTTTCCCTTTCGTTTTATTTCCCTTTTTCCAGTCCTTCCTCTTTCCTTTTACAACAGCGAAAGGTTTGAAGAGGGGGCGCTGTAAGCTCCCCAGCGGGTCCAGAATCCGGACGAATTTCTATGCATTGTATAAAAGCGTCACGGAATTCAGTACAATCCGCCCAGCAGTCCAGCACTAGCAGCAAACCAGATCAATACCATCAGTTAATTATGACATTCATTTGGCACAGACCTTTTACCTGTATTGTCTCTGTAAGCCTACCTGTTAGATTTTTTTTATATTATTGCACTTTTATAGACCAAGCTATGTACTTTTGTTCTGACGTGGCAGTGCTTAACAAACGAATATTATATCGTAACATCGGCGAATTATTCTGGATTCGCCCGCACTAATGTTGCTATCGCTAATGAGAACAGAAAGTAGAAAGACTCAAGATAAAAAGACAGACACGCCTAGTGCACAAAAACACTAGCAGAAATTTGTCATCAAGCCGAAGATAAAGGACACAAGATGACATAGAATTTTACCATTAGAAAACCGTCATTAATGACGTGAACATCCAAGTAACCTTTCGACTTGTTGGACTCATTTATTCAGCATTAACGTCAATAATTTCACGGCAGTTATGTACAGTCTGTCTATAAAAGAATTCTTGAATGTGTACTGTGTATATCTTCCGTAAAAAAGACGTGTGTGAATAAATAAAATAGCGGCGAACTCGCGTTGGGAGAGTGAGAATCAGCCTGATGTCTTCCTGAAACGCGTTCAACTCGATCAACTCACGTGTATGCCAATTACTTATTTATCATGCGGCTGTCCGAGCTTACTGTCAACCTTGTGACGCCCGGAAACTAGACGGATGGCCGCGTATACGTCGGTACTATGCATCGATGTATCTGTGCTTGTTTGTCTCGGTTCGAGCTAACTCGATCATACGAGTGAATGTCTCATCCATGCGGTGTTTTGCATCAAAAGGTCAGGTTTCTGCCCGCACCCTGCCCAGAACTGTACGATTGCATATGCGAATTCGTACGCAGTTCATGATATCTCCGTCGCAATTTCGGTTTAAACAAAACTAATGAGTAAAGAATAAATTCCATTAATTCGCCGGTTAGTACTTCAAATAAATGGGCGACTGATTGTCTACGGGCAGGTTAGTCATCTCGGTAGCCGATACGAAACCAGTCAGCAAAGTGGACCCGGCTTTCTACCCTCTGTGGGAAGGCAAAATGATTATCACCATTCGCGCTGAGTAGTAGTAAATGGTGCTAGTTTAGGCGGATCTGTGGCTCAAGCTGATCGGCTTGGTCCAGAAATCAGCGGCCATCCAGCTCTTGTGCTACATCCGTCAAATGAACCGCCGGCTGAACTCTTGCAGTGGCAGTGCACTGCTGAACATTGTCGTAGATGTACACTATTGTTACTATTACTATTAATCGACTTTTACCTGCAGGGGTCATGGACTCGTTGTACAACTTGCTACGGATATGCTACATATTATACACACAACGAATCGATGCAAATGGAGTTTGGGATTAATTCGAGAACTGCGTCACAAACAAATCGATCGACATGTTTGCGAACGCAATTATTATTGGCTTCTCAGAAGCTTTTGCTTCTAGGATCGAACCTTGCTGCGAAGCTCCAACATGTGCGTACTCAACGCTGCGTGCCCGATTATAGCGTAGCTGTCATGCGGAAATGCTGTTATCTCGGCGTTTTCATTTTTCTCTCAGTGTACGAGTACATCCTTTATGCACACCGTCTATTCGCTATAAGTCGGCAGCATACATGATAACACGCTAACACAAACGACAAAAATAAGCGCTGACTATCATACGACAAATAAGCGTTTCTATACCAAGCTGTCAGTAGCCTAAAAAGAAAACTGCGTCTAAGCGTCTCACCTGTAGGCCTACACGCCTATCCTCTACCGTTGTGTGATTCAATTAATAAATCTCACACTGCATCACGTAATTTTGTAATATTTTGATGAAACTATTAATTACAAAAAATGTCGAAAAAGGTGCAATTAAAATACAAGCTATTAAACATATAACTTAAATAGGCACCTATTTAAGAAGTGGCACTGCTTGGCGAATAAAGCCAAACAATTATTCTAAAATGGGTTAATCTATTCCAGGATGTCTGTAGGCGTTCTCGGCTGGAGCGAGTGCGTGCGAGTGACATTATCCCATGCAGTCAATCGCACGACGTTAACCCTTTGTCACTCTCACAGCCGCACTAATGTCATCATAAGGCGTAAAATTTAATACTGTAGATAGCCGTGCAAAAGCACAGCACAAGAATGGCAAAGAAGAAATAGAAAAAAGCAGGCACTAAATAAAACACGTGGAAAATGACGAATGAAATAACAGTAATAAAAAATACAGACACAGACTCAACGAAAAACGAGTCCACTCGGAGCGCTCAGCAACAAACAACAAACCGTTTTTAGTTGTTTTGCGAATCTACTTGCAACTCGGCCCATAGTTCTTCACACGAAATTTTCCGTCATTCACATTTCGTACAATTTTAGCAGCGTTTCTCGCTGCCTACCTTTCTATCGTTGAAGCAGACCGCTTGTCGAGATAGGCAAAAACAGAAGATGACAGCCAAGCTCTGACAGCCCTCTCTAGCTTAGAAACATTATGATGCTTCTCTCATATGAAAAATAGCGCCCGTACAAGCTACGTATACCGTAGACATGCTGTTACATCAGCGACAATCGCGATATCGTGTCGCTACCGTGCGTCACGTGACCTTGTCTGTCGCTTGCACATGCAACTGTCATTACTTTACTAACCATGGTATCCCTGGCATTAACAGGCCGCATTATACTCATTGCAAACTGCCCGTCCGTCTCTCTGTTTGTCTGTCTGTCACATTCGTGCCTGTATTAATTTCGCTTAATATAAAATCTCTAAATTCCCACAACATTCGTTTTCGCAGAGTTCAGTATTTTACGCAGTTGTAACAAACGTTTGTAAACGTTTTAAATTTTTTTTAAATAAAAGACGACTGGAAATTGTTCAAAAAAGGCTTTTTTCTGAACATTTGTTACAACTAAAGATAAGAATGATTGTCCACACCGCATTACATATTCACTGTCAACCTGTTATCAACTTGAATTAAACTGAATTAAATGATGATCATAATTATTACTATTATGCGTAAAGTAAACAACGCGTGCCTGCCCTATTCTATACTTTTGGTCGAGCGATATATTGGCCGATGTGATCATTATTTTTGGTTGGCAAACAATTATTCGAAAGGCAATGAGATTGTCGATCAGCAACGGTGATGAATCGTTGCTACTGTATATCTTTGACCTAAGCACGTCGTTCCGTCGCAGAACACACGCCATGCGCTGCCGTGTCTAAGAGCGTGTCTACATGTGCGACAAAACGTCGCATGCGACAACAACATGGCGGGCCGGGCTACGTACAGTGCAGCTGTCAATCAACTCGCGTTTGGCAGCGCCATCGCACGAAACAGTTTTTGTCGCAGATGTAAGCTGCAGCGTCGTCGACAGCTGTTCTACATTACTAACGTATTAACGGTCGTCTGTCTGTCTGTAGCGCATGTATTGTGGCTAAACGGTACGGCTTACCGGAAAACTGTGTGAACAGATAAATAGGGTTACCAGATGGCTACCCTGTGGTACCAAGTCGAACTTCCCAAACTTTTCATTCTTTAAACGGAGACATTATTTGCACCCAAATACTTGCAACGCGAATAAGTTTATTTATTTATTTTCTGTATTTCTGTATCTCAGGTCAAAATCATACGGTGAGTAAGTAAAAAATAGCCGGTACGGGCGTAACTGACGGACGGGCGATATTCGTAATGCGGCCAGTAGGACCAGGGTGTACGTTCATTGAGGACTACCCTTGAAACATAGAATTTTAGCTGCAATCATGGATGGCTTCACCAAAGGTGTTTTGTAAAGCTAAATGCGCCAAATTTATTTTTCGGCCAGAATCCGCCTTTTGGAAAATGTTTGTGCGGGCGCCCATTAAGTAGGCTATACGGATGCTGTCATAACGTTGAAATGAAAGGCTGAAATAATGCAGCAGAGTAATACCCCATTTCACGATCAAGCTGGCTCGACGAGCTTGCTCGACGAGCTGCTTATATGTTAGTTGGACGAGCCAGCTCGATGTTTGCTCGATCGTGTAAACGGGGTATAAAGCAACGCTTGGACGCAATTGTAACCGTCCCGGCAGCAGTCAACGACAGAAAATGATATGATACTATCAGTGTTGATTAGGCCGCTGCATGCAAGACCGATACATACAGTGTACGCGAGCTCGCAAGCGATGTGGGTGGTCTTGATTACAAGCAGCCGCGTAATGACGTCACCGTGAGCTATGACGTCATCACCCAGTGACACCCACAGCAGTGGTATTTTACGGTCATGCTGATTGGCTGCGCTCTTCTTCTTGGATGGCGTCAAGTTTTTTTCGTCTATAAATAGCTCGGCGTTACGTCACCGATTGGCTGCTGATGACGTGCAAGCTAATTGCACTGCAGCTACTGCTTTATTGTTGCCGCAACCAGGGGCTACTATCTCTATAGCTGGTGGGCACAGCGTGCATGCGCTTAGTGAAAAATAGGGTTAAAATTTGTTCAGGTCGTATATGCAATATGTGTTGTAAATTGTTATTACCAGTGGCGCTGTTTTAGCTCGAAATGCACCATTCATCCCCGAGAAGGAAAGATGGGAAAGGGAAAGGGAAACGAGGATGAAACGGGAATGCGAGGTGAGAAAGGGGAGAGGTGTGGTGAGATCTTTAGTAATACCATTAGTACAGAATTTCTTTGATTCTGGCAGTAAAAAAATTTGACAATCGGTTAATATTCGATGAATTAAGGCGTATGAAAACATAGTGTCATTTTTTGGCCCACCCTGTGTATATTTTGCTAGCAGGCGTTGTGTCGCGCAGTCAGTGTATCGTCGGTCGTTTCAGCAGTCCGTGCAAAGACAGCAACCGCACGATTTATCTATCTCTTCGCCACATAACGGTCTTGTCACACTGTTCTATTTTCACCGTGCATACGTTTTTTTGTTGCAACGGGCTTCCGTATCAACCACAGTATGTTGAGTTGCAGTACGTGCGCTATAGGCTCATAGTTGTCTTTAATTTCAGCTGTTTCCCCGTTTATTACGTGTGGTATTCGTCAGCTTTTTGCTTTCGACGTACATGCTACACTAAATTCATTCAGCTATTAATACACTTGATTGTATGGCATTAAATAGCAGTAGCCTACATCTACAGAAATGATATACACCTAGATCTACTGTAGCCCTAGTGGTATTTGTCACAACGAAATTTGTGAGTAATTTATCCGGTTTTAATTCTACCCTTAATTAACGCTCAAGACTATTGTATACCTCGTTGTTTACTTCTACGAAAAAAACTGTACAATAAACTTTGTATCTTATAAGGTTAGGACAACTTAGGACCTAAACTATATCGACATTAAATTGCTTTGAAGTGCGTTTTTGAGGCTCATAACGTCCCAGAAATCGATGGCGACTCGGGCTTCACATAGACTTCATTGAATAGCTTAAAGCGTTCTCCAGATCCCCTACAGCTATAAAAATTACGGGGAAAAGACAAAAAAATCGGGGTGAAAAGAAAAAAAGCAAAAAAGTGGGAGGACGAAAAGCGAAAACAGTGGAAGATAGGCAGAAATGTGGACCCCTAGAAGCGCTTTAAAATCTGGGAAGTGGGGAAAGAGAACATAGCGGCGACTTGCTCCAAGGAGAATGGATAGACGACGCTGTACTGGATGGTGTTAGCGATGCACAATCGGTCCGCAGACATTCGAATGATGAGCGCTGCCAATCTACTGATATGCATACAGTAGGTTACATGTCTGTCTCTCTGTCTCCAATGCCACCTCGGCTGCTGCTGCTGCGGCTGCTGCAATTTCTGCAGCTCGCATCGGCGTAATCTCCGGGAACGTTTACTACCGGGGGTAAAAATAATAATATATAACTTACCTTGCTGGTGTGACTTGTGTTCTACCGTTGTTTTAAATGCACTGCAATGTGATCTATTTTCAAACGATATATTTTTACTCCTCTCACGCTACGTTCCTAACGTAACGAAGAGGAGTATATGAAATCAGTGTAATATTGAGGACCGACCGACCGACGACCGACCTCCGTTTCTAGAAGAGCCTTCCTGGAAAAACTTCAAATGGCTATACCCGATAATGGTGCAAGATAAACTCACAGTCACAACTGACCACCCACAGAAAGTCGACCACCGGGAGTCGAATGATCACGTGACCGATAACGTCACGTGACCCCAAAAGGTTACGGTCGTGATCCCATTATCTTTGAGGCGCCATATCTCCATAACGGTGCCAGATAGACGCATGGATTAAGGTATAACAAAACAAATGGCAACTAGCGTCATCGACCATTGTTGGAATTTTTCCCTTAGTTCCTAAAATCGGGCAATATTTTATGAACTTCCGGGAGACAATTTCCAATAACGACCTTGACGCCAGTCACTGTTAGTATAATATTAAACAAGTCTTAATTAGACGCCGGGTTTCTAGTACAAGCCGAAAGGAACAAAAAAGCTCTTAAAAGAATACAAAAGAAAATGATGCGCGAGGAGTACATTAGATTGGTCACAATCTAATAATATTTCTTGTTGTTCTCTAATTTCATGTCCTTCGTTATTATGTCTTGCTATTTCGTGTCCTGCAATCATTTTCAGTCAACCGAATAAAAGCAGATATAAAGCAGCAACATAAACAAGATTTTTTTCTGTTTTTTTTTTTTATTTCGAATGTGCAAATAGCCTCAGACTCATAACTATTGGCGTTTATTTCAGCCGACTAGTGACACTTTGGTTTTAACAATCCATGTAGCTTTTCATTTGAAAAGGTGGACTTTTAAATCCAAATAACCACAAACAACGACTCTTAGACCGTTGCGACACGTTGATATAACTTTTGTAATGTGATTAGTGTGAACTATTCTATCACTTTGAACCAAAACGTTAGACACCTAAAACATCATAAAATAGGTGACCGATTTTCAAAAATTCTTTCGCTGACACATTGATAATATTCATTATTGAAATTGAGTTTACGTCGTGTAAGCGCGTAAAAGTCGAATAATTTGTCATTAGTTTGTGTCGACACACAAGTCTTACGCAGCCCATAATCTTCACAGAAATTATGAAGGATTGTAATCCACATGCGGATCAGTTAGTCTACATTCCATACGCCTTTGGTGCACCGACGCACCATTGCTATCGGTTGACGGCTTAATCTGTTGCGTTCGCCTTCCTCGCAACGTAGTGATGTTTCCGTTCGTAGAACTTCACACCAGTTTCAATTCCTGTTAGCACTGGCCATACCCACATTTTCAGTTTTTATTCCAGTTTCTGGAAAATGTCTGCTGATATTGAAACCTCGACCTTTGAGTTCGTCAGCGTGCCACGCAACGACTGAGTTGTTTTGTCGAGCAGGCAACATATAAAGCAAAAAGAAATGTAAAGTCCGGTACTTGTTTTGGCGCTTTTTACATCAGTCAGACTCGTGATCAGAAGCGCTTTAATATCTCGGAAGCGGCAGCTGATTGACATGAGCTAATGATACCGCAGCGCACTATGCGGCCATCTGTTGCCCGCGTTAGCGAACAATTGGACCAGCGGTTTGCAGCTAGCAGACATATCATCGCCCCAATCAGCCACACCAGGCCTTTACCCCGTAGCGCGTAAGCTACTATTTATTTCCCAGCCCACTGAGAGTAGGAGGCTGAGTTCAGCTGCGCAGACAGTAGGCTAGCAACTTGCTCAATGTTGCGTGCAAATGGCCCTCGGTGAGAATCGAACTGCAACTTGAAAGTTACAAGTCGTTACCAACGATTACGTTGTGCACGTACACAGAGAGTTTCGTTGAACAATTGCAAAAATAGTCCGAACAGTTAGAAATACCGACAGTATTTCATTATTGTTTTGTTTTGCCAAAAAAATTGTCGGTGCTTCAGCGAAAATCTTTAGTCTGCAAATCGTGGTCAACTATACAGGTTCCGCGGATCACGATATCAACCTACGGAAGCCTTGCCTACCAGTCCGTCTACTTAGAACGCTCTTTCGAACATTCTTAAATGCATCAACACTCTCTGTCTACCTTTACGCGTCATCTCACACAATTTACTTTTCATTCTACAATACTAGCACAACAAACGCGTTTAAGGCTTTTTAAAACTTAGCGCGCGTCATATGAATTATTTACTTGCTTACTTACTTTTGTTTGGGTTTCATTTCCGTTCGGTTTCCGTTTGAGCTCAACGCGCTGTCAGTCAAATTATGATATGATATGAAATTGAGATCATGCTGAGATGCTCACTACAGTTACAGGCATCTTCGTCAGTCGCCGCCGCTCATAACTAATAAATGGAATCTCAATAAATTCACGTGCTTCGGGTTGCAGCCTGGCGAAAAAGTAGGGACGAAAGGAAAAAAATATATGTGTTTTTTTAATTTTAATTTAAATTTCGTGACATGTCGTGCAAATATTACACAACGATCCGTAAAACAAACTGACGGAAGTCCGACGGCAATTAAAGTAACGATACCGGTTCTGCAGCATAACAGATAGATAGATGCTAAGTTTTTTTCGGTAAAACTTTGAAAGTAAACTAGAAACTGCAGCAATATTTTCCAGGATGCAATTAAAGTTTCAGCGCGCGAAAGCAGCTATTGCTTTAGCGCATCTCATTCATCGCAATTTTGTCCGTCCGTCCGTCTGTCTGTCCGTCGCACGGGTAGATCAGTCAAAAGCGGTGCAAGTTAGGATCACCAAATCTTCACCGTCGGCTGCCTGGAAGACTAGTTTCAGGAACAATAAAGCTTTTCCATAAATTCAATCTTCGGCTGCAGCGCACACTCAAGGAATGAACGGCGACGAAATGGCTGGAGACAGACTGACAGTTTGCGAACAGGAACTGCTATAGGCTTTCGCGCGTCTCATGAGCATTATCTCAAATTTCTTGTTTTATTAGAGGCGGTCGGGGAATCGGAAGCGCAGGAATTTTTAAGTCTCATCATCACTGTCACTGCATTGCCAGGTGCTGCTGCTGCTGATGATGATGATGATGACAAGAAATTTGAGCTAATGCTCACGAGACGCGCGAAAGCCTATAGCAGTTCCAGTTCAGTAGTTTAGCTAAAAATTGGAGTGTTCACGCTAAGTTAATATACAAATACCAAATTTTCTATCTGGATCGCATAACGATATTTTCATGCAGCCGACGGTGAAAATTTGGTAATCCTAGCTTGCACCGCTTTTGACTGATCCACCCGTGTGACGAACGGACGGACAGACAGACAGACGGACGGACAAAATTGCAATAGCTAAAACGCGATGAAAGCTGTAGCTGCTTTCGCGCGTAATAAATCGATGTGTGTTCGTCTGCTTGTGCAGTTTGAGAGCCCTGTCAGTTGGAGTCGATCAGTTCAATAAAGCACCTTTTAATACCAGTAGGCCTATAATGTATAATAATGACTCCCCCTAATAATAACTCTCTCAGTCATTATTATATGTATAGTTTACACTCCCCTAGTATAATGTAATCTTTTTGTGTGACTATTTAAAAAAAATTTTTAATCGTTGTTGCTGCTTATTCAGTATATGTTGTCGCTTATTCTGTATTATGTTCATAGCTGAATAAGAATGAATATTTACTGGGGGAGTGTAAATTATACATATAATAATGACTGATGGTTCATTATTTTATGGGAGTCATTATTATACATTACACCGGTACCACTGATAGGAATTGCTGTCTCTAGACAGTCATTAACTCTTCGGCATATTTTCCAATCTGCTAACTGAATTAATTATCTGGTATACAAGTGACACGTTACAGAGCTTGAAAGTATACCTTCGGTGGGCGCATTTTCTGCAGCCTGTGTGAGGTTCCAATCAAAGTGTGTGCTTAAAGGCGCGATGTAGGCATAATGACGACAAAATTAATGGTTGTGCGAGCTATAATAGGCTTGCCTAACCCAACCGCTCGTTAGGCGGTGCAGACAGTTAAGGCGCATACGGAGCGACGTAACTGAACTGAACTGAACTGACACAGTTTAGTTTTAACGAGCTGACCAATGGGCAAGCAGGGCGAGCCCATTAGTCAATGGTTGACGCGTACGTGAACGTAGTCACGTAGGCCACTGACGTTGTTGGACGGTGCTTACTGTAATGCATTACTACTTGCTTATTGATCAGTTCGTCAAAAACTAAACCATGTCAGTTCCGTTCAGTTCAGTTCAGTTCAGTTACGTCTTAGATACCGACCACTCAAAGCGACACGGCGATCCTACAAGGAAGTTGAAAGAAACCCAGCTTTCGCTACAACATCTCACGATACATTTCGTTAGTGTGTAGGCTAATATAAGGCACGTGTTTGTTTTGTTTGGAGTTTTTGACTGCGTTTGCTTTTTTTCTGCATACAGTATCTACTGGAATCCGGATAGACTGCATAAGAAGAGCAGACGAGAAATCTGAGCTAATGCTCATTGCTCGTGAGACGCGCAAGAGTCTATCAGTTTCTGTTCGCAGGTAATCTTGGTCTATCTCCATCCATTT
>Ga0209367_1008678_pt1 | contig 13875 bp, 9 predicted proteins | sample WorMetLIZISLAND2_FD_187412 | JGI IMG/M metagenome (GOLD analysis project Ga0209367, IMG submission 187412) | Marine gutless worms symbiont microbial communities from Max Planck institute for Marine Microbiology, Germany - Olavius geniculatus... ... | reverse complement strand
TTCTCAGTATCTCTCATTTCATTTTTCTTTTAAACATTTCAGTTCTTTTTAGTTTATGTGCTAGATTAAACTGACAGTGTGTTTGTCAGTTTTTGAGTGCAAATTTTCCATTGTATTGTATTGTATGATATTTGGTAATTTTTGTTTCATGCACTCTCACAGCGTAATTATTACTGACCATTGTGTAATGCCAACTAACGTAACGTAACATCGTAATGGGGACAAGTAATTCACCTCATAGCCCATATTTTGTTATCTAACCAGTAAGCTCTTCTTAGTTACGTTCGTCTCTTCCAATTGTTATTTTCATCCGACTCGTTATTCCACACTGGAAATGACTAATACTTGGAAAAGATGGCATGAAACTAAATAATGTTATGAATTGGCTTATGTTTTGATGTGTCTCATTTGTGCAGTCAGTACAATGGAAAGCCAGTTCATTGGTAGCATGGTTTCCATTGATTGTGGTGAAGTACTAGGAATTTATCAGGGTCGTCTGGATGGCATTGATCAGTCAAAACAAATGCTGACTATTGTCAGTGCATTTCACAATGGAACACGATGCTCAGTGCCACAGATCTCTATTAAGTAAGTTTGATCTTTATTTTATTTAATGTAAATTGTAACATGAGATTGGTGATCTATTGCTAACATGAGATCGGCTGTTCCGTCACGGTTAACATCACCCCTCCCAAGTTTTTATGCGCGAAAGCAGATACTGCTATAGCACATCTTAGCCATTGCAATTTTATCTGTCCATTCATCTGTCACACGGGTAGATCAGCTAAAAACGGTGCAAGCTAGAATCATCAAATCTTCACTGTCGGCTGCTTGGAAGACTCTAGTTTCAGGATCCGTAAAGCTTTTCCATAAATTCGAAAGGGTTCACAACTTCACACTGAGCAAGGGCACTAAATGAGAGGGGGGTAGGGAAAATTTGCAATTTTTAGCCAATAAGTCGCTGTATGTCAAAAACAGTGCGAGATAGGGCCTAGGTTACCATTAATCACTAATAGGAAGACATACACGGGCTTTTGATTGGCATCGAGAGCAATGACCTTGGATGATCTTGAACATCAAAATAGAGGTTTTTATAGATTTGTTGGCAATTTTGGGCTGTGAGACACATTTCAAGAGTGAATTGCACCGAAGTCAATAACGATAGACAAGGACAAGTTGTGTACGAAATTTTTAGCATTTAATGTAGATTTTGATGGTCCAAGTCTCGATTTTTCAGGTTCAAGGCAACGTGTGCACGAGGGCATCAAAGAGTGGTACCCCCATAAAAGTTGGTATTTTACCACTGTTGGTCAGTTTTTTGTGAAAACAGTTGCAGATAGGCATGGACGTGCTGCCTATCACAAAGGACTAGTGATGAGCTTTTTAGTCGTATCAACATTGATGTCTTTGAAAGACCCTGAACTCTCAAAATAAAGCATTTTATTGTTTTTTGCAATCTTTGACTGTGGTGCACACTTCAAGAGTGAATTGTGACAAAATGGCTGGAGATAGATTAAGACAATTTGTGAACAGGAATTGCTGAAGGCTTTCGCACGTCTCGTGAGCATTACCAGTAGCTCAAATTTCTTGTTATTTTTGCTAGTCATAACATAATTGTATGCTGTAAGTTAAAAGTTAAAGGTTGAAGGTCACATATAGCTCTTAATGAGCGAACCCATCTCAGAGCTACGGAGTGTCACTTGTCATATGGGATCACACAGTGTTACCTGCCACCCGACAGAGGTGAACACGCCCCGCCTTAACCCCAGCCAGATAGGCCGGTACTCGATTTACCTACCCCGGAGGGATGGAAGTTGTGATAAATGTGCCAGTTGGGGTTAAATGTTGCAAAAATTGAAACATTGGCAACATTTATGTGTAACTGTCAAATTTAGACCATCATGATTAGCGATGTTAATTGAGGCTGACGCACGGTAAGGGCAAATTTTGTAAGTTATTTGGTTAGGGCTTTGGTTTGGGTAAGGATTAGGGTTAGAGTGATTATTCTGGATAGGGTTAGTATGTGAGTTAAGTTTAGAGTTTATTGATTTACACTCACAAAGAGGATTATGGTGCTTAGGATAGGTTTAGAACATCACCAATCTCATTGTAGAAAACAGTGCTAAGATGAGATCGCCACTTGCAAAGGGACTGTCATCTAGTGCTAGAGCAACCTGGCTGACCAATCATGAATCTCGATATCATCCTAGCAATTCTTCTGATGCTTATAGCGAGATCGCCAGTCTTGTTCTAGCTCCAACCCTTATGATGATCTGAATATGAATCCTTTTACTGTACTGTATGCAGCATTCCTAGTTGCTGATAGTGAGTCTTTCATGGATTTAAACACATATTTGCAAATACTCTTATCTTCTGTATGTTTCATATTACATGGTTACTTGACTCTTGGTGACAGTAAATGCATTTTTTTTGATACGGTACTTAAATGAGGCTGATAGTGTGACAGAAATACTCCAATGAATGATGGTGATAGAATTCTGTAGGCACTTCTTTTTTCAGTGATCTGCTTATTTTATAGGCGTCTAACAGTCTGTTCCTAATGTTTGCTGCTTTTTCAAATTTATTTTAGCTTTTTTTCCGTTATGTTGTCTGTCATTTGAATTTTTATGCCTCCGCCAACGTAGTGGCCGGAGGGGAGGCATTATGTTTTCAGAGTGTTCATCCATGCATGCATGCGTGGACTTTGAGCTTTGAGCGCATATATCTTTGGAACAGATGGAGATATTGACAAGCAGTAAACAGCGTTATTAAGTACGATCCCTCCCGCATTGAACAGACAATTCTGGTAACTGGGTGAACTTTGGTTCACTAACAACGATGGTTAGTTGGCTAATGTTCTCCCACTCTCTGCGATAGGGGTTTAGCTAGCTTCTTTTTACATGTTGGCGGAGGCATAATAGTCGACGGAGTCGTAACCGCCATCTAGTTTTCCTTTGTTTTTTTTCCTGAACATCCTGTTCTGTAAATATGTCTTGCAGCATTTTGCTGTGCCTTAGCAAAAATGCTGCAAGACACATTTACAGGGCAGGATGTTAGGGAAAATGGCACAACAATTTGTTTCTTTACATTTCTATATTGTGTCTAATATCTTCTTGAACCATGTGTAAATTTTCTTGATTAGTTCTTTTGTTTTTGTTCATCTAGCTGACTTTTACTGTCTTTCTCTTGATCCACAGTGGCATATACATTACAGCTTGTGCTAAGGTGCTTGCTTGCAAATATGTATAGGAGTTGTATTGTATTGTGTGTTGTTTGTTTTTATCGTAACAGTGCTGCAGACATATGTGACCTGAAGATTATTAAAGATGTTGCAGAAGCAAAGTCATTTGTAACTGCACCTGGTCCACAGTACAGCAAGAGAACGACTAATGCTCGTACATTAGCAAAGCATAATGACCAAAGCATCGCTCAAAAAGCTCATGATAGAAGCATTGCATTATTTCAGCACTCAGCATCTGATATCCTTGTAACGAATGCAAGAAATACTGTGAGCAGTAAGGAAACAAATGTAGCTCAGGGCTTCAGTGCAGCAACTGTAGCCAATCCAAAAAAGTCATCAGGTAAAGCAGCAACGTCACGTGCTTCAAATAGCAAGAAGTCACAGAGTAGCAATGTTGCTGTTGATTCAAGGTCGTCCCCATACAAGAAGCAGCAGCTGAATGGTTTTATGCAGAACAGGCATCCAGTTGGAGCATCCCGCATGAAGGGGTACATGGATAGTGCACGAATGAATGGATGTTCACCGAATGATCTCACAGCTTGCGTGCAAGCAATGGCTGTGTCAGATGAAATGGTTAGGAGCAGTGACTGTTTTCCAGATACCAACCACAGACATCTGTCGTCACGTAAACGAACAACTTCAGGTATGGCTGGTATTAAGCATGTGCTGGTGATAGTTAAAAAATATTTTTGAAGAACATTTAAAGTTTTTTGTGATTTGTGTTTGCGCTGTTTTGAGGGATTTCAATAATTAGTTTATTTGGTACAATGGTACATTGAGTTGTTTGCTTATTATGTTTATATAATGACAGACTGACAATAATTCAAATAATTTTATGCAAATTGAAAAACTTGGTTTATAGTGTCAAATGTGTTCACAAACCAATTAACCGTTGAAGCAGTAGCACAGGCTACCGGATAGGAAAATAGTTCAGCATTACAAATGTTGTTGTTCTTTCTGTCAGTCTAGTGACTTGAGCCTGGATTTTTGCAGCATGGCTGCTATTGATTGTGTTTGTGTGTGTGTGTGTGTGTGCACATGTGTGACTGTTTGGGTTCTATGGTAATAATTGTGTTGTAGCATCAGATGCATCATTGGCACGTAATGGATGGAAGAGTCCCGGTCCTCGCTATGGCATCAGAGGTCCGGGGACCGTCAAAGAGGAAGAAGACTGCTTCTCTGTTTCTGTGGACAGCTTCGTAGATGACGATTTCGACTTTGAGAAAAACTTGGCTCTGTTTGACAAGCGTGCAGTGTTTGATAAGATCGATCGTCAGCGTGAACTGGCAGGTTCAACCACACCCACCTCATCAGCTGCCGCAGCAGGCTCCTCATCTCCGCGTCCTGCTGATGCTAAGTACCGCTGTGACGAGAGTGTTTTGCCTCGCAGGAAGGCCGTCTATCGCCAGATCCTTGTGTCTAATGCACCTGACACGGTGGCATCGGCGGTCACTTCTGTCGAGTATGTAACAGACTCGGGTCTTGTTGTCCCCAGTGTTCAGCCGGCGTTAAGAAGCAAGCTGATGGCTGCTGCCGTGAGGAGCGGTTTTGGTCGAGGTAGACAGATTGAGATGGTCGGTCGATCGGCAGCTGAGATGGTGCTGCAGCTGCTCGGTGGTGGAAACAGGTTAGTGCACAGTGTTTTGTGAGATATTTTATTTCAGTCAGTAAGTAATTATTTGAGTAGTTTCTATAATGTGGTAGTAGATTGAGAACTTAGTAGTGTTTGAGAATGAGATAGATTCTAGAAGTAGACACAGTGTCTGCTGAGTTCAAGATAGTTTGGAAGAGAGTTCTAAGCAGATGGAACGGCATTTCTGAGCACACGTTATCCATAACTAACAGTTATGTAGGCTGCATATGTGGTACTTCAACAATGGGTAGACTGGGTTGATTCAAAGGGATGGAGAAGTAGGTATGTGTAGTAAATTTAATTTATAAAGCGCACAATGTCAGCAAGAAACTCACTGAATCTGAGGCGCTGTGTTTCACCTGTGAAGTAGTTTATTGCAGAATGCTGAATCACAATGTACTATCGTACATTGGATACTACATACAGTTTAGTATAGCAAATACTACTGAATAATGCAGGGAAAAGCTTGATTTTTGATGTGATTTAATTGGTGCATTGTGTTGGTGAACATAAATAAATTTGATTATAAATCGTTTTAAGTTCTTTCATGATTTTTAATTGGCAGTGTTTGATTTTAGTTGCACTGGATATGTGAACTTTATCTCAGCCTAAATATAATTTTCATAGGGGCCAGCAGAAAGCTGCCTTCTACTCTCTTTGTCTAGTGTGCACATTATTATTCATCAATTTTAGTAAGCCATGTTACAGGTCTTGACTCTTGCCTGTCTGTTCCATACTGTTAGTCTGTTCCACATGGCAGAATTAACTGGTGTACCATTGCTCAGAAGTTCAAAAGTCAGTGTTAGGGTTAGAGTTGTACTGTGTAGCGTATAGCTAGATAGACGGCCACACAATGTCGGCACTGGACCAAAATATTTTTTCTAATTTGGTGATTAATGTGGTGTTTACTGTTCTTCAGTGAAATTTGTCGTATGAATAATCTGAGCTTCTGCCTTCTCTGTCTGTGATTCTGTGTACCTGGTCTATCAGTATTGTATAAGTCGATTGGTGATTGCAGGTTTGACCCAAAGAACAGTCACCAGTGTCCACAGGTTGTGATATTGTGTGGTTCCGGCAGTCAAGCTGCCTACGCTGTGAACTGTGCTCGCCAGTTAGCATCACGTCGCATCCATCTTACTGTCTTTATACCAGATGATGTACAGTGTTCTGATGGCATGGACACTGAAATGAAGCTGCTCGACCTCAGTGGTGCTAAGCTAAAAACATCAAACTACAAAAGTGGGTTGTCACTCTGTGTATATGTGTATTTAAACTTTTGATTGATTGATGTTGCTGAATGGTAGTTGATGCTAGTAGTCATGAGCTGCAAGACAAGCAGTTATAACTACACATGTTTGAAGTAATTACATGGTACATTGTGAGAGCAGTAATTACAAATTACTGCAAATCTGTCTATAGAGTATCACCTCTGCAGAACTACTTGAGAATAAAAAAACTGTGCCTAAATAGTATAAAAATGGTTGAAGATTAATGCTAAAATGCTGTAAATATACAGTTATAACTCTTATGCAGTTAGCAGCTAACTTATCAATCCAGCCACTGGCTGCAATATGAAATAAACTACGTATAGTCATGTACTAATTATGCTCATCATTGGTTATTCATTTCAGTATAGTTACTGTCTGCGGTACTGATGTCAGTATTGTTTTCAGCATCGTGGCAAAGTTTGTTTATTTTGTTTATCACCGCAATTACTTTCGACGTTGAACTTAGCTTGATGACATTTTGCGTGAACGTGTTCCTTGATAACACGGGTGGATCAGTCAAAAGCGGTGCAAGCTAGAATCACCAAATCTTCACCGTCGCCTGCCTGGAAGACTCTAGTTTCAGGAACTGTAAAGCTTTTCCATAAATTCGAAGGGGGTCACCCTGAACGAGGGCGCTAAATGAGAGGGTGGTAGGGAAAATCTGCGACATCCAGCTGATATGGCGGTGTCAGAGCGAGATAGTGGCGCCATCTGGTGAGTACAAGTAAGACACCATAAGCTTAGGGCCTACATATTTAGTTGTAGGGCGTCTGGCGCCATCTGGTGAGTTATTTTGTTTTACTGGACCTTCTGTGAAACTAGCCAAAAGCCGTACGGATGAGATCTATGGATGAAGTCTACGCATCACTAGCGTACAACGGTGCACCGCTGTTACGCGTGCCTGTTTGCGTTAGCAGAGCTTTGCTTGTTTGATACCTTAACATTGCAAGATATGACCCATCAACCATGCTACTTTGTTAGGCAGACCCAAGCTTCAGCCAATAGCTATTGGCCTAGCTTGGTGGTTCTGCAGTTAGGCCAATAGCTGTTGATTGATGCTGACATCATTGCTATAAATATTGCAGCATGCCACAGTGGCTACCGGGGACACTTTTAAGCCTTGCCCGAGGTATGACAATTTGGTTTGCATATCTGTCTTGTGTTTAGGTCTGCCAAGCAGTCCAGTGGATGTTATAGTCTCTGCATTGGATAGCGACGAGGTCAGCCCATCGTCAGGGTCATGGTACCAGCCTGTGGTGGAGTGGGCCAACTCAAACAAGGCTCCTGTGCTGTGCATGGACCCACCAAGTGAGCATGTCAGCATTGTGGCTAAGTGGAGCCTTGCAGTTGCTCTGCCACTGGCGTACACTGACCGCTGTGGACAGATCTACCTGTGTGACCTCGGCCTGCCAGCACGGCTCTACCGTGAGGCTGGTCTCAAGACCTATGAGTCGCCGTTTGCTCACAAGTTTGTCATTCCGCTACATCTGCCGTAGTCTGTGCCTGGTTCAGACATGTTCACTGCTAGGGATTGGACGTCTTCTGATAGCTCTAGTCTACATCTAGGTTGTGGACAGTGGCAGATCTGGAAATTTTTGAGGGAGGGGCTTGCATATAGCTGCAGTGATTAATTGAATCTGGAGTCATTTCAGCCTGACACTGATTGTGCTTGGGTGCTGGTTGTGTGCCACTGTGTGTGGTGTTACCCAATCAACAACTGTGCAGTTGAAGTGCAGATTGTTCATGATGTATTCTGCGGCCATCCTAATGGACTGCTTTACAGGTCTTGTTTGTCTGTTCATATACGTTCACTGTTACAAAAACTAAAGAAGTGGGATGTGGTAGCTGATGTGCCAAAAGCTTAAAAGTCCTTTGGACATAGGTGTTTTCAGAAATGATGCATATCTCAAATGTTCACTTACAACTGTAAGTCTAAGACTTGCCTACACTGGCTGGCCAGTCGATACATGATGGGTAGTTTTAGTGCTCACTGCGTAGTGCACACTATGCAGTGCACAGTGCAGTGATCACATGCAGTATGACCCTCAGCAACTAGACGGATGGCCACATAGATGCTAGCACAAGGTGTGCTGTGTCATCATTTTCGTTTGTTCTTTAGTGAGTGAAATCATCATGAGTAAAGAAGCATGAATGGTGTAAGTTGGCATGCCTTACAAGAATGATGTATGTTGTGTCTACTGTCTCATCTCGTGTTAGTCTTATGTGACCATGTTTGCCTGAGATATGCCGAAGCATGGGGTACATGCATTTCAGATCATATATCTACTCTTTGTTGGGCATTTTCAGATAGATGCATGGTTTATTATTTTCCTAATAGGGTGTTTATCACAGGCAACAACTGGGTCTACGTGAAACCAGCTGTATGTGCAAGACAATTGACATTCTGTATGCAGTGAAAATACTTTATTGTCATGAGCAGATGGTGCATATATAGATGTGTGCATAATCTACTGATGTTGACATCATTTGGTAATTAAGCATTTGGTTGTATCTGCTGAATGCTGAGAGCCAAGTGTGGGCCATTATAGAACAGGTTTGGTACTGAGTCTCCCTATATGTCATGGCTAGAAAAGTTTCAAAACATACCTGCAGTAACGGTGTTCATTTGCAAACCATCCTCCAATAGACAGCTTTCTGAGATTGATGAATGTCTGAAGAAAAAGAGGAAAGATTATTATAACTGCCATTACTGTTAATTACATATGCATGCATATAATGTCGACTGGCGAGTTCTTACAATTTTAGGCTTAGATCGTGTTTTGTGTTTTTGTAAAGGTTAAATTTTTTGTTCCATTATTATGTGTTTGTGTGCATTGCCTGGAAAGGCCGACGTCATAATGCTTTAAACTGTGTCAGGCAGGACGTTAAACCATACTCACTCACTCACTCACTAGGAATTTTTCTAAGATCTTTGTAAGTTCTTCCTAAGTTAGCAATTCATGATTTTGAAAGTTTTTTTCTGTGGCATTTATAATATCTACGATGACAGGCTTGCGAACTCAGGGTATAGAAATAGAAACATGCATAGAGCGTTGTTATTGATTGTGGCTGTTGACATTGGTTATCAATGTAAACTCTGGTGAATGAACCAATTTTGTGGTGATTTTGCTGCCTTAGTTTGCTGATAATGAAATTTGTATTTATTTTGATGTAAGCTTGTAACTTGCCGTCAAATGATTGTTAAGTTTCTCATCTCATCCAATGTATGTTTTTGCACTACCTAGGGAAAGCAGATCAAGCAAAATATGTGTTGAAATAAACACAAAACCTGAAAAAATGTTCCCGACATCATTGATCGTAACTTGAATTAAAATCAGCAGATTTTAATAATTTTTGGCGGAAATATTTCTGACACAACTGGCTATTAAATAAGTGTTTTAATTTCCACCTCACCAGCATCTGTTATTGCTCTACCTGGGGAAAGCAGACCAAGCATAATACGTGTTAAAATAAATGAAAAAACGTCAATAAATTCTATCTATCCTAATCTGTGGGCCCCAACAACCAGTCTACTACAAGGTTTGACTGTCATGCAGCAGTGTGTCTACCAGATGAAGTTTAGGAATGTTTGTGAAGTCAAGAAGTGACTGCTACAGCCTGGATTGCTCTGAAGCAGAACATTATCGATACTGCTGTCAATGAATGGAGAAAGCGTCTCCTTGCCTGTGTTCGCATAGTGGCCCAACACTTCAAGCAATTCTACTGCAGGCAGTTGAAAAATGAACAACTGGATGAAATGTCAGCCACTGTGTCAGAAATGTGAACAAAATGTGTTTTTATGCATTATGTTACTTAAGCAATCATATTGCATTGGATAAAAAAGTGATATTTCGCTGGTTGTGTTTTCCCCAGGTAGTGCAGAAACAAACATTGAGTGAGGTGGGAAACTGAATAGTTATTTAATTGCAAGTTGTGTCGGGAATATTTGTACCAAAAATTATCAAAATCTGATAATTGGTTACCAAGTTTCAGAAAAAAATGTCGGGGATTGTTTTTTGGGGACACAGTGTAAGTCCGCTAATATGCTGTTCGTTGTAAGTTTTTTCTCAGCTTTTTTTTGGATATTGCATTTTTAGGTTTTCCCATCTTGCATTTTCTTCTAAAATTTATGTAACTTATGAAAATTAGGCCTTCTTGGTGATCTGCTGAAACCTGATTTGAATCCTAATTTTCAGCAGTTTTTGAGCAAGAAAGAAGTAGTCAGATTTGTACCTTTAAGAGCAAACTGATATTTTGCATACCGGTAGTGGTAATTGCAAAGTTGCAACTGATGCATGTAGACTGGACTGACTGGTCTTTGTGGCCAAGATGTTATATCAGTCATTAGTATTTATAATCATAATCAATAATTAATAATGTTTGCATGCATTCTGCCTGAAAAGGCCGTCCCCAAAATGATCTATATTGTGTTGGGTGGGACGTTAAACCCTACTCACTCACTCACTATATTAATAATTATATTAGTATTTATAATGATCGATAATAGAAGTATTTGTAATAATTGTGTGATGATAATAATGATCTGTAAGTGGTCATTTGTACTGTTAACGTTGTGATTATGAAAGCGGATGTGGTGCCAGTCTCAGACTGTACACAAAACAATCTGTTACTGGTGTATTGTGCACAGGGTGGCATGGAAATTGTGGAACATACAGGGTGCGGCAGAAAAAAGTGGACCCCCAAACTTTTTCGCTGTTTTCTCAGCAACCGTTTATTATTTTAATATGAAATTTTACAGCTTTATTTACTGAAACCTTCTACATCTAACTGCCAAGTGAAATGTGATTCTGTTGAAAAACGACGAAGTTATAGACTTTTTAACATGACCGCCTACCGATTTTTCGGCGTTTAAAAATGTTTATGCTAAAAATGCTATTTAATTTTCAAAAACTGGTTACTCGTTACTGCCAATGACGTCACAGTGACGTTTTGATAAACAGCCGTTCCTTTAAAGCAATCGCCGGCTGCCCATCAGATTCATCTTCCAGTAGGACGCCGTGCCGGGTGCGTCAGCACACAAAGCGCGCAACGCCATGTAGCGCACAGAACTAGCTGCGGGCCAACTGTCCAGATATCATCACAAAAGACCAATGGCCTCCAAATTCGTCGAATATAAACTCGATGGACTATAACGTATGGGGCGCAATGTTGGAGGCTTACTGCAAGCTTAAAACAAAGCTGAAAGCAAGCGCCAAACTCAAAGAAGCGCTTCAGGTTATCTGGGATAACCTGCCACAGGGACCGATCGATAAGGCTGTAAAAGATTTCTCAAATAAGGCGACTGGAGGCTGGTGTTGTTGCTTGGAGCTGGTGGTGAACGCTTCGAACATTCACAGTGACAATGGAATTCTGGCATTTGATCACTATGTTGTTTCAACGATGTTATTAAGTTGGTGTTGTAACCTTAACATTTTTGAATGCAGAAAAATCTGTAGGCGGTCATGTTAAAAAGTCTGTAACTTCGTCGTTTTTCAACAGAATCACATTTTACTTGGCAGTTAGATCTAGAGGGTTTCAGTAAGAAAAGCTGTAAAATTTCATATTAAAATCTTAAACGGTTGCTGAGAAAACAGAGAAAAAATTTAGGGGTCCACTTTTTTTGGAAAAGTTATAGAGGTGCATTTACTAAATTTTAAGCCAATTTTTGGCCCTTTTTTGAAAAAAAATTGTAAGGGGGATCCCCGTCCCCGGTGGGAGGCGCGCTAGTAAGACTTGGTCATTCTCTAGTGCGTGTAAAAATTTGGGGGCGCAGCACCCTCTAGGGGCCGAAATATAGTCTTTCGAAACATACGCTTTAGGTGGGTACAATTTCACTGCTTAATCTTCGTGATTGGTGGACCAAAGTTTATCAAACTTTTTCGCCCAACACGGGAGGAATCACAGTACAAAATGTACTTGTCGGATTTTGATTATCTTCATCCCTTCCGGAGATGTATGCCATCGAACTTTGAGAGTCGTTCGAAATCTAGCCAAATTTTGCATGTTTTTGGCCCCTGAAATTTTTTGGGGGAGGGCGCTTGAAATTTTGGACCGGGGTTATAAAATTCGGCCTAGTACTGACCACCATGCAAAATTTCACGCTGATCGGCCGACGCATCTTGGAGATCTCGTGTTGAAAAAAAATAAAGCATCTGCAGTAAAACTTAAGCCCACTCCGCAAGTTATCGCTTCTGGGCAGACTAAAAAAGTTATTGTATTATCAATGAATCTACATACCATTATAAACTTGAACATTCGGGCAGTTTTGAAAATGATCAGTGCAGTGAAGGGTGGTCATGTTCATTGTTTGAGTTTTCAGCATGTCCACCTTTTACTGCATGTTTTAGTCCGGGGACATCCATAGTAATCATTACACTGATCAGTACGTGAGCTTCATCGTAAGATAATGGTTTCAGTTTTAGTGTGTTTGCATCTATCGCGTGTGTGCGTCTTGTGATTACCGTCTAGCATGAAGGTCGAATGTTTCGCTATGTTGGGCGATACTTGATGTTAAGTAAACAGATTGTCATTGTTTCTTGTTATCTGTCAGGTGGAGATTAGTCTTGCATTAAATTGCATTAATTGTAAACGTCAGTAGTCTCAGTTTGATGAAGGTGTAATGTGTTGGCTGATTGAGTCAGTGGTATTTTTGCATGCTGCACCATCGCTTTAATTGTTCATCTCTCCTTGTTCTTCAATAGACAGCATTCGGAAATTAATGACTGTCAGAAGAATAACAGGGAAGATTATTCCAACTATGGGATGTTAAACCCTACTCACTCACTCACTCCAATTGTTCGCTAGGTACAGTATATAATGTGGTTTTGTGTTTAATTCAGCTGATTAAATGCCACGTGTGAGATTGTATATCATTTCTGATCTTGAGTTGTGTAAGCTGCACTAGTGGCAAGTGCTCAGACAGTAGCGGGCGTGTTTGGCTGCTTTTGCCATTGAAAGTTAGGACAAGTAATTTGAGCAAAGCTCATGTGACACGTGATAGCAGTGGTCCTGCCACTTTTGTAATCAGTGTAGGCCTACAGCAATAAGATATTAATGCATCTTGAAAGAGTACTTAAATTTGAGGCCTCCGTACGGAAGACTACATGCTGTCACTCATGCCCAGAACAGTTCATGTTATAGATTGTTTTGATTTTCTTTCATTTCACATGTGCCAACAATTGAACAGAACTGGTGATAACAATTGTAGACATAATGCGTTATCTGTGTTGAAATTGAATGTGCTGTTAAATTTCATATATGGTACCATTGTTCAGTAGTATAATCTTGTTACTCTTTTTTCATGTTTTTACCATAATTATAGCAGTCCTGCAGTAATTTGACTTTTCTGGTACCAGCAAGCACTGGACATAACTCAGACTAAACTGGTGCAGGAACATGTTTGTACAACATAATTTGATGTGATGATTTTAATGCTGAGTTATTGTTGTTTGACATGCAGAATTTATGCTTGTTTTGTTTACAAGTGTGAAGGCTTTGTGTTATTTCTCAGCACAGATGAGGCTGACTAGATCATCCATGACTGACTGAACCAATTCCAGGGTGACTGACTTGGTAACTTTTTGAGCTGGAATTTTGCGTGTAGGTAGATATTTGGGGTACAAGACAAGGAGATCCAATATCACCCACTGTGTTCATCGCGGATCTAGAGAGAGCCATGGACAAAGTCAAAGATGGCAAAGAAGGAATATCGGTACACGGAATAAGAATAAACA
>Ga0209367_1008677_pt1 | contig 13875 bp, 7 predicted proteins | sample WorMetLIZISLAND2_FD_187412 | JGI IMG/M metagenome (GOLD analysis project Ga0209367, IMG submission 187412) | Marine gutless worms symbiont microbial communities from Max Planck institute for Marine Microbiology, Germany - Olavius geniculatus... ... | reverse complement strand
GTTTGGGGTGCCCTTCATCAGGTGGTCTATCAACGTCGACAATCCACATCAAACAACCAGCTGAGACAGGCGATCGTCACTGACTGGAGCAGTCGCAGCATTTGGTTGGCCGCGTCTTGGATCAGTGGCATTGCTGACTTGAAAACGTCGTCCAGCAGCAAGGTAGACACATTGAACATTTGATGTAAAAACTGTGAAATGTGACAGTTACTTTAAACAATAACCGAGACAATAAACAGGTTGTTTCCAGTTGTTAATTTCTTACAATGTGTTGTTACAGATATCGTCTTGTTTTCAGCTGCTGCTTTAAGACACTGATATTTCACTAGGTAGTGTAGCAACACACTTCAGGTGTGATAAGAGTTTTAGTGATAGTGTTACCACAAATTTTCTCCTGGGGCCTAATTTACAAATCATCATAAGACAATCCCAAAATTGTCGTAAAATCCTCGCAACTTTGTTGTATCTTTGTCATAAATCAACAAGATGTCATTCAGATGTCATAAAATTGTCGAAAAAATGTTGTATCCGAATTTTGAAAGCTGATTTTACGACATCGTAACTCTCTCGCAATATTGTTGTAACTCTGTAGTTGCTAAAAATAGCGAGCCAATCAACCGCCATTGCGTTGACATCAACCACGACCTCAACCAATCACGACGCAGTCACTGAGCCAAGTGGCGAACGGCGCTGCACACCAATCGTCTGCTTCCGCCATTGCCAATGGTTACCAATGTAATCAATAACAGGTGAACTGATTTCACGGAGATTCTGCTGCCTAAAGTTACCGCAAACAAAATTTATATGTACTATGACACTATGTGAGAATTATATACTAATGAAAAATCTAAATAATTACTGCATGCGTGCTTGATGCTGTTGTATGACATCTAATGAGCTGTCATACATTTTGTCGTAACTTTGTCGTAACTTATGTTCTAACTTTGTCGTACGATTTTTTGTAAATCGCGTTTCATTGTACATTTGTTGTAAACCTTCCACATGTCATAACATTGTCGTATATTTGTCGTACGATATTTTGTAAGTTAGGCCCCTGATTCCGGCAGTGAGAAAATTTTGAAAATCGGATAATATCTGATGAAGTTTTGGCATATAAAAACTGTGCTATTTTTAGGCCCACCCTGTGTATATAATATAACTGATAATTGTACTAAAGTGGACACCGAAATCATGAGTTATTACTGTACCGATATCACAAGCTGTTACTGTACCTGCTTCTTGGCCTGCTGCTGCTGCTGCTGTTTGTCTTTCTCGTCTTTCTCAGCAATGCGTTCCTTCAACAACTTCTTCTTGTTCTTCTGCCGACCAGCAGCTAACGCAGCCCCAATCAGAGTCAACTGACATACACTTCCTGTTTTCTAACCACCAGTTTACCACCTGGTAACTCAGTAAAAAAATAACATGAGGAGAAAATTTTAAAAAGCACGAAAGATGAATCTTCGGTAATACCAATTTTATTAGACACGGTTGTTGTGAGTACAAATAAAGATAGCAGATACCAAAAGAAGTTGTGTACTTTAAGTGTCCATCATCCGAAACAAAAACCACACAAACTAACAATGAGTTAACTATAATATAAGTGAGAGCTGGAAGACTACTAACATGACCTCAGACAAAGGTGCACATGATGCTATCAACAATTAAATATAAAAAAAACTTACCAGTTTACACTACTGTGTAAGGGCGACCAAGTCACACATCCAAAACAGCAGAAATCATTTTACTAGGACTCAGAGTGATAGAATGACGAACTGGCTGCCCATATAAACCCATGTGACGTGACCCCATTTAACCTTTTCCACTCCCACATTATCCCGAGAGCCAATAAATGTGTGAAATTGAAATTTTGCACTGCACCTTGTATGGAGTCAGCCGCCGGCTTAGCAGGAATTAAGTACTTTTGTCTTAACTCCCATAATTTCCATACAACTTAACAATATATCACAGGCACATGGTAGCGCAGAAATATTAATAAGTTACATCTATTGTAAATTTGTAATGAAACAGTACCCAATAGGCCCTTACATTAAGCCTAAAGGCTTTCACCATCAATACTTATCGAATGACGCGTTCCTTTTTTTCTCAAGAAAAGTAAGCATTTAACTCACAGAGTCTTTGCACACATGAGTGGCAAAAAGGTTCGTTCGTATGTTTTGAAGTTGAATTAAATATAAAGATAAAGGTTAAATTTCAGTGATTCATGACATGCGAGGTGTAGATAAACTGATAAAATCATGACTTCTGCAATCTGCATGAATAAATGACCTACAGCCCATGGTGATTAAGGTACCGTACACCTATACATGCCCGTATATAACCAGTCTTCCAAAAAAGGTTAAAAAACACTTTTTCCAATTTAACTCTTTTTAGCTACGGACCAACGGTGCATTTAATCAGCTGGAAAATATTTGTATCGCATTTGCATTGACTATGTTTATTGGCTCACGAGATAACGCAGGAGTGGAAAAGGTTGAATGGCATCGTGTCACATGGGTTTGTAAGGGCAGTCAGTTCGTTGTTCTATCACTCTGTGTCCTAGCAAAATGATTTCTGCTGTTTTAGATGTGTGACTTGGTCGCAATTACACAGTAGTCTAAACTGGTTACGTTTTTTCATATTTAATATTTGCTGTTTTATTAGCAAATTTAACCATGAGTTAAAAACAATAATGTGACCAAACCCAATCACATGACCATTCGACTTGCGGTGGGCGACTTCCTATGGGTGGTCCATCGTGACCATGCATCTATCTTGCACCATGATGGAGATATGGCACCTCAAAGATAATGGGGTCACGACCTTGACCTTTTAACGCCACGCAACGTCATCGGTCACATGACCATTTGACTCACGATGGGCGACTTCCTATTGATGGTCCATTGTGACCATGCATCTATCTTGCACCGCTACGGAGATATAAAGCCTCAAACATGCATTTGCCCATGTTAAAGGCCAAAAGTTCACTGCGCATGCTCCGTGTCACGTGACCTGTAGGCAGGGGATGCAAAATAACCGCATATTTGGAATTCCCGAGGCCATATTGCCTATTCACTATGCAACTTTTGTGGAGCTACGACGACGATTAAGGGTAGTTTGTAGATGAGCATCTCTATTGTTAAGCATTTTCAGTCAGAATTTTTCCAAGTCCGAAAATGGGCCCAAAATTTGCAGTTTTGGGGGTTTAGAAGGGGAAAATATTAAAGATGAATGTGGAGACCCCCTAGGAAATCAATCCCCACCGAAATACGTCATCCAGTGCAAAAAATACAGCGATGCTCCCAAAAATGTATTCTCTAGAGCTTGACAAAAAAGCAAAAAAAAGAAAAAATAACCCAATTGAACATCATATTTCACCCCTTTGCCCTGCCGGCTCTGCTTGGCTGATTTGCACCATGTTTGGCACGTACGGTCAAACCACCAACATAATCATCCAAGTCAAATTTTAAGTCGATTGTTTTCCAGAGATACACCAAACTAAGCCTCTGCTGCAGAAAGTTTTTTCAGTAAGTCAAATGCCCTTCTTGTCCAATCAAATCAATGCTAGCAAGTTCAGATTCTACTCTTAACAATAATATATAGCTATATTACAATAATGTCAAATTTAAGCGCTATTAACCTGGCTTGTTTACTTCATCCTGCTTATCTCTGTCAGCAGCCTATTGTAACATCAACACATGATTAATTGATAAAAAACTTGGAAGTAGTCGAAAAAGTCCACCAGTAAGACTCTTCACACCATGACCTACTATATACTGGCTATTTTGTTATCCACACCAAAAGTGAGTGGACCATCTACAGGTGACGTACTGACTTCTAAGTTTATACAAAAAAAAAATCTAGGATCTGTATTCTGTATATCACATCAGTTGTTCCTTGTCAAAAGGTGGATCATAAAAAAGTTCATGAAAATCCACAAATCACTTTCTGAGAACGCTGCTTAAAGAATAGCCAACAAACAAACCACAAAAAACAAAAACAATCAAACTATGGCACAGCAGAACTTGCTGATGTACATCACAAACAATAAAAATGCAAATGTGAATCACGCATAATATTTCTAATAAAATTACAGCAACATCATAATCACAAACTAAGATAAAAAGTAAATTTCTCTAAATTTGACCAATTTAGGCCACTACCCAATGAAATGTTGTAGCTGTGGCAGTGCAGTGACTATCAACAAAGCACAAATGTAGCAATACACAAGAAAATAACAATCAAAGATGCTGAAAAGTGTCACTACATACATTCTATATTACCAAACTGTTCTAGGACTACAGCTGTCTACTATTTAGGGCTAGGCTATCTTCCACATTATCTACAACAAGCTGCATCTATTGCACGAAGGTGGAAACTGTGCATGCTTACATCAGCAGCAGTATCTCCCACCTCCTCCTTGTCTTCACCGTCCCACTGATCTCTCGGCACTGGCTTCACATCTCGAGGCTCAAAGTTTTCAGCATCTTCACAGCAAACGTAACAAAAACGATTATCACAATATACACAATCCATTCAACCAACGAATGAAAGGCAAACAAAATAAGCAACTCCTTAAAGCTCAGTGTTCATAGCTCAAAGGCAATGTAACGGTAAAAATTCCGTTCCTGAACTTTCATGATAAAATGCACTGATTTTTCTCTTCTACACTATGATTTCAATCCTGCATGAGAAGGACAAACGTTCCCTACCAGGCAGTTTGAAATATCGATCAAGACTTGGGGTTCAGGTTAGGGATAGGTTTGGCCTTAAGGCCAGGCATAGAGTTAAGTTTGGAGATACAATTAGGATTAAAAATAGGGTTTTGCTTAAGGTTAAGGCTAGCCTTAGCATGCAGATAGGGAAGCTTTGTAAATGCACCGCTTTTAGATTGTAGATATAGACCGATCTCACTATTCTCAGACACACCAACAGACCGACATACCGGATTAACACCGCCCACCAGCCGTCCTGCACAAGTGGCAGTGATCTAACACAGTTGATACCTAAAAAAGCCCTACGCAGCTGCGAATAGCATTCATAGTTTTCACTTTGACATGTCGCTGAACCAGTCTCTGCAATTCAGTTAACTGGCTGGCTAGTCAGTATTTGCTATTCACTAATTGGACCCTCCAACGATGTCACTGTTGTGGCTCGGTAGTGTAACGATAGCGTGCCAAACTCGTAAACCCAAGGTTACAGGTTTGACTCCGGCCCATGGCACTGCCAGGTGCAAGTTGTTCACACACGTGCCTCTGTTCAGTGTTCACTAAGCAGTATAATTTGGTACCGAACAAGAGGCGGTGACAACCTGCACCTGGGAAGATAACCGTAGATCTCGTGTTGCACAGGCCATGCGTCATGGTCAATCCAGCTATCGAAAAAAGCTATTATCAGTCCGTCCCAAACAGACACAAATTCTTATATCAGTCCGGCTATTAATATCTGGTGCTGATATCTGTTACATAAGCTTATTGCTGCCACGATTCAAACATTTAGCTCTAAAATTTGCCTGCTTTTAGTCGAAAAACCACAAAGTTCTCTACTCCATTAGAAGACTGTAATTTTTAGCTGGCCATAAGTAAAGTAAAGTAAAGGTAAGTTAGTAATGGCAAAGTCAGTAAGTTTAGTAAAGGTCGAGCTATTGGCATGAGTTGTCATCCATCATCTGTCTGTCTTCTTGTAACAGATGTATTGTGGTTAACAGGTGAGATGTAGGGGTAAACTTTTTACATGAATAATTAGCCATGGGTCTTAAACTCGAGCATGCAAAATTTTAGCCACTCCAAGGGAAACATTTTCAAATTGGAGGTTGAATGAAGGGAGTAGGAAAAATGTCCGTTTTCCAACAGAAAACTGGCTATATCTCAGACACGGTTATAGATACGGTATAGGTTATTATTAATCACTAATAGGAAGTTGCATACGCCGTGTAAGATTAGACAAAAATCACTCACCTTGGATGACCTTGAAAAGTCATATCACACTATGCAATGCCAATCGTGCGCTACTGTGGCTAAATGGTAAGATGTAGGGGGTCTGCGATAGTACCATTGGATAGGGTGGTGGCAACTTCCTATAGGCTATAAGTAGTAAACATATGTTAATCTGCAGTGGTTTGGCCGCAATTTTGAATAAAATGTTTAAAGCTATAAGCGGCCGTATCTCGAAAATAGTGACGGATACGGCCTGGGTTACTATTAGCAACTAACAGGAAGTAGCATATGCCCTAACAGATTAGAGGAAATCATTGACCTTGGATGACCTTAAGAGCCCTTACGAGCTATTGCAGCTAAATGGTGTGAGATAAGGCCTAAATTGCTATTGATCACTAATAGAAAGTAGCATATTGGCTTTCAAATGCCATGACAATCATTCACCTTGAATGACCTTAAAGGTCAGTACTGCAAAAGAAACTGTATCGGCTGTAGCGTGTCTTCCTGAGCAAGGTGTTTTTACTGTGAAAAATATTTGCAAAACCTGCATCTGATATTTTACTTGTTCATTTACTCTGTAGCTGTTCATCTAGGGAGGTGACCATGGGCATGAAATATCACTTAGCAAAATGACCACATGCAATGTCTGTTATACTAGCATTCATTGTAGCTTTTGAGACAGCGTTCCATTAACAGTGTGCATGGAACTGTCTCACCTCTGACAAATCGCTTTCTCTCCATGACTGGAAATCAAAGGCTGAGCTTCAGACGTGGGTGGTACAGTCGGCTTTTCCCAGCAATAGCTGGTCTTCTTGTTCCTTTTGCAGCAGTGAAAACCATGTGAAAATCCATACAATAATGGCAAATATATTGCAGCGTTCACAGCTTGCATGCAGGTTAACATGTGGCAGAATGTAGCGAGTGGTTATGACTTGAACATCAGTTATGGCGGTAGTGCTAGCAGGTGAAGACTACAATTTGTGTCTATATTATCGTGTAAGGTTCAGCGATTGGGATTAGCATTATGGTTTAGGGTTAGGATTAGTATTAGCGTTTTTGAAAGATTTACTCTATGTAACACTTAGCGTGATCGGAGTCGGGTGTGTGATGCGGCTTGCGGACAGGCCACCACCTGGTGTGGTAATGCGCGTTTTTAGCCGATCGTACTTGAGCAACGGTCGAGCTATTGGCATGGTTGTCGTCCGTCGTCCGTATGTCGTCCGTCCATCATGGATGTATTGTGGCTAGACGGTAAATCGTAGAGGGTCAGCGATGGTGCCATCGGATAGTGCGCTGGCGACTTCCTACAGGCTGTCAATAGTAACCATGTCTCCATCTGCAGCGGTTTGGCCGCAATTTTCTAAGTGGCAATATATCGGAAACTGTGAGAGATAGGGCCCAGGTTACTACTGGTCATCACTAATAGGTAATAGCATACGCGCTTTCAGATGAAATGAAAATCATCGATCTTGGATCACACTGTCAAGGTCACTGACAACCAGTGCGGTCGGCTATCCTATCGACAGCTGGGCTTCTTATTTCACTAAACGTCGTCGTGACTATGCGACTACTAATATTGCTGCAATGCATCAGCAGACGGCACGCGCCAGTGAGCTAATTGATACAAAACAGATGTTGGCCCTCAGCGCGGCGACCAACCATACTCGACGGCTGCAGTAGGCTACAGTTTTTGCGATTTTTAAATTTACGCCAAAAAAGATGGGTAAAAGCTAGAAAGCTGAAATTTGGCAGGAGTATTTACAGCGGCGAACGCTAACGCTGTGTATATTTTCAGCCCGATTGCTTCATAAATGCGGCCGCTAGGCAACGTCAAAGTTTGCATGGCGGCCTATGGCGAAAAGGGGTTAAGCTTATTTCTCAGGCCAGAAAAAAGTCAGGGATTTTAAAAAATATATCAGCATACTTGCATTGTTGCTGCCCACAATATATGCGAATTTAAGAAAAATCGTACGGGGAGAAAAAAGTTACGAGGTTTTAAATTTTTTTGCATGGAGTCTTATGGGCAAAAAAAAGTTAAACTTATTTCTCAGGCCGGAAAAAACTCAGGGATTTTTTACAAATATATCAGTATACAAGTTTGCATTGTTGCTGCCCACAATATACGTGAATTTAAGAAAAATCGTACGGTGGAAAAAATGTTAGCCAATACCCGTAATGCAAATTTTTGGGAAAATGGCCAAAAAATTGGCTAGGGAAGCGATATCAAAATTCTGTTCCACGACTTTTTAGACATTGTCGTCCCCTATAAGTGTGCCAAATTTGGGAAGGATCGCTTCGGAAATGGAGGAGCTGAATTTTTTTTTTCGATTTTGCATGGGCCCCCTATAGAGACGACATCGCCGATCCACATATATAAAGATCGACCGAAAAACACGACAAGCGGAGCCAGTATATTAACTCCTCCACATGTCAACAATAGTGGAAATAAAACATTAGCGTACAGTATGGGCTACAACTTGCCAAGCGGCTATCCTGTGATAGTCTACTTGATAGATTTGAGGAGCTGCTTGGCCAGACTGTCGACCCATGACATTACAGCCGAGGTCGGGCAGTTGCTCCGGTGCCGGACACGGACGACCTTGGCTGGTATTTGTGACCACATACTGGCTAAGGCTGTTCGAGAGTGGACTGATAATATTATATATATTTATTATTTCATCGTACACGAAGTACAGGAAAAAAGAAAAAGAAAAACAGACTATAATAGACTATTTGGTCAGTCCAAGGCGGACTGATAAAAAGTCTGTTATCAGTCCGCCGGACTGATAATAGCACTAACCCCCTACGGGTTCAACGGCCATAGAAACGGAGATGAGCACCCCACCTACGCCCCAACGGAGGTATGGCATCTTTACCTTACCTTAACAGTGTCGTTGACACCTAAGGGTAAACGTTATTAGTCTGCTCCTTAAGAGCAATATTCTGACCTTTACCGTTATTATCAATCCAGGCCAAACTGACACCAGATATTATTTTCAGTCCGGACTTGGACTGGTGGCAAATTTTATTTTTAGTGCAGATTAAAATGAGTACTTATGGCAGAATAACTGAGATTATTCAGGCACTGCTTGTTGGCAAAGTTGGATCAGGAGTCCACCTGACTCCAGACCACACTGACCATGCTGATAAGGCACTTGAGGAGCATGATGGCTTTGCTTACTTTAAAATTACACTACCATTAGCGAATCCAGTTCTTGTCCACTGCACTTATGGCAGTCCCTTGAATGACTGCCACGTTTCACAAATAGCTTTTGCATAGCCTACATGGTATTTCATTAAAAAACAACCCCTTTTTCTTTCTTTCATAATTCACTCAAATGATGATCAATTTACGTGAAATTTTACCAGTTGTAGCTGAACAAAATACTAATTCAAAATATTTCAGCAAAATATGACAGTTGATTACATATCCTTTGCTAGTAGTGCTGATGTCATAATGTGTCAAGAGCACAAGCTTGCTAGTCTCAACTGGTGCTGTCAGTTGCTACCCTGTTCCAATAGTAAAAAACCTGGCTCACTGATGACAAATTCTTAAAGTTTTACAGTTGCGACCACAAAAAAATGTGCAAAGCAATCGCATTTATGTGTCTGTGGAGATAGTTGGACTTTCACATGTTCGAGCAAGACAGTTTTGTAGCACAATGAGCTTGCGAGAAGGCTAAGTTTTTGAATCGCAAGATGCCTGATTTCATGTCCCCAGTTGCTTTGTGCTGACATGATGAACATTTTTCATCAGCAAACCAGATTAAGTTCACCACTGAACAGGGTAGCAACAAACAGCACCAGTTGAGACTAGAAAACTTGAATCCGTGACACATTATGACATCAGCGTTAGGTCACGACAAAAAAATATTTAATCAACTGTCATATTTTGTTGAAATACTTTGAATTAGTATTTCTTCAGCTACAACTAGTGAAAATTTCATGTAAATTGATCATCATTTAAGTGAATTATTAAAGAAAGAAAAGGGGTTGTTTTTATGAAACACTGTGTATACACCCACGGTAGCCGCCGCTCGTTTAGTCTTCATACCTGGGCTACTGGCAGCAGGTGTGATGCTGCAGTGTAGGTATGGTGATAAAGCCAGCTGATGTGCTGTTGTCTCGGTTGGTCAAAGTGATGTCATTTTCATTGTTATTTTCTCAATCGTCATCTTGACTTCCAGTTGTTGCTTGTAACTCAATATTAAACTTCTGCAGTAACATAAAATTAGACGGAACAGCTAAGTCGTAAAATTGCTAGTTCGTTGCGTTGCACCAGCCGCCCGGCGTACTCAGACTTTGTGCAGCTAGCCTGACTACAATAGCTACTCGGACTGATAATAAAATCTGATGTCAGTCCGACACGGACTGATAATAATTTTTTGACACCTAAGCGTGGTGGCAGCTAGTGGGCAAGCCTGTCCGCTTACGACCGCTCAGCTGTGCGGTCTTCTGGCAGGACTGTCGGTATGTCAGGGAATTGTGAGACTCGAATATATAGTCTGCTGTACGATCACTGCAATATTCTGAGTATGTAGTACATATAAATAAACAATTTCCACATCAAGTTCTGTCAATATCGACGAAAGTAATGCAATTCAGTATTTTAATCATTTAGAAAAATTTTACCCCACTCTTCGTCAGACATATCACTTTCCGGATGTTGATGTTGCTGTTGTTTACTTCCGGAGAGTGAGCCGTCTACTCGCCGTGAATGACCGATGCCATTTGCTGGTTGGGGTCTGCGACCGCGCAACACAGAAAGCGCCAGAAGGATATGAGACAGACAGACAAACAGACTGATATGGATGTTGGTTATATGCAAATATGCGATCGCATATGCGATCACAGTGCAGCACGGTTGTGCTGACACTGTTGTAATGGCGATGAACGTTAAGTATAGGAAATTGCGTTTGGGGGTAAACCTGCGAGTCGCTGAGGTACAGAAACTTGACCCGAATTGAGGCTAAAACGACCCCAAGTCGACGGCGGTCGACTTGAGCCCATCCGACTCGATTTGACTTGACTTGACAGCGGCATGTCGACTTGAGTCGACTTCAAACGACTTGAGACGTTCAGAAGTTGCGATGAATTTGCGTAAACACTATACATACAGGGGGTTGGGTAGCATTTCGCCTAATCTCATTTCGCCTTATTCCATTTCACCTATTTTTTTATATTTTTGACTCTTCCCGTAAGCGTGGCAAACAACGAACGCAGCTTCTCAAAGCTCAAGCTGCTGAAGACATATTTGCGAGCAGCTATGTCTCACAATAGGCTGTCTGACTTAGGAATTCTGAGTATCGAACGAGACAGAAAAGAAAATCTGTCTCGTATTTTAACACATTGTGTGGTCGGTTTCCCCAGGTAGTCTAAAAGCAGAAGTTGGGTGAGGTAAAAACTTAAACAATCATTCAACAACTAGTGGTGTCAGAAATAATTAGACCATAAATTATTAAAATCTGATAATGTTTTTAAGTTATGATCAATAATGTCGGGGATGTTTTTTTCACGTTTTTGCCCATATTAACACATAATTCGCTTAGTCTGCATTCCCTTGGTAGTGCAGAAGCAAACATTGGGTGAGGTGGGAAACTGAACGGTTATTTGATGGCAAGTTGTGTCAGGAATACTTACACCAGAAATTATTAGAATTTGATAACTTTTCTTGAAGTTACAATTTAAAATGTCGGGGATGTTTTTGAGACACAGTGTATATATACCAAGCACGTACGTCGTAAGTATTGGACATTTGGTCTTGATGCTAGGGTTCAACATGAAAAACGGATTGTAAAATATACCTGGCATCAAAATTTTACAACCATTTTTTTCTGAGGCTCTATATACATTGTGTCTTCAATAGAAATATGGTTACAACTTGTTTTATCGTGAGGAGAGGTATCTCCTAACATGAGGCTCTTTTCCAGATTCGCCGCTGCGCAATGGCACTTGCGAATGCTAGCTATTTTGTGTAGCCTACTAGATACCGCATTTTTGGAGTGGGTAAGTGAGGACGCAGTCCGGTCTCGTCTCGGGTCTCGGCTTACAAGGTCTCGTGCACATTCTCAACGCATGACATTACTATATTTCATTTTAAAATATACGCTGTGTGTATTACTAGGACAATTTAGTAATCACATAATTGCACACAATGAGCAATTCAGCACGTGACGGATAAATGCGATAATTGCTGGAGTGGCGGAAACAATGTAGAGCGTAGGCAATAGGCCTACTGTACACGTGTATGTCCGCTTGCATTATCGCAGAAGCTGTGGAAATTCGAACTGCTGAGTTTTGTGTAGGAGAGAAAGATGTTGTGCATTTTCCGAACGTGGATTTTATTCTGCGTTTGCTACTCCACGTGCTTTCGTAAGTTTATATCATGGCCATTACGGTTACTGTGTCTCGTAATAATGTCATATTTATTATTGGAAGTCGTGGAGTTATAAATATGCTATCCATTATACTATTAATTTAATGCGGAAACTTCGTTTTATCATGTTTTACCTGCTGCGCTGAAAGCATTGTATGGCACTCATTAACCATTAACCGCATGCACTTTAAAATAAAGATATGATCGAAACTTTAATGGCTGATTACTGTATTGTTAAATCTTTTGTGCATGTCATTTATCTCAGAACTGTGTTGACTAAATTTGGTTTAAAATTGCAATTATAATCGTATGTTTTAGAATGCATTTAAAATGTAGATTTAACTAAGAGGCCCGCACTCCATATTGCTTTTGAACACGCCAAGTATCTTCCTGCGTCTATTGATTAAAAAACTCATTTCAATATAACAGGACTGCAGCCACCAAAAACACTCTGAAAATACACTGTGTTTCGCAAAAAAACCCGACATTATCGATCGTAAATATTCAGATGCTAATAACACAATGTATGTAACTGTAAAATACAAAATAATACTCGTACAATTGTTGATATGAAATACAGTTTATGTATTATACAAAACCGGCAGTAATTTCCTATGATATATTATAAGTTGTATAATAATTTGTTTAAAATTTATCAAATATAAATTACAGTTTTGTTTTTTTTATTTGTAGTAAGGGAAAATTGGATAACTTCGGCACCTTAATTTTTTTGAGTGCAAAATTTATGTCTGAAGTTTGATTTAAACGGGTTAGCGTTTTTTCATGGCTTCTATCTCGTGTACAAAAATGTTATGTTCCACTGTGTATAAAAAGCGTTGATTATTTTTATCACGTCGGGAAATTTTCACTCAAAGTGCCGAAGTTACCCATGCTGCAAAGTAAGTTCGGCACCCCCTGTGGCAAACTTCCGCATCCATGCCGAAGTTAGCAATAATATAATTTAATTCAGTTAAGTTTAATTTAACTAGAACAACAGCGACTTTAGCTCAGTAAAAAACAGATCAAGTAACAAAAGCCATAGTTTGAACTAACGATAGACCTATTGTCCGGTCGCGCCTATTGTTTGACTTAGTTTACCTATATTGTTTGTCGCAGAGTTGCGACCGACTGGTTAGGTGTCAATTACGACCATGCGCCGATCTTAAGCAGTTAGAAGAAAATGATGCCTCAAACATTTCAGAGTTACAATTCTGATTTTTGGGGTCACGTGATGTCATCAGTTGCACCGTTATGAAAATATGGCGCCTCAAAGATAATTGGGTCATGACCTTGACCTTTTGGGGTCACGTGACGTTATTGGTCACGACGTGTCGTGACCATTTGATTTGCGGTGGGACATTTTTTATGGGTGGCCCATTGTGACCATGCGTCTATCTTGCGACGTTATAGAGATAAATGTACAAAACATCAGTTTACACACTTGTTAACGGCGACATGCAATGAGTAACACATCGAAAACAGCAAAAATCATAAAAAGGTGATATCACTCACCATCACATCGCCTAACTGTCAATGTGCTGTTGAATAATATCACCTTTTTATGAT
>Ga0209367_1008676_pt1 | contig 13878 bp, 8 predicted proteins | sample WorMetLIZISLAND2_FD_187412 | JGI IMG/M metagenome (GOLD analysis project Ga0209367, IMG submission 187412) | Marine gutless worms symbiont microbial communities from Max Planck institute for Marine Microbiology, Germany - Olavius geniculatus... ... | reverse complement strand
CGGCTTTATAGCCGTTTACTTACGGCCTCACAGCCGTTATTTACGGCTTCACAGCCATCTACGGCTTTATAGCCGTTACTTGTAACCTGTGGTTACTTTTGGGGACGCGCATTGGGCCGAACTGATATGGCCTCAGCGCTGGGCAGGTGTAAGAGCCTGCCCACCCCGAAGGCAAGGCAAGGCAAGGCAGTATAAATCTATGTCAGAAAAGCGATATGATACCAGGGGTCATAGATACAAATTGGTGCCCCAGTTATGCAAATATGACCTCTGGAAACATTTTTTGTAAATAGATTAGTTAACCTATGGAACTCACTACCTGAAGATGTTGTATCAGCTTGCAGTGTTAGTAGTTTTAAGACACGTTTAGATTTGATCTGGCATAGTTTTAGTTTGTATTATGATTATATATATATATATCTTTATTTCATCATACAGACAGCAGCAACACAATATACAGATAAAAAAAAAGAATAAAAGAAATGGACACAAAAAGAACACACACAAGCCTAAAACCTAAATAAAAACAGAAATGCACAAACTTAGAAGATGCGATTATACAACAGAGGCATTAGTACCGGAAGTCAATGTAAAAACAGTATTAGTTTAGTTTTTGTTGATATTCGTGTTGAAGTTATCTACTTCGGATGGAAATAGAGGCCTTCGGCCTGCTTCCGGATATCCATTGATGATGATGATGATGACATTTACCAGCCCTGCATTTTCAGGCAACCCGACTTAACACTGAAACTCACCTTCAGTAACCTTTTCTCGGAAAAATCATTTGTCTAACTTGAAATGTTAATAATTTTGTTCAACTGTCTGTTATCAGTTAATGTGCATGCACTCGCTTACTGCAGAAAATTTACTAAATAAATGTTATCGTACACAACGTCATAACAAAAAGCAGAGTACAATTTAACGTAACGTAACGACTAAAGAAATACAGAACTTTCTGCTTACGTTCGATTTCAGCTTCGTGTCTACTTTTATTACACTCGTGTTTTTCAGTTTTTGTCACAGTTCCGTTTTGTTAATGATAATTTTGGTCGTGTTGATAATTTGGTAATTGGCACATTAATCTCTATCGGTGTGGGCCCTTGTTAGACGAAAGTTGTCTGCAGGCGAATGCTAACGAAAATTCAGTGACTGAACGGAACTATCGCTACCAAAACGAAATTTTCATTGCCAGACTGAAATTTTTGTTGCCAGACCAAAACCATGGGCATAGGAGCCGGGGAGGGGGCGGCCGCCACCCAGATTCGGGCAAAACGCGGTGAAAAATTCCGGCAAAACGGCGGAAAATTCGGGCAAAAAGAAGATCTGGATCTGGATAGTTAGTCGGCAGGACCCCAGGATATTTTTAAAATATGACAGAAAAAGCAAAAAAAATGTTTAGCGTGTATATTGCAGAGCCGCTGAAGCTGAGCGAAAATTCTTTCTTAGGCTACATTTTTACTCCTCACGCGCTACATTCCTAACGTAGCGAAGAGGAGTATAGGCCTATAAGATCAGTGTAATGTTGAGGACCGACCGACCAATGACCGACCTCTGTTCCTGGAAGAGCCTTTGTGGAAGAACTTCAAATGGCCATATCTCCATAACGGTGCTAAATAGACACAAGGTCACTGTAGACCACACATAGAAAGTCGACCCCCGGGAGTCAAATGGTCACGTGACCAATGATGTCACGTGACTCCAAAGAGGTCAAGTTCGCGACCCCATTATCTTTGAGGTGCCATATCTCTGTAACGGCGCCAGATAGATGCATGGCAACTAGCGTCATCGACCATTATTAGAAATTTTTTAAAAACAAATAAATTACCTATTAAAATACGTTAATTAGTATAATTAATTAATTAATTAATTAATTAAAGCTGGGGTTGAGGGGCAGCCAATAGGAGGCCCAATTTGGTCCCTGAGGCCCTACTATAGTGCAATTTAGGGCTAGGGTCTCCAAGGCGTACTATAGCTAGACGCAGTAAAAACACGCTAACGCAGGGAGAGCCATGCAACTGCCCCCCTGCTATGCAGTAATGGACAGGTAATGAGAGCTGTAGACGGCCTTGTAAAACGTGCTGGGTGTATGTATGAACGCCAGCAAGGAGGATGTTATGGTAAATTAAAAAGATAATTAAATTAGCTATTTAAATAGGTTAATTAGCATAATTAATTAATTATTAAAAGCTAAGGTTGAGAGGGCAGCCAATGAGAGGCCTAATTTAACCATAGATGCCCTACTATAGTGCAATTTAGGGTTAGGGTTACCAAGGCGTACTATAACCGAACACATGTAAAGGTACCAGGGTGTACCAAAAGTGGGCAGGGCAACTGTCAAACTCGTCAACAGATCCCCCTGCTGTGATCTAGAAATGATATTTCCTACCTACCTTTATAGTATTGCGATACTTAAGGGGAAAGATGAGTTTTTAGTTATGCTTAGTGGAACTGTAAGTGAAAATATGATTGTACATTTTTAGGCTTGAAATATTACCACAATTTACAATTTTTTTAGAAAGTTTAGAGCAAAGTTTTTAAGTGTGGTGTACTGTATAGGTTAATATATTAATACAACAATGCTAGTTCTACAAATATTTGTAGAGTTTAAAGATGCAATGTAAAGATATACAAAATATAATTGTTTGTTTTTACTTTAAATATAGAATGTGATGATGGACCAACACCACCAACGACGCCATCGAGTGTGTGGAGTGAGTACAGTCCAAACACAACTGTAATCGAACCCGCGATTGAATATAGTATGCCAGGGAACAGCGACTGGCAACAAGGTAATTATAAAAATTATTTATATATTAAAAATGATTAAATGTACTACAGTTTAAGCATTAAATGTACTTACTATAATTCTTAATGCAAAGTAGTCAAATTTAAAGCTTACATGATATAATAATATTGCTGTGTGTTGACTGAATAAAATATAACTATTAATTGAAGTCTATATCAGATTTACAGAGCGTCATCTACCGTATGAGATAACATATACAACTCAGCACAGGTTAACGTGTGTCATTCTAAACTGTGCCAGATAGGTCAGTACTGTATATGCCTACCCCAGAGGGATGGAAGGCTGAGTTGACCTAGGTGGCTGGTTACATATCGAGATGGTTTACCTGCCTGCAGGCAGTCACCCATCAAAGTACTAATCTGGCCTGCCCGGCCAGGCGTAGAGTAAATTTGTTGATTGGATTACATGCGTTTCCACTATGCCAAGTCACCAGCACATTACTACTTACTTTACATAAAAGCAGGGTAGGAGGGTGCTTGATTTGAGTTGAAGAAAATGGTAGTGTATTACTTATGATTACATTTTGTATGTGGATGTGCGTTTTATAGTAAAACGTGACCTGCACATGACTGAATCATCAGGATCATCAAGTCCATCGACATTGTCTTATGACGTGTTTATGGAAGAGAGACGAAATGCAACCATAGAGACCGTTGTCAGCTTGCTGCAGCAGGTGGATACACTGCTGCAGCAAGCTGTGAGCGCGATAAGAGAACTTGGAAAGTGAGAACGATTATGCATGCTGGTGATTATATAGATTGAATAGTTAGAAATATAAGAAAACTGAATGTGCTGTATGACATAAAAAGGTGTTGTATTTTGCATATATAACATGCAAGATTTTAAAGTAAAAAGGAGAAACATACAGTAATTTTCGGGTTAGGGTTAGATTTGTAAAGTTATGATTAGGGCGCCAGAGCGTCTTTACTACTCTGAACAAACTGGAGAACTGCTCGTTGCATTGGGGGAGAGCGTTGCAGCGTTTGATGTTATCTTCGTGGATAAATGAACTGCCGATGCTTCAAAAATCGTAACACTTAAAGTTGTCAATAAGTCTTTCAGTGACTTTTTTGCGTAGTTTTATCGATTGAATGTGATGTTAGTAACATTTTTCTATGCCTCACAGACATAAGATTCTGATGGCTGTGTCTTCCTTATCATAACATTTATCAACACAAACTTAGGTGCAGTTTTTATAAAGCTGACATTGATTTGACGTGTTTTATAATTAGACCTACTAATCACGTTTTACATTCAGTATTCAGTATATTATATAGCCTTTGGTTATAACTGTCTGTACAGTATGAGACGTTTATGTGATGTATGGTAATGCGTTTGATTTACGGCTGTTGTGCTCACGACTTTTACTGTCGCATTATTGTAGACCTATGTCATGTTACTTCATTTATTTTGTCAACTGGCTGCAAGCATGTGTGCGAGGTAATTGTAGTGAAACATATGAAACAGCACACAGTGTGTATCATCCACAATTAAAATGGGTAGGACTGAGCTTATATAGTTTCAGTTTATCTCAGTAGCTATTTTATTAAGGTGAAGGTATATCTAATGTTTGAACAGATTTAAGCTGTATAACTACTATAATACGGTGTGTGATCTCCGCGGTCGTTATCATCATTCTAGAACAGACAATATGACGGTATGCAATAAACGTGCAATGTTCAAGCTTCAAGTTCGTCAGGCGCCAGCATAGGCGTAACTTTCGCGAGCATGTGGTACTGGTGTGTAGGCGTAGAGCCCACTTTTTAATAAGAGGTACCGTACGTATTCCCGTTTTTCATGAACTCTGCAAAAATATTAGTGATGTCCCTTAATCTTATGCTGTATGCATCTTTGGCATCGTTGTCGTCTGTCTGTTCGTTGTCGTCGTCTGTAACGGATGTACCTTGGCTAACGAGTAGATCTTAGTGGAAAACTTTTTTACACGAATAATTATAGCCCTGTGCCTTAAACCTAGGCACGCAAAATTTCGGCTATCTAATGCAAAGAGAACATTTTTAAATTGAAGGTTGAATGGAGAGTGTTGGAAATGAGCGTTTTCTCAAGGGAAAACTGACCATATCTCGGAAACGGAAGTGGCGTACGCCCGTGTGAGTTGAGATGGAAATCATTGAAAAGACGGAAATATATAATACCTTGAAGGCCGTTACGCACTATTGTGGCTAAACGGTGCGAGATAAGGCTTAGGTTACTATGGATCACTAAGATGAGTTAACAATTATCGACCTTAAATGACCTTGAAGGTCAGTACTGCAATAGGAACTACATAGGCTGTAGTGCGTCTTCCCTAGCGACAGCTGAGTTTTTTGTCAAATGTTTATCCGTCACGTTGGAAGGGGGACTTAGGTGGGAAAGAATCCCCCGCTCGACTGGCTGCCATTATGAGTCATGTGTTATCTGTGATATTTAGACTCGTTAATCTAGCCTACGTCATGTTTTTGGCAGATTGTAACTTATTCCCTCTATCACTAACTTGGTCAACATTGGGGATGCAGCTTCAGCCAAGTCTTATTCTTATAACTGACCAAGTTCCCATTTTTTTCGTCAAATTTGATTTTGCCGAGATCTGCAGAGCTCACAACGGTACTCTCTCCCAGATCTCCCATCGGATGCGGAGCTATGGATACCTCCCCATTCTAACCTTATCAATCATCGGCGTTTGCTGTTTTTCTTATCTCGGCGTCTTTAGCACTTTTGCCTCCCGATGATTAACGTCTAAATTGTCGCCATTGGAAAAGTGTCAGTTTTGAACAAAAAGTTTTATAATGGTGCAGCCATTTCATGCAGAGGGTAAACGCCATGTCTGCCAGACAGTGGACGAATAGAACTCTATTCCCACTTTTGGACAAAAGTTACGCTGCTGCATGGGCGCCTGCAGTTCCACGGTATAATACATTATGCTTACATGTTAACTGTTACATGTTAACACGTCGGTCAATCAATGTGATTCTATCTACAGCGTGTATAGGCCTACGTGAACAGACTTTACCGTTAACAGTCAGCTGTAACTTGTAAGTTTTGTCTGCAAGGTCTTGCAAACACAGCCTACCTATACTTTCAGACTGACGCTCATGCGCTAGTAGGCCTACCACGGCGATCGTGTGTTGTGTGCTCGTAATTAATCTGGCTTACAACAGCCAATACACAAAACAAGTGGCCCGTGCATATATCAATATCGGACAATATTATTACTGGCCTTATGAATGCATGTTAGTAGGCCTATTGATTCTTTTACCAATTTGCCCGGAATATTTCCTACTGCGGTGCATCGAGAAATTCCAATGACCAAAACTTTTTTTCCTCGAGGCGCGTCGAGACCAAGACTTTGATGTCTAGGACTATCTCTGATAGGCAGCGTTAGTCAAGGACCTGTTACAGTAAACAAAATAACTCCGTGATCCATGGCCTAGTGGACGAACGAAGACTGAGCGCAGGACGTTCAATAAACATTATAGCCAGTGCAACAGATCTGACGCACAACCACAGGCAGCGACAGACGACTGACTAGCTAGATGCCGCACTGCATTTGCTATAACGTGTAGACCCTAATCGTGATAATACCACTCCAGACAGTGCTGGAGATGCTCAGATGGAACATGCTTTATCTGCTTTATGACAGACGACTGTGCAGCCGAAAGTTACGAAAACAGTTTGTAGGCCTACCATTGCAAACTGAAGATGGTTTATAGGCCTACAGTGCATGTGTGTGAATGTGCCGTGAACATTGTCCAACGTCAGCATCTTACACTGCGCCCTACACGTGCCTAGGCCATTATAATTATTATACAGTATACTACTATACAGTACATATAAATACACTCATGTAAGTGTAAGAAGCTTGGCAGGTGGGATCGAGTGCAGCAAAAGTACGCGCGAGCGTCATATATAAACTACAGCGGCGACGTGATCAGATCTGATGTGAAGTGGGTAAGCTATCGGCCGATAAGTCCATTGGCGACCGGTTGGCCGGTCGACGACGGCCGTGGGCTGCGTTGTCTGGACGCGGCAGCCTGCGTGTTGTCTACTGGCGCCGTCTGTCGACTGTCTGGGCGATGCACTGACTCCGGGCCCATCCGCAGACCCCCGTGTTGCTGCTGCTGCTGTTGTTGATGCGCACGCCAGAGGGGCCTTCAGAACACTTGAGACACACTCGTGCCCCGCAGACCATGACACCCAGTGAGTAATATCAATTCAAACTTGTCCAGTTTCAGCTGTTTCGTAGTGCTGCTGTTGTTGTTGTTATTGCTGACGATAACGCGCAGTCAGAGCAATCCTAAAAAACGCTGTGCGCCTTGTCAGCGTGATGAAGTCTTGCGGAAATATACAGAGGACGTCCAGTGACAGATCATGATGTCCAAAGATGTCGATGCAAGCTTGTGTTAAAGCTTGTGGGTGTTAGCTGCTGCTGCTGTTGCGGTTTGTTGTCGTCATTCATGTCTAGCGAACTCTCAATCAGGTGGTTGCTTGGAACCTCCATCGGCACTGGCTCCACACCTGACCAACCAGCCAACACACGTACGCTACGGCCATGACAATTTTTTTGAAACAAGAGGAGGATAGCCTACATTGGGATATTGAGTTAGTTGAGGGAGCAACTAAATTGATTGACGGTGTAAGAAATTTGCATTACGAAGAATAAATTAAAAAATTAAATTTAATGACGTTAAAAAAAGAAAGTAGAGTGATTTACTAAAAACATTTAAAGTTATTAATGGTTGTTATAACTTGCAATCAGATTTATTCTTTACATATGATGAGGGTCAAAGAAGAGGTCATTTAAAGAAATTGTATAAAAAAAACAGTAGATTAGATTTGAGAAAGTATGTATTTAGCAATAGAGTTATCGCTAGCTGGAATGCACCGTCTGATGTGTGCGTTAAAAGCACTACAGTAAGTCAATTCAAAAATTGTTTTAAACGTCTATTGCAACCGGAAACACAAAGTTAATCTAAACAGTTATTTGTAAGCGTTGTATGGCATTGCCTGTGCTTACTCATGCCAACAGTAATACGGGTGGCTTCGGTGAATTCGGTGAATTCGGTAAAAAGTAACATAATTAATCGCGATAACAAATTGAAACACCGTCACGCGTCCTATACATCAATTATAATCGAAGTCATCTGGGCATGTCTGGGCATACTGGGCATGCTCCTTTTCCTTTCCCTTTTCCTTTCCCCTGTATATTTTCCTTCCAAAAAGGTCACAATTGTGACACCATTATCATTGAGGCGCCATATCTCCGTAACTGCGCTATATCTCCACAACTACGAATCGACTGACAATATTTATTGTTTAGTTATAATATTAGCGAAGAATGACAGTAACATTGCTGCTGTGCAATTTAAAATTACTTTTTAATTTTTTTACTAGTCTAAACAGCTCACTGCTTAAATTTATACAGACATATATTGTAAACTATTGAAGTTCATTGGACACCTGTTCGTGTGAACATTATATTGTAATTATTAGCAGAATTTGGTCTTTGTACAGTGGAAACTCCTTCCCATGGTACATGCATGTGCCTTGTTGTGGCGGGAAGGCTTGCGTGCTCCTATGATCCTTAGAGCTACATGCCGGTGGGAGTCTAGTACTCCTGGTAGGGCCACCCATGCCGGACAGGTCGAGGGTGAGGAGCCAGACTAAACATGTACTCTGGTCCTCCAGGCTGGGGGTTGTGCAGTGGGCTTACTACCTGCTCACGTAAAAAATAGCAAGTCACGGAAACCGAGAACAGTACATCAACCAACAACTCCGCTCTTGGGCCAAGGTTCAAGTCAAGGATCGGAGATGGTGGAAGATGACTGTTCAGGCCCTATGCTCCACAAGGAGTGAATTAAGAGGACTAAGTCAAAGTAAGTCACAGTGGAAACTGAAATCCAAATCTTAAACCGAACCGAAGTCATATTTTGCAAATTGCACACCACTCTTATAATACTGACCGACTCGGTTGATCTTGGTGGACGGTGCAGAGATCTGTTGGTTGCTGGCGGTGACCGGGTTGAACTGTCGTCGTGAAGCGTCTGTGGCCAGCACCGAACCGAATGGCCCCGAGCCAGCAACACCTCCCCCGGCAGTATCGCGCTTTCCCGCGGCCTTGGGACGCACGGCCTCGACGGGAAGAACGCGCCGACGCTTTTTGGGCAGCTTGGCACGCGCCTTGGTGTGAGAGTAGGCCTAATCTGGCAGTCGGAGTAGTAGTCTTGACCTCGACCGTTAACGATCGGTTGAAGTCCGACGTCGGGTCAATGTCTTTTCTGTGTTAATCACGTTTGACGACGTCGGCTCTGCGTTGGGTCCATGTCAGTCTGCTGGACGGGTGGTTTGGTGTGAGAGTAAAAGAGGGTAAAGTTGGACACGATGACAGGCACTGGCAGCGCGATCATCAGTACGCCCATCACTGCACACGCCGACCCAACCAACATGCCGAGGTACGTTTTTGGCGTGAGGTCGCCGTAGCCGACTGTGGTCATAGTGACGATAGCCCACCACAGACCGACCGGGATAGAGATGAAGTCGTTCTTGGGGTTAAACTGGGTGCGCTCGGCGTAGTAGACGAGTGAAGCGAAGATGACAATTCCGAGCACGAGGAAATAGATCAGCATGAACAGCTCGTGGGCGCTCGCTTTGAACGTTTGGAACAGAATCTACGTGCATACATATCAGTACAACAGTCATGACGCACATAGCCAACAAAATCAGTTTTTACGCGCGACAGCGTCTTCGCGCGTCTTTGCCATCGTCTGGGCGTCTGTCTGTCTGTCAGTCCGTGTGTCTGTCTGTCACATCCGTGAGCCCTATCAAAACAGTGCAAGCTGGGATTGCAAAATCTTCACCGTGGGTTGCCGAGGACTCTAGTTTTTAGTGACAAAATTCCATGCCCCTGGGTGAGCGGGTTTCCCTCGAACGAGGGCGTCAAAGAGAGGTACCCCCTTAAAAAGACGTCATTTTGCCGGTACTGGCTCGTATAGTGTCAAAACGGTTGCAGCTAGGTAAAGACATGCTGCATATCATAACAAGTACTGGTGACGGGCTTTTAATATATATAAACATCGATGACCTTGAACGACCTTCAACCCCTAAAATAAAAGGTTTTAGTAATTTTTTTGATATTTTTGCTGCGACACACAGTTTAAGAGTAAACTGCGCCAAAATGGCTGGAGACAGACCAAGAAACCTGCACATGAAATTTTTTTGCGTTAATCGCAGATTTTAGTAATTTAGATCCCAACCCCCTAGGTTCAAGGAGGCCTGCGCACGCGGGTGTCAAAGAGGAAAACCCCCTAAAAGTGATTATTTTTACCGTTATTTGCTCGTCTGACGTAAAAACTGTTGCAGATAGGCACAAACATGCTGCTTACCGTAATTAACAATCACTAGTGACGAGCTTTATAATAATGTCAACATCGATTACCTTGAATGACTTGAACCGCCAGAATAGAAAGTTTTAGTGGTTTTTGCGCTTTTCGGCTGTGGCGCCCACTTTAGGAGTAAACTGCTATAGGCTGTCGCGCGTTTCATGAGCTTTGCTCAAATTACTTGCATTAAAGGGTATAGCTTTTCATGGAAAATTTATCTCAAATATAAGTAGCGTCACCCACCATAAATGGTATCTCACAGTGTTACGTGCCACCCGTCGGTCCTAGGGCCGCAATTATTTATTTTGGTAAAAGTTTGCCGGGCCGTTAAAAACTGGCCTAAAAGTGTTTTCGTTAAGGGGTCAAAATCCGCCTGTTGATCGTGTCAAAAAATTATTATTTTTAGTATTACATTTGCGCTTCTGATTCACACTTAACTTTGTGACTATGGCGCTATATTAAATTATTTTAAAGTTTAGATTTATATTTTTGAAATTATTACGAGCCGCATTTTTTTCGGACGCCACTGTAAGTATACGCGTCTACACGAACAATAGTTAGCCTAGTCGCGGTAATCGACGAAATGCAGATTACCAGTGATGAACAAAAGTTGACTAAAGTAATGTTAGCAAATACGCGGTGACTATTCAAAACGAAAAATCGCAGTCACCACCTAGCGAATGACATTATGGATAGTGTACGCGCTAATAACTAGAATTTGCGTTAATATTGTGGTGAACTGTTTAGGGCTTAAGGTTAGGGTTAGGGTTTGGGTTCGGGTTAGTGTTTTTCAAAGATGTATAAGAACAATAGTGAATACCATTATTAATCTAGAGTATGGGTGGCGTGTTAGAGGTTGCTGCAAGCAATGGCAAAAACTTGCCAAGCAGTATCCTGTGATAGAGCTAGCTTGAAGAGCTGCTTGGCAGGACCGTCGACCCGTGAGGCTTCGGCCGAGGTCGGGCAGTTGCTCCGGTGCCGCCGTGTCCGCACAGACACGAACGGCCTTAGCCGGTACCTATGACCACCATTTTAGTGGTCGTACAGTACGTACCGGCTAAATGTCAAATATCCGGCCGGATATTTGACCGGTCATGACCGGTCAAACATCCGGCCATCACAAGGACGGATGTTTGACCGGTCATGTCCAGGCGCGTTTGACCGGTGACAAAATTTGACCGGTGATATAGCATATAGGATATTTGACTGGCTGCCGGTCAAATATCCTGTGCAGTCAAATATCCTGTGCCTAGCAAATAGTTTAATTGATATTTTAGTCAATTGCTTATCACTGCAGACCACTGACTTTAAGACCGGGAGAGTGACGGGCCAGGCGGAACAAGCGAGCAACTTGTATCAGATTGATCATCTCGCTCAGATCGTTTTCCTTCTCCAGCAAACTCAAGATCAGATCGACGTAGAACGTCAACGTGGCCAGCAGGTCGATGATGTTTGATGCGCTCCGAAAGAAATTAATCCTGCGCATGCAACAAACATACATGGCTGACAACAGTCAATCAGTTGCACTCATTGAACAACTAATTTAATGTAAGCTTAACTGTTTGAGCTTCGAGTGTCTGATGTGGTCTCATTTAAAATGCATCGAGTCTCGAAAACACGTGCCATTTTTTGGAATAATTTCGTAGATCGAAAGTTGATCGATTTTAATAATTTTAGCACTCAACATTCCGAAAAAACTTGACGTGAATGACTGCAGTTTTGTATACCTCGCAATAGTACTGTTGCCACATCACCTTGTCGCATTATTTGCCGTTTAAAACAATAAATTATTAAATTCACGCTGAGTAACGCTTGCGTTTTTGAGTCACAGTTTAGTGGGAGCGCGATACAATGGACTTCTACCGAAAAAAGAAAATGATTGGCAGGTAGTGCCAATAAAAAAACACAACGCGCTGCGTGTTTCTAACGCATACAAACTGTTAACAAAAAAAACTAAGTTTTTGCTCGAAAAGAAAAGCGCTTGCTGACAGTACACAACTAACTTAGCCTAGTGTGATTCATTGGCATCACCTTTTAAGATATCTAACTCAGACTAATTGAAAAATGTAGCCGAAGATCGTAACAGCTAAAACGAAGACAACTTTTAAAAACAAACTATCCCTTTAAAAAAACCGACAGCCATGTGCCACTTTTGTTAGTGTGCCACGCCGTCGTTAGACGTCAGTGCAACAACTTCTTTCCATATCGCTGACAACAAGAAATCTGATCTAGGACGCGCGATAACCTATAGCAGTTTCTGTTGGCAGGTAGTCTTGGTCTATCTCTATCTATGTCTTCGCAATTCACTCTTCTGCACTAAAACCCTCTGTTCTGGGGCACAAGGTCATTCACAGTCATCGATGTAATGATGATATATCATCACAAATCTACAAGGTTCACACGCTCATCTACCAGTCATCTACTTGATGTTCTGCGGCATAGTCGTTTGGTTCCCATGCATTTCGAGTTTCAACACTACAAGTATTATTCTGTTCCTCTTCATATTCGCCAAGCTCAAACACTCGCCTCTTTCAAACGTCATCTTAAGACTTTTTATTTGCAGTCCGCTTTTCTTGCCCCCCTAACGCCCCTCTCCAATGAGCCCTGATTCTCTTGTGAGATTTTGGTGTTATATAAATTAGTATTTACTTATTTATTTACCACTAAAAAGCACGTGACCAGTGCTTGCATATATGTGCCTATCTGCAACCGTTTTCACGTTAAACAAGCCAATATCGGCAAAATAACCACTTTTTAAGATGTACCCCTCTTTGACACCCACGTGCGCTGGCCTTCTAAAATCTACATTCAATGACGAAAATTTCATTTGCAGGTTGTCTTGGTTTATCTGTAGCCACTTTGGCGCAGTCCACTCTCAAAATGTGTGTCGTAGCCGAAAATTGCCAAAACAAATCACTAAAAACCCTTATTTTGGGGGTTCAAGGTCATTTAAGGTCATCAATGTTGTCATTACTAAGAAACTCGTCGTAATGCTTTTTTATGATAAGAAGCGTGCTTGTGCCTATCTGCAACCATTTTCATGCTAAACAAGCCAATAGCGATAAAAATAACGTCTTTTAGGGAAAAGGGGTGCCCCCTTTTTGCCCTTTTTTCGTGGGGATTCCACTCACCTAGCGGCAAGAAATTTAGTCGCGAAATACTACAGACACTAGGCTATCATAGTATGATGTAAACCGGAAGTTTCTATTTCACCTGTGCTTAGAACAGTACCGAGACGTGACCTTCGGACAGACGGACAGAACTAGGGGCCTACTGTAGCTAATATGCGCAATAGCTATAGGACTATGTAGCTGTTGCGTGTAAAAGTCATTATCACGCTATACGCTTAGTAAAACTAAGTCTACTATAATAACGACAGCAAAGCAAGTGAGCTGCAAAGACTGACCGATCTGTGCTGAATATGAAGCGTATAGCCAGAGTGATGGTAAACCAGACATGTGTGATGGTAAACCAGGCGTTGCAGACAGCGTCGAAGAAGAAAAAGACGGGACTGACGATTGTAGTGTTTTGAACGACGTCCAGCCGAGTGCCGTTCTCCCCGTACGATGTGACGTTGTTAAACACTGGCACTCGCGGTTACGTCATCAGTCACGTGACTGCTGGATTCGCCGTGGGCGGTTTCCTATATATATATATATATATATATATATATATATATATATATATATATATATATAT
>Ga0209367_1008672_pt1 | contig 13880 bp, 9 predicted proteins | sample WorMetLIZISLAND2_FD_187412 | JGI IMG/M metagenome (GOLD analysis project Ga0209367, IMG submission 187412) | Marine gutless worms symbiont microbial communities from Max Planck institute for Marine Microbiology, Germany - Olavius geniculatus... ... | reverse complement strand
TCTCATTTAAATAGCTTTAAACGATCTATTACTTCCACATTCTTGGCTAGTTATTGCAAAGTTTATTTTTTCTAGTACACCTATTGTTGTATTGTGTTATCAGTGACATTTATTGATGTATACTGTTATTTTATTGTGGCATGTTAGTGGCTGCGGCCCTTTGTCATTAAATCAAATAAATAAAAAAAATGCAGACCATAATATAAAAACAATAACATATGTATTATTCTTTATCAGCATCAATTTTAAAACTTCAGCTTTGCAACCACAAACTTGACAGTATTTAAGCCACAATCTTGAGTGAGCAACGTGTTATAACAATAAGTGCATATACCTTCTTGGACGAGAACCATCGATTACAAATACTGCAGTGTTCTGAAGAGCTGTTGGGGTTCATAGTCAGTGATGGCTGCTGTAACAGACAGGATGACAAACATAATAAGCTTTCACAAACTAGACAATGCAGACACAAGGGCAGGGGTATAATACTATAAAACTGTGACTACAACTGATGGTTATGGACACAAAAACTTGTAGTTGATTAAATGCTGTTAGCAAATCCAAATAACTGTACTGCAGGGGCTAAAACTCAACTGAGGCGAACGGTGAGTAAAGCAACAAAAAATATTTAACATCGAAGCTTTTTTACAGCGCGACAGCACACTGGCAGATATACAGATGCTCTGTCGACAACTGGCCACCATGCTAATTCACGCACTCTGCTGCACGCGGTCATGTCTGTTGTTATTTTAGGCTAAGTTAGTGTAAACTTTGTTGTTTCCTCATTTTAGTTTTTCTCTGAGTTTTAGTTTTTATTACTTCTTCTCTTTTTATTTTTTTTTTATTTTAGTTTTTTTATTTCAGTCATTTCCAGGATCTTTCAAGTTTCACGTTATTATAATTATTTTTGTTTTTTTTGTACTTTTCATGTTATTTTTATTCAAAACATTTAAGTTTTTTAGTTTATGTGCTGTAGATCAAACTGACAGTTTGTCTGTCGAGTTTTAAAGCGCGAATTCGGTATTGTATTGTATTGTATTGTATATTTATGATACCTTTATGCACATGACTCTATTTCCATATTGTTTCCACTGAGTATGCGATGGTTGCACATGCGGCTAGTGAGTGACTTCATCTAGTTTTGTGCTTCCAATTGCATTGGTTGTTACCGGTTAAGGCATCCAGTCAACCGCGGTCAAATCCAGCCATCACAGGGCCGGATATATGACCGGTCACCGCCTTGAACAGCCTTAGCCATTACGTATAAGCAGTCAGCATTAACTAGCACGTCAAGCCAGCAAGCAGGCTGGCTATCACGATGCAGTCAGCAATTTTTTTGCTTGCCTACAGGAATCTCGAATTTACCACCATAGTGTACGCTAATTTTTGGTATTTATTATTGTCACATAAATCTTTTAAAAACGCTTACCCTAACCCAAACCCAAACCCTAACTCTAACCCTAATCCCAGTTACTCTAATCCTAATCTTAAGCCCTATTACACCATAACATTCACGCTAATTTTAGTTAGTAGCGCGTATACTGTATTTAATGACTGCGATTTTTCGTTTTGACCGGTCAGATAGCTTGTAGGCTATTTCACCGGTTGCCGGTCAAATAGTCACCGCGTATTTTATTAGACTTTGTATTTCATTTTAATATTTTCTAAAATTTTTAATTGCACATTTTATCCCACTGCGCCTTCACTCTACAGCCTATACAGACTATGTTAAATTAATACCGGTGCATGCAATTATTTTATTTTATTTTATTGTGTTTCAATTGGAAAGACTAGCTTTAAGCCTAGCCTATGTAATTTTCGTAGCAGTCTGACCAGTGACTACGTTCGCTTTGAACGAATATTATGTTGTATTCTATTTACAATGTTTTTTTTCAGATTGACGCAACAAAAATGTTCAAAACAATTGGCATTTAAACTTATGATCAATTGTCGCTACACTACGTTGTGAAATAGGCTACGACAATCGCCTTCTGTTCCAAACATGGTCGTGCTATGGTACCAAAGTTAATATTTTGCATGCTACACCAGTATAAGCTCATGCTAGCGAGTTAGCTCGCCTCTTTTATCGCAAACGATCGCCTACAAACCGACCATCACTGTCTCCGCTCACAGTTTCTATCGTGACAGTTTGCTAAGTCCAGCTATCGATCGACGGTTTATAGGTTCACTGCCGCTGTAAGTCTTACGTATTGCTTCACAAACTCACGAAACGATCGAGCCTGGAGGCAGGCGACAATCTGTGACAAAGAACATTGGCACGTTGGACACTTGCGATAGCGCCAACGACTTAGACTTTCTGTAGATATTAGCAATAGCAAACGGTTTAGGCCCGAGCGCGATCCATATCGTGTCGCTGCATAGGCGGATTTAGGGGGCGGGCAAAGGGGCCATGCCCCCAAGATGCCAAAGTCGCCCTTTTTCCTTGCATATGCAATGCGTTATGAATTTGTGCAGTAAAACTAATAACATTTATACTTAATATATGCATTTTAGCGGGTTTTCAAGCCACAAAAAGCGTTTGCTTCCGGGGCTGCGCCCTGGCGACCGGCCCCTATACCCAAAAAGTTTACCTTTGTTCTCGGCTTTCGGCCTCAATTTTTGGCCCTTGGGGCTAGTTCGCCTCTTTTGACTTCAATTTCTGGCTACGCATACGTAAAAGTAAGCAACAATAAACAATAAATAACGCCAGAGGCGTCTACATATGCTCTAAGAATAAAATAGAGGGGAGGTTTTTTGGAAAATTAAGAGGAAAGTTGAATATTATTATTGTTCTGCATTTTTTATATATTTTTGATATCATGCAAGCAGAACTGACGTCAGTTGCTCCCCCAGACCTCATCTAGTCAGCTAGGAAGGGGGATACCCTCTCCCCATTCCCCATCCCGTCGACGCCTGCGGCGTCTCAGCTTGAGTTAGGGGAGAACTTGCTCTAAGGACTTAGAGGGATAGACACCCCTGAGTAACGCTCTTTATCGCGTGCAATTCAATCTCAATGACAGTCTTTGTATTCTTGGTGCATTTCTATACTGTTTTGGTCATAAAAAAACGAAATTTAGCAACAAGAGTGCACGAAAATACGCCATTTTGACCCCAAAATCCCAAAAAAAATTTTCTCGGGAGGGGCACTGCCCCCTACCCAGACCCCTCTCTCTGTGGAGAGGGAAATACTCCCTCCCCACGCCTCACTCCCATTGGCGCCTTCGGCGCCTCGACCTTGCCCCCAACTTCAACTCCTGGATCCGCCTATCTGTCGCTGACTGGTCAAAGTTGATAAGCTCAATACAACGTTCGCCACGTGACTGTCACATGTTCGTGACGTGATGCCACATGACAGTTGAGGGATTCGTTTGATGACCGACGCGTGGCGACGTACTACTACGTACAGCATGCGAGACTTATCATTTAGACAGGTCAATTGCTAACCACTTGGAATTAACATGCGCCGACGTCTCGGTATAAGCCTATATTGCTAGTCATCAGCGGTTAGCTCATAGCTGCCGGTCGATATGATTTGTCACTTATTTTTATCTAAAATAAAAAAAAACAGTGTTTTGCAAAAAGTATGTTTTTACATGTTGTTATAGTGTGTGTTATCGTTGACGACGTTGGCGACGAAGCGATACCAGAGCACTCTCAAGACCTGACGAGCTATGTAGTCTGTGTTGGGCTCACTTTGTTCTTCCATGATGCATACACAAACTATCCAGATGAATATTTCAGTTTCTGACGCTCGCTAGGGCTTTTCCTCTTTACCTTTTCAGTCACCACTAAATTCGCAAAACCACACTTTGAGACATTACACACGTGCTTTTCTACTTGAGAGGTCAAGACATACCCCCAAAACACGTTTATAATGTTTTAAAGCGTTTATGCTAAAGAAAATCTCATTAACGTGCTGCAAATTTTTTTTTAACAAGATCGCACAGTGCACACACGGGTTGAAGCTACACGACGTTACGTGTAGGCCCTACAATAGAAATTTTGCAAACAATGTGCACTATATGGAAAGTCAATCAATGCACACTAATGCAATTACTTCTAGTGAAAAATGCGTAATTCGCAAACACATAGTATTATGCGAATTTGTAAGTAAATCAAACTACAATTTTGTCTTTGTTCGATTTATAATTGTCATTAAGTTACACTAATGAATAAACGTGTTTTCTGTTCGCATTACATCTGCAAAATCTAACAGTAACAGATAATTTTTAAAATGTGTGCTTGTTTTGCCACTAAGCTGCCTGCGACTTTTTTGAGCAGACTAATAGGTCGAAACGGTAACTTTTAAGTTATTTTGTCAAAACATAACTTTTATTTATTTTTCCCGACGTTTCTTTGGAAAGTCTGACCGCCAGGTATCGCTGTTTATGATGTCAATAACGTTAGCTGAAATTATAGGCCTACATTAGCTCAGCTTTGTGCTGAAAATTATTCTGCCGACTCGCATAGGCCTACTGCAAAGCAGGCAGAGTTCAGAGTGACACTGCGGTATAGCGATGACTTCATTGGATACGCTGCAGCTGCTGCAGCTGTTGTTGCTGCGGTTGCCGCGCAGTACACACTACATATCCAGTCGTCCAACTGTGACGTCGCAAACATCTTCACAGCTGGTCGGTAAACATGTTGCTTTTATCTACTGTCTGTTCTAATTCCGTCCCATTTTCGCTGTCAATTACGCATCCAGAAATGCGACCTCGATAAAACGAAATGGAGAGGTCCTGATTGCAGGATTTTTAAACGATTTTCAGGAATAATAGTCAGAATAAGGTGTGCCAAAACGATAGAAATACGTTTAAATTTGTAAAAGTTATCGGGAAAAACGCTACTTTTTTCCAAACACGGTGTATCGACTTTAGATGTAGTTTGTAATTTTTAGCATCCGATTTCTATAAACTTTCTGAATTTACCAAGAAGCCTTTCATTTATTTACTATTAATTCATGTACAGCTAATAACAGACAAATCGTTTTTATACAGTGACACGAATAATAAAAAAAATAACATGAATCAAAAATATTGTCATTGTTAGTAAAAACTGTTATTGTGCAACATTCTCATAATAAAATGAGCTGGTATTTCCCAAAAAAAACTTTCAGGACAGCTAAAATATTTCGGAAATTTGTGACATAACTTGGTGGAGTACTTTTTGATTTATGGTGTAGTTGGTAAATTTTATTTAATGAAAGTCTTAGCATCGGTCTAGACGAAAAGCACTTTTTGCAAACGTTTTTTTCTGGTAGTGATTTACTGTCATCCGTACTTTTTTCGTCGTCAACATTACTGACAGTCAAACGCAATCAGTTTTAACTGATGCAAGCAGTGCGACTAGCAACTAGTAGATTTACCTCTGTGACACGTTCTTTGAAGATTTTCGTCTGCAACTTAAACAGAGAGTCTTTCTTTAACGTCACTGCTTTAACGGTCAGTGCTTAAAATGTGTTCAAATTAACAAAAATGAAATAAACAAAAATTTTAAAAAGCGCACAATTTAATTAACATTAGAACTGTGTCATTTTAGTTCAATTCATTTCTGTCGCCTTAAACACACCTTTAAAAGTTTTTAGCAAATACATTTTGATTTCGCGTTTTATAATTATGCTTTATTAAAACATGTTGATACGCTATTGTAAAAAATTTTGGAAGATGAAAAATTGTCAAACGTCACGACTTATTAAAGTCACTTGAAATGGCTTGTCTCAAAAAAATAAAAAGGGTGACCAAAAAAAGACAGGATAAGGAATACAATGATCCAAGAAAAGTTGGGCTGGACTCAAGAGCCAGAATAAGGCAAAAACTCTCAAGCATCGCCAAAGTAATAAGTCAAGTTGAGTCACTTCAGGACTCTCAAGAACTTGAAAAATAAACGAACCGAGATTAAGCAAACTATTGTAATTTTGACGTGCCATATTTATTATGAATGTCTCTATTACAACACAATAATTTGTTATTCACTCGTTGCCAACCATAAAAATGTCGTCTCTTGTCAATGTGAGACGGAATGGTCATTGTACGATAGTCAGTGTACTGCAGCAGATGTGTGTCTGTATAAAAAGTTTTCGTTTGCCGAGACCTACACGGAACAAGCTTAAGGAGTGATGGTGGTGGAGCGGAGTGGAGCCGTTGAATTATTTCTTGACGTCGAAGCAGATGTGAGATGGGCGGGTGGGTGGTCTGGCTTTTCCAGTCACTTCCTGGCGTCGCTAATCGGTCTGAGTCTCAAAGACTAGACGGAGCATATCTCGTTCCCCGTCTGTGGTCAGCAGATCCAGGATCACGAGTCTCTCACTGGCTCAGTCGATCGCTCTGTCTCGCTGGTATAATTCGCCGTGCAGAACTAATGCCGGTCGTCCAGTATTTACAACGTGCTCAGCATCCAGAGATTTCCTGCCCGCTTTCGACCTGTCACTCACCGCGGCCGCCTCTGACGTCTACATCAACGTTAATTTGCAGAATCTCAGAGAACGGGGCAGTAACATAGCGTGGACCAGCGGCGGCCTTCTATGCAAAGCTGATGCCTAATAGTAAAACTGACTATTACTGTCAGTGGTGTAATGCATAGGAACAACAATGCCGGCTAAGTCTATTCATCTACTATGTGACTTAAGTGCTCACGTCATTATATTGGCAACTCTTATACTACTACTACGGTAATAGATTTAGAGCCAAAATCAAAGCAATTTATTAAAATGCGATACGATACGGATTTGAACTTAAAATTTGCTAGGCAAACTATTACAAAACTGAAATGTTATAAATGTAAGTGAAATGAAATTACCTAAAATAAAAGTACAATTATAATGTAAGATCTGAAAAAAATCAAGAAACTGCCTGCGATCAACAAAATTAAAAAAGAAATAAATAATGATAACTAAAACAAAAAAAACTGAAACGAAAAACGCAAGCAAATCCAGATATTTGTAAAATTAGTCTAGCTGGGTAACAGATGTTTGTACAGGGTAGGATTTTTTAAAAATCGTAAAGTTAAAAAAGCATGATGGGGTGATAGATGACGAGAGTGGTGATAATGACACTTGTGAGGTGAGACAATCGTGGAAGGGTGATAAATCAGGAAGATCCAGATTAGTGCGTGGCTGACGAAGAAAGTGAGAAAGTTGATTCCAGAGGTGATGTGATGCATAGCGATAAGAACGACCGGTGATTTTTAAAAAGTAGGTGGACGAACAAGATGACGACAGATGAGGATCGAGTGTTTGTGGAGTGAAGATTCAGTGGTACAGATAGGGAGGTGTAGAATGACTTAAAAAAAGTTTGAAGGCAAAAGAGATAATTTTATATTCGATATGCTTATTTATTTTAAACTAGAAAAAAATTAAGAATGAAAATGGTGTGTGTAAATATAGATGTTTTGACGATAACACGAGCAAGGAAGTTATCTTGAAATTTTATATAGTGGTAGGCTTAAATGTGAAAATTTTTATAATCTGAATGTTATTGCTTAAGTAGTATCTTTGATTAATTTTGTTTAAAATTAATATATAGCTTTTAATTTTTTTATTGAAAAATATCAATTTTAGAATTTGATAGAAATGTACTGCATTGTAAAACAAGTTGAACAAATCTTGCACCAAAAATTGTCGCAGCAAATTCATTAGTATACGTGCAAAATATATGTCAGCAGCTAGACGTCTTTCACCAGCGCAACTTACGGAAGATTCTGGGCAGTACATGGAGGGACCACGTGACTAACATGGAGGTGCTAAGTCGGACTGGGCAGCAAAGATTACGGGACATTGTAGCAGAGAGACGACTTCGGATGGCAGGCCATATTATCAGGATGCCACCTGGACGACCAGCCAATCACGCCATGTCATGGATCCCTCGTGGTAGTGGCAGATGACGAGGTCGTCTAACAATTTGCCTAGCAAATTTTAAGTTCAAATCCGTATCGTATCGCATTTTAATAAATTGCTTTGATTTTGGCTCTAAACTTGGCTGTCTACATTTAAAGAAGACCTGGTGGACCGAGGAGTCGATTGGAACAGCGTCCGGGCTGTGGCTACAAACAGAAGCAGATGGCGAACTTTTGCTGCCCATTGTCTTTGGTGGTGTGGTATAGTGGTTAGAACGTCGGTCCTGGCCGGCGAACTTTCCCTATCCTGCGCTAGACTGATAGATGGCTGTTTGACCACTTTGTGGGTTAAGCGTCCGCTATTAGTCAACCAACAAGGCCAACTCAGTCTGCCATCCCTCCGGGTTTGGTTAAATGAGTAGTAACTTATTTATACGGGTTACGGAAGGTGGTGACCTTAGTACAGCTAACTGGGGCTGCCTAGCCGGCCGCTGCGCCAGCCTGTGTCTGCAGGCTGCAGGCTCTGGTTAGTGACGAAAAGCGCATTAGAGGTGTGTACGCGAGATGCGCTATACAAATTGACATTTTTACCTTTTACCTTTATTGTCCTGTCAAGGACCGGAGGATCTAAGTGCTAAGTAAGTAATAAGTGGTTGACAATATGATTAGCCAAGTAGGCCTACTAATTACAGTTTCATAGAGCCATGCTAATTGGTCATAGCTAATATTACTATTAAAACAATAAACATATAAAAATTTATTTCTCTTGTTTTTTTTAAAAATTATTATTATCATCACTATTGCATCATCGTTATGACGAAAATTATTAAATGCAAAATAGTTACAATATATGTTTTTGACATTTTTTTCAGTTAGGCAAACAACAACAGTTGTGACAAACAGTGCAGCATGCAGTAAGCTACGGACTTGTGAATCCATCAGCACAATGAATAAAGGGGTCCATGAGTAAACTTGCTAAAGATAGGTTGAGTCGATCACAGTGTTAACGACGACAATAAAAGAGGCGCCGGTACCGGCCGCGAGAGATAGGCCTATATAACGTGCGTGTCAGCGCCCGTCGTGTTTCAGCATCCCCCATCTCAGCAGCATTCGTTTGTCGTCGCAGCAGCAACAACAGCACTGTTGTGTGAGATTGATAGCGCCGCGTCGAGACATAAATGGCCGAGCTGAGTTCTTCGCCAGCGAGCGAATGTTGGATTGTCCTCAGACCAGGAGCAGGTGCTCTGTCTAGGTGTGTGTGTGTGTGTGTCGCGGATCAGTAGCTTACATAGATCAGTGTCTCCGCGACGAACCGCTACCGGACACGACGGTGGTACCCGGTAACATTACTCAGCACGGAACTGGCTGATTGGACCGACGGCACGGTCTGCAGTCGATGTAGACTGTAGAAGAAGAACGTGTCGATGAGGTCGCCATCGTGATCACACGGCTCGGTCATTGGTCAACCGCGCCCGCACCAGGCCACCTGTTGCTCAACTAAAACTCGTGCTGAAACTCGACCGCTGCCGTTTGTTATAACATGAATTATTAATTCGTAGTCGTTTGCAAGCCTTTTTAGACTGTATGCAACAAAAAATATATGACTAACGTAAACTGGGAACATTAATTTTGACAATAAAACATGCAACGCAACGTCGGACACTAAGTGCTGGACACGTTACGAGTAAACAGCCTCGAACATTAGAAGCAAGGCACACAAAAAGAATTTGGGCATAATGTGCTTTAGAAACCAAATAAAAGAACGAAGGGACGGCCAGGCGGATGGCTTGGTAGAACACGATTTATCCTACAAACGTACGTCACTCATATGGCTCAACTTATAGAGTAACTTCGTCGGTACGTTCAACGACGTTATCACTCGAGGTTGTCTTTAGTAATTTTTTGGGGAGTTTTGATTATACAGTAAACGTTTAGAAATTTCTCAGTGGCTGTTGTTAATCTGCAATGGCCTAAATCTGTGATTGCTATGAATAACACCACCGCAGCCAGTTATGACGTAATGTCAAAATTTGGCGTTATGTCCAAAATTTTTATGTAAAAGTTAACAGTTAATTGATATCCAGCATCTTGGCGAAAGGATGAGTAAAGTTCATAACTTGTGACTTGCGGCGTTTGACGTATAGAAGCCCGTCCGAGTAATCTGCAAGTCCATCATGCAGCGATCCGTTCGAGACTGCTGCTTCGTGAAATTAAACCAATCTGCATAGGCCTACAGTAATGATCTGAATTAAATGGCCAAACTTTCATTGACCAGGTCTTCGGACGGCTGTCACAAAATATCAAACGTTGTTGTCATTTTTATGTTTTTTTTTGTTTTTACTACCTTTTGAACGTCATTCTCAGTGCTGAGATTTTAAGCTCGTGCTGACGTTTGCTTCGTGTTGCATAGTCCACTGTCCTGCTCTGGTATATTGAGTCGTAAAGAGTACTCATGAATGTCAAACAGTCACAGATCACCCAGTGCATGCGGGTCGTTAGTTCATTACGTTCCAGGAGAACGGACATGGCCTTAATCTCTTGTACTAGTCGACATCAACTATTGCAACATACTATGTAGCCTACTAACCAGTGGCGTAAGTACCTTACTTTGTTTTACATTAGAAGGCGAACATGCTGTGACACCTGCCCAGCGCTGAGGCCGTAACAGTTCGGCCCAATGCCATCTCCGATGTAGCAGAATGTTACTGCAAACGTAGACAGACGGCTGTGAAACCGACGTTGGCATTAAAGCCGAAGATTAATTAATATATTAGCACTGGTAAAATGCAGTATGGGCCTGTGCGTTCTGTCATAGAAGAGTCTGCACAGTTGACTTCTATCATCCCGATTACAAATCCTTTGGGTCATCGGCATGTTAAACCCCAAAACCACGTCAAAATGGCAGACCACGGTGGAGATCCAGTGGCATAACCCGAGAAACATTTTTCAGCGAAGCAAAGGCGTTGTTCACAGAGTTCAGTTGTTAGCTACAAATAAGCAAAAGGTTTAGCTGTTATCACTAGCGTTATCAATTAACTTAATCACTTAGACTTTGCAAAATAATTTGTAAAATGGTAAACTTTATGTGCTTGGCAGATAGCAACTGCAGCGAGTTATTTCGTTGCTTTTCTCTGAAGAATGGATTCGCGTCTATCAAGTTAGTTTGACATTAATATTACTTGCATACTCGAAACTATGAAAAGCCGATCTATATGCAAACATTCTCTAGGGCCTGTGAAGGACTGAAGGTGCATTTTGCAGGGCGACGTCAGTGTGGAGTGACTTGATCACCGTTTTATTCGCCTCTGGCTTCGTGACTTACATACGTATACGAGTAGACTATTATTGCGCGACAGCGTAGGCCTAGTATCCGCAACACTGTTGCATGACGTAGCTACTAACTGTAGAATTGTTCATTAGTGAGCAAAGGTATGCAGTACTAATGTATACACAAGACGTACATGGGCGTAATTTGTATGCAAATGAGATTCGGTTACAATATTTACTTCGTTACGTCACTGATCCGCAATATCCAACGTGAATGACAGCAGTAGAAATTTTGGCTTCAACACAAAGTCGCAGATAACAAAGGCAGTGGCGGTGGCGGCATGGAAAAATGTTGAAACCGAAAGAGTAAGTACATGTAAATATTCATTCGGCAATTGCAGTGCGCAAAGGCGTGAAGCACAGACAGCAATCATTTACATTCATCTCTGATGGTACAGCTGCTGCGTCTTCAGTTGTCACTTGCACTGCAATATTTCGCCAACGAACCGACCGAACAAAAGTCGAAAGAGCCTTGAAAATGACGAGCAGTCGTATTCGATGTAAGATCGTTACAGTAGCGGACTGGCATTTAAACCACACTCAACTCTCGATCACTCGTAGCTACAGACAGTTTCACAACGTACGGGCACAGTCGTGCGTTATAAAACAGACGATAGCGTATAGTCTATGCAGTCTGAGCGTTTATAGTCTCAACATGTTAGACCACTGTGTGGAGTGGAATAAGTTCGTACTGCGTATATTCACTTACCCACTCCGGTAGTGGTTCAACATACTAACACCGCTCTGTTGTTAGCAAATAATGACCCGACGTCGTTGTTTTGGGCCTTTTGTAGTCCGTCCAGAACTGCAACAGGTGCGTTATAGAACAGTGAGTTGTACCGCAGTTAGTGATCAATCAACTACTACTCGTCGTGACGTCGCCACAGCAGTTGTCAACTTGTCAGAGACGTCCGCCTGTGTACATTGCTAACAACGGTTGTAACGTGAGTGACAAGTGCAGTCGGTAAAGTCATATAAGCACACCGACAGATTGAACTTGCGACGTGCATTATTGGCAGAGTGCTTACGCTGGCGACAAACAGGTGATACCGAACACCGGCGTGGATGCAGTAGAAACACAGAGACAGACTGGCAGTTACTTTAGTGACGGTGTAACTTACTTGTTTTACACTTACAGTCTTGTCTTATTATGCGATTATAAAGAAGAACATATTCAGATATGTTTTTATTATAATATAAGGTATGTTTTTTTACGACCGAAAGTTTTGCGTTAACTGTATTCAACGGTTAAGAAGATTTATTTTTACGAACTTCTTTCAGCGAAAACGACACACATATTTAAGAAACAAAAAAGTTAAAGAAGCAAAGACCCCCCAAAAGCCAACCTTATTTCTGATGACAGAAAATAATTATCAAACTAGCCATGGTCTAAGCCTAATTGGCAATGTGTTAGCTATGTAGACCATTGCAAGCTTACAGTTACCACGCAGCTGACAAAAAAGACAAAAACACGATACAGTGCAAATATCTATTTCCACTAGTTCTTACTTTTTTGGCACATTTTGTACAGCTGTAATTTTTTGCAAGATATAATGCAGTAAATTCACGTTTCTGTTGTGCGCTTTTGGAAAGTGGACGTTGCAAGCCACTGATGTAGCATATATAAACTGGATGCGCGTCACGTGAGGTGCCAATATCTGACTGTGTTTATTGTAGCCTGTTATTGTTAGGTGCAGTGACAACGTCTTTAAGAAATGAGATCTGTTTCTTCTGTCGTTTTTTTAAGGTTGAAGTTGATAAAAAAGTATAGCAGTCGTCGGTGCAAGTCCGAGGTCCCTGGCACTATTGCGCGGAATAATAAACGTGTCTCGGCGCCGAATGTCGCCATCTGTTCGCAATTCGAGCTAACACAGGAAACGTACGCAGACGTGATTGGAATTGTCACAGCGGGTAATCAACTCTGCGTAACAATTCCCACGTTGAGCGCAAAACTATACAACGTATCGCCGACAAACGCACAGAACAAAGTAACCCCACGAGACTCTTCTATGTCCAGAGGGTAACCACGGAAGGCTATTGTTATGTTTTAATAGCTATGTCGCAATTGTGGCTTATTGATGAACGACACGCGAGATTAGTCAATATGCATGAGAGAGGCATCATTTTATAGACGAGCAACGCCGAACAAATGTCGAAGTCTACACGGTTTTTTATAAAAAAAACCCTTTTTGTTTTTTTTCATAATTTACTCAATTGATGATCAATTTGCAAAAAATGTAACCGTTGTAGTTGAAGAAATACTAATTCAAAATATTTCAACACAATAGAACAGTTGATTAAATATTCTTTGCTAGTCCTGACGTAATGCTGACGTCATAATGTGTCACTGGTACAAACTGGATAGTCTCAACTGGTGCTGTCAGTTGCTACCCTGCTCCAATGGTGGAAAATCTAGTTTATTCATGACAAATTGTTGAAGTTTTACAGCTACAGTTACAAAAAACGTGCAAAGCGATGACATGCACGTGTCTGTGGGGATAGTTGGTACCCGTCCACAGTGTGGCCCTGTCAGGCGTTATAAAGATTCCCTCAAGGAAAACATGAAAAAGTGCGAGATGCAGCCATCCACTCTCAGCATCGACTCACAAGACCGCTCGAACTGGAGGTCATACTGCCAGGAAGCAGTCAAGCAGTTCGAAGATGCAAGAGTCGCGGTTCTTCAGCATAAACGCGCAGTCCGTAAGGGAGAGGCTCAACCCACA
>Ga0209367_1008669_pt1 | contig 13881 bp, 7 predicted proteins | sample WorMetLIZISLAND2_FD_187412 | JGI IMG/M metagenome (GOLD analysis project Ga0209367, IMG submission 187412) | Marine gutless worms symbiont microbial communities from Max Planck institute for Marine Microbiology, Germany - Olavius geniculatus... ... | reverse complement strand
CAACCGTTGGAATAGTTTGACAGAAGAAGAGATTGGTGTGTCATCAGTGAATGCTTTCAAGAGTTGTCTAGAGAAAAGAAGAAACCGTCAGATGGACTTCTTTAAAGACATATAGTCTACAAGTCCTAAAGGCTGCACGATTCCGGATCAGGATGATAAACTGGATGAACATATTGGATATCAAGGCTAGGTGCAGCCGCACCTGGTGGGTAACCTGGTGAGTATGATAAAACGTGATAAAACGGGGACAGACCGCTATAGCTAAGTTCCAGCGCGGGCAGAAAATAAAATAATTTATTACAGAAAAACAAATCATACCTACTTTGTATGATAGTGTGATTAAGCTGCTGTAATATTTGCAATGCGGGTTAGGGTAAGGGGTAAGTACACGATTAGCTATAGCGGTGAGCCAGAATGAAAACTGACGAATGCAAGGAAGCAGACGCTCTCGGTGCAGGCTCCCCAGCAGCCGAGGAAGCTGATCGTAACGACAACTCCACCGATGACGATGAGTATGAGAGAAATGTCGTCCAACACCAACACAGGGTCGGTCGGGTTGTCACGCAGCAGTACGGCGTACAGGAACGTCTCACGGTAGACGTGGATCCACACTCCGACTCCGAACACCGCCCAGCCACTTACCTGTACGACGTAAAGGCACAGCTACACATTTCGGCAACTAACACTAACCCTATAACTAACCCTAACCCTCAGACCGAACTTTTATTATATTTCCGAATTATGTGCGACACTGCGACACCCGAATACAACTGGCAATTTGGACTATCTTTGCGAATACATGCGCGTAAGCTTCAACTTTTCGAATTCGGATATTACTCTTACGAATAAATAGCCGTTCCTCATTGGGGTTTCTATTAATTCAGTTGCCGGATTAATAGCCTACAGGCTATTTTCAAGATTGTCGGATAAATAGTCAGCGAGTAATTTAAAACCAAACTCAACTATTCGATTTATCGTGGATTTGTTTCCATACGACGTGATGTACCGGTTTGCCTAAACACCGCAGACTACCGCAGATAAGCTCAAGTCACAGAAGTATAGTCTTAAGTTAGTGATCTGCGGTGCCATAGACTGATCTGCGGTCGCTAACACAAACAATTTTCGGAATCTGAACTGATCGGTCGGTGGTGCTCTGCGAAAAGTCTGCATTGTTCAGACAGACTCTGGCGTACTACGAGCTCGATATCAAATCATCAACAAATCGAAAAGTCTAGACCTACAGCATATCCAAAACATATCTAGCATATCTAAAACAAGTTAATCTACAACTCCTGACACACGGCCTTTTGCAAAGTATGACTTGTTGTCCAGCAAGTCCGTGATAAGTCAAATAGCAAAGTGTGGGTTTAGAACATCTCGTCGACATTTAGCTGCACACGAGTCGGTTAAGTACAGATGACGGTCAGCCGCAGTCCACGAAAAACTCTGCGACATGCGACACTTTGTGCAGTGTGCTGACTTGAAAAAACCTAATACTGCAGCATTTTATCAGCTAGCACACTTTCTACACACACACACACAGACACTATTTCTAACCTTTTCCTTTTGTGGAATTTTGTCATGAATAACAGGATAACAAGATATTTTTTCAAGAACGTGAGAAACGAACAGCTGTTCTGCGTGAGCACTGAAACCACAGACCAATGAAATAAGCACCGATCTCTCTGCAAATTGCATTTCGTCGACTGCAGACGGCCATTATATCCATCGGTATGTACGTGACGTCAAGTGACGGTTACATTAGTGTGACGTCACGAAGAACAAACAAGTTTTTCGGCTAATTAGGAGCAGCAGCAGCATCAGCAGCAAAACAAATCGAAACACCTGTTGATCGTGGATCGATCAGTGGTGATGGACCGTTTCACTAATTTCGTCTGCTAGTGCGTGCATGCCAGAGATGCCCCCGCCTTTGGCGTCTATAGTCTGATTCAATAAGAAACTAGAATAGCGGTGAAACATCACCAGACAAAAGGTCATTTGGTATCGTAGAAATACCGACTGACTTTCTACCGCTACGTCTGACTTCCAGTATAATGTAGGCCTACAGATCCGATTGCGAGTTATGTCGTACAAGACAGATGCGCATGAAGTGACGGAAATAACTGCAGAATTCCAATCGCTACTTCTTCCTTCAATAAGAAACTATACGAATGGTCGACAGTCGACTGGGGTGATCCGCATGGCAGGCGCAATGAGGCCATCAGTTAGTCCGGTTGTGCTCCTCCGTGATTGGTGGCAAGACCGCAATCGACCGTCGACCGGGATTATACGGAGGAGAGGGAGAAGAGGAAGGACGAGAAAAGAAAATGGGTAAAAGCGAAGCGGCCAATTTGTGTCTGCTTTATCGCAGACGGACCGACAGACTGGCTGACCGGCTGGAGGGCGTTTGTTAGAATCGATCTGCCGCAGCAGCAGCAGCTGCATCTGAAGCCATCACGTGTTGCAAGAGTCGCATCGAGTGAGTCCGTCGCAGCCCAATTATATTCGCGAGTCAGTTACAGGTATTCTCAGCTACTTACATTTAAGGTCTGCTCCATGGCTGGCCGGCGGCTAATACGCTAGATATTCATTACTTCGCCACGGCTTATTACGGTCATTACGCGCTATACGCCTACGGTGTGATTCATGCACCTAATTGGATACATCGTATGGAGACGGCGACTGTGAAATGAATGAATGACAGGATAAGTGAATGGGCAGCTTATTAACAATTAATATCGTAGAAATGTCATATTTTCTACAAAAAATATTACCTTCAAGTAAACAACTAAACACAGAAAAAAGCATGAGGAAAGTGGAAAGCCAAAAATATCAAGCGAACTGTCGCATTGCAGTAATTAATTAGTTTAAATAGTGACTCAGCACGACAATAAATAAGCGCACGGCAGTCAGGTTTAAGTGTGTCGTCTACAAATCTCACGAAAGCTGCGTGTCAGTAATCTACATCGTGAGCGTGCCCGCAAAGTACCTCACACAAGTTTACTGTCAGGGCTTTTATAACGTTTCGTTTTGTTTTTGTTTTATTTGCAGTAAAACGAGAAAAGTGGCAAATATGTCACGACACTGACAGTGTCACTTATTCAGTAAAAACTTATCGGCCGTGATTCGCCTTACAATGCTCCCCCCCTTCACCCTTCACAGCACGAGGTCCTCGGCGATTTTGGGAGGCTACAAGTGATTCGCCTTACGTTAATGATCTGCTTGTAAACGCCTGTCAGGTTTTGCATGCGTCGTAGTGACAACAGCTCACGAGGAGATGGCGTCGTTCGCAGATCATTTCACGCTATAAGATAAACGAATTTAGAAAAAAAGCACAGTACTCCGCAACGATAATAACTGAAATCGAAATCTTTCTCTTAGAAATTTGGGGAAAGGCCTTTGACGTGAGTCGGCCCGGCGCCGTAAGTCCCATTAGGAAAAATCTAAAATTCCTTTCCCTTCTAAACTCAAAAAATCTCGGTAAAATTTGGTTTCAGTTCTTTTTAGATAAAAATGTCTTCCCCCAACTTTGGTTATAGTTCGCTGTCCGGTTTCAGAGGAAAAGTGGAAAATAAAAAAGGAAACAAAGCGAGAACACAAGACCTCCTGTTACTACGTACGGACACCCTAACAAAATGAAATCACGACTATCACGTCGCGCAACAGTTAACGAGGTCTATCAGTGCTTTTATGTATAGCGTACATCAACTGACGGCGACTAGACCGCGGGACCGGTTCCCTCCCTGGAGAAAGTTCGGTCTTCATTCGGCGACATTGATACAATATGTCGACGCAGTTCAGTGTCGCTCGTTAGCAGCATGCTAACTGGTCGCTACTCGGGTCAACCATACGCAGCCTCCTCGTATTGACCACCGGGTAATGTGAGTTTCTCAGTTTCTTTTAATCTCTGAAGTGTCTCGAAATGTGGGTTATCATCGACGGTTACTTTACCCCGCCTACAACGTTCGCGTCAAATGTGAGCGGCACGAAACACACATTGCGTGACAGTCCAGAAAACAAGGTAAAGGGGCAATACTCCGGGAGGCGAAGGCAGGGTGCTCATCTCCCAGACGTTGGCCGCAGAACCCGTGGGTGGATAGACCACTGAGTCCTTGACGTGACGCACGACTAGTGCGACGCCAGACCTACGGTTACCTTCCCAGCCACGGGGCATCACCGCCCTTTGACCGGCACCAAATTATACTGCTTGATGAACAAAAAATGTTGCCTGGCAGTCCATCGGCCGGCAGTAGAACCAGCGACCTTGCCATCACTAGTCCGATATGCTATCGTCACACCACCAAGCCATACATTTAGGGAGACTCTAGGGAAACGTGAAACCCGGGTTCCGAGACATTACCGTATTGACGACTACTAGCAGCTGGTCACGCCCGGCTGTCTGTCTGTCAGACGTCCGAATGATCGCAATTAAACCTCAGTCTGCAGTTCGCTGCCCTCTTCTTCGTTCACTGGTGCGGTATCTCTCCGCTTCGTTTGACCCGAGCGGGCGAGCATACAGCAGCCACTGATCCGTCGCCTGCGTCCAGTGTCCTAGCTCCGTCTCGCCATCCTAACAGCCGTGACAGACGTCACCCGTCCGTCGAGCTCAGTAATTCCGTCTCAACTGCTCCAATCGATGTCATCGTCACTGCCTTGTAATCATGTCACTCACGTCGATGACAGACAACGCCGTTGACTCAATCAATTGAAGTAAATTCTGCCGCGGTTAAAACATTCAAACATTTCCCGCTCGTCTTGCGTCGCACTGACGACGAGTCGACTTCGGACGAATGTCATTTTCAGCCTTCTGTTTGAACAAAATTTCGACGACGATTACCTGCACTTTGCAAGTAACTAAATTGAAAAAGCGTTACTTTCCGGCTCGTCAGTAAGGTCCGTTAGTTGCCGCGTACAGAGCCAGAGTTCAGAGGTTGGAAGCGTATTTAATGAACCTCGTGTCGAGAACGGACACTGCGTCGGTCGATAGCGATCAGCAGTTAGTGCAGCAGCAGCAGCAGCGGCAGGCACATTGTCATCCGTCGTCGTCACGCCCCTAGGGACTGACTGACCACCAACTGACCAACGAGCCAATGCTGACCAACTTGACCAGTGACCACCACCGAGGAAATCGACTTAACCGCACACTCGAGCGAAAATCTATTGGCGGCCGCCGAGGACGCGCCACAGGAAACAACGGTTACGACGACACGGCAACACATCAAAACCCCCTACGTCAAAAGGGCCCCTACGACAAAACCCCTGTTACAACCCCTTCCCACAACAAACCCTTGACTGTGAGAAACCTCCTTACTACAGACCAGCTACGTTAAAACACCTTACGACAAACCCGCTATGGACATAACTCCTACGACTGAGCCCTACGACAGAACCTCCTCCAACAAAACTCCCGCGACTAAAATCCTCACGATAAATTCCCCAAAAAACCAGCACGACAAAATCCCCTACGACAAAACCTATACGACAACTCCTCGCCACAAGACCTCTACAAAAAATCCCCTACGTCAAACCCCTTATAACAAAGCCCCTTACGACAAAACCCCTAAAACAAACGCTCTGCGACGAAACCCCAACAACAAAAACCATACGATAAATTCTTACGAAAACCCCACACAGCAAACCCTCTACGACAAAAACCCTTTACGAAAAAGCCCCCGTACGACAAAACCTTTACGACAACTCCCTCCCCCATGACAAACCCACGCTTTGCGATAAACCTCCTTACTGCAAATTTTCTACGACAAAACCGTTTACGACAAAATGCTCTGCGACGAAATCTCCACAACAAAAACCGCACGATGAATTCTTACGAAACCCCTGTACAGCAAAATCCCCTACGATAAAACCCTTACGACAAACCCCTCTGCATCTCCAGTTACGACGACATGGCCAGCGTGCGGTGCATTTACTGCGTTCGATTCGAGCCGCCGTCGGCCACTCATGCACTGGCTACCACGGCTTTCATCGACGCAGATCTCAGACACGGAATCTCTGCCGAGACAACGACCTACCGACGCGACGCTTACTCAATTACCGCAGCTCGTCGTCGTGTTTTGTATTGTCCTCGGCGACATCGTACCACTGCGAACAACTGACTGCTGTAATGGTTTTTTCGGTGTTAGCGCAGAGATGTGGTCTCGATCTCGGTCTCGGCTAAAGAGGTCTCGTGCACTTCCCTGTAGGTTAGAAAGTCTGCAGATGCCTGCCTGGTGAACAGAATGGGATCAACGGCTCCGAGTGAATGTGCGTCGCTGGATCGTCATCAAAGCCTTGGAGCCTGGCGCCTCCTGAATCAGAGCAGAGCACAGTAGGCCTAGTATAAGCGCTTCGCCTCTTCTATCCATCGACTTGAGTCTCGCTTCTTCGCGTTCTTCAATCGTTATCCGATCTCAGATTATCAACTCACCTGGGACCCCCGGGCTGGCCGGCGGGGGTCTGTCCGTCTCTGCTGCCTGTCGCCTAGCTCGCAAGAAAGGTTAATCTAATTTCGGACAGTGACGGCGTCGCCGATCGCCTTTAAAACGCGAGTCGTCCGGTCGGCGATGAAATCCTATGTAGGACTATGGGGCGTGTCGAGACTGGATGGGATGGACTAGTGTAGGCCTACTTGCATGACGCGTGACCGTCATGCACCGCGGCGCCGGGCGCCAGTAACCGTACACAACGTCAGGTCGGGTCGTATAGGCCTACAGACCTCAGTGACGCACGACGACGCTAGGCGGAATACGATATCGAACAACGTTACTGTCCTATCTCATTTGTACCCGGTCCGCTTCAATTCAAACCCGCAACTATACGTCTTGGGCACGAAACATCAGCACTCGTTACCATGAGTGATTGCAGCAAGAAACTTAAAACACTTCGTTTTCACATATCTTTTACAATGAAAGCCGCATGTTTATTGAAATACTTGTGTTTACCAGTGGCGTAGCCAGGGATGAGCGATAGAGAACGACTGCTTCTCAAATTTCAGATGTGAATGCAAATTTGTGCAGTAAAACTAACGAAGTTTATATTCAGTACATGCATTTTCGGGGCTTTTTATGCTTAAAAATGCATTTTCCTGGGATCTTGCTCTCTAAACCTCCTAACTGATGGGGAGGAAACTAGCTGCCCTTCCCAAAAAACCTACCCATTTTTCGGCCTTTGGCTTCGATTTTTGCCGATTGGGGTCTTAGTTTGCTCCTCAGCTCAAATTTCTGTTTACGCCTATAGTTTTTAATGCATTTAGTTTTGTTTAAAACTGATAATTAGTCAATCTGTTTAATGCGAACAAAAATCTGTGTACTGTTTAACGTGCATAAACATGATAGCCATTAGCGAGGCAGACTTTCAGCGCGTACTGGAAATAATTCGTGATAATTATAAGCTTTCAATACATATTTTCAGTCACCCGAAATTGTTCAGGATGAAAAGGTTTCAAGACAAGACGAACAAACACTGTAAGATAAATAAGCTCAGAGACTTAAGGGAAAAGCCCGAGGACAGCACACAGAAGCTATATAAAGATAGCGGGGCGAATAGCGTAGAAGTGATGGGGGCAGAATGGGTCAACTCAGACTGTGCATTGTCAGTACCGTCAGCAGTAGTAGCACGTCTATGTATACTAACGTCATCATTAATCTTGGGGGCTGTAGCTGGTCAGTCTGTCGACGACCAAACACTCGCTTATATCAGTCAGTCTCAAGTCAGTCGCTGTTTTCGTCGTCGTCGCCGTTGTCATGTACGTTCTCGCATCTGTCCCGCCCCGCCCGTTAGTCGTCTCAGAATCGATAACTACACTGTGTCTAAAAAAACATCCCTGACATTTTTGACTGTAACTTAAAAACCAATTAACAGATTTTGATAATTTTTGGTACGAATATTCCTGACACAACTCGCCATCAAATTATTGTTCAGTCTTTCACCTCACCCAATGTATGCTTTTGCACTACCTAGGGAAAGCAGATCAAGCGCAATACGTGTTGAAATAAACAGAAAACCTGAAAAAACATCCCCGACATTATGGATTGTAACTTGAAGAAAGATTAGCAGATTTTAATTAACTTTGGCATAAATATTTCCGACACAACTACCTATTTAATAAGTGTTTTAGTTTTTACGCGCGAAAGCAGCTACTGCTTTAGCCGTCTTAGCCATCGCAATTCTGTTTGTCCGTCCGTCTGTCTGTCTGTCTGTCCGTCTGTCCGTCCGTCCGACACACGGGTGGATTAGTCAAAAACGGTGCAACCTAGGATCACCAAATCTTCAGCATCGGGTGCAAAGAAGACTCTAGTTTCAGAAATCGTAAAACTTTTTCATAAATTCGAAGGGAGTCACCCCGAATGAGGGCGCTAAATGAGAGGGGGTAGGCAAAATGTGCGATTTTTAGCCAATAAGTCGCTGTATTTCAGTAACGGTGCGAGATAGGGCTAGTTACTATCAATCACTAATAAGAAGTCTGGCTCTCGATTGGCGTCCAATTCAATGACTTCGAATGACCTTAAACGCTAAAATAAGGGGTTTTGTGGATTTTTTGGCGATTTCGGGCTGCGACACAAGTCTATATCATTCACAAGGTGGCGCCATGCTACTATTGTTATGCGATCCAGATAGAGAATTTGGTATTTGTCTATTAACTTAGCGTGAACCGAAACTGCTATAGGCTTTCGTGCGTCTCGTGAGCATTGGCTCAAATTTCTTGTTACCGCGCCCAAAATCTGCTTTTGCACTACATGGGGAAATCAGACCAAACATAATACGTATTAGGCTAAAATGAATGACAAAACGTCAATAAATTTCATCTATCCTAATCTGTGGGCCCAACAGCCGGTCTGTTACAAGATTTGACTGTCATGCAGCATTGTGTCTACCAGACGGAGTTTAAGAATGTTTGTCAAGTCAAGAAGCGACTGGTAGAGCCTGGGTTGGTAGAACATTATCTATACTGCTGTCAATGAAAAAGCGTCTCCTTGTTCGTGTTTGCATAGTACTGTGGGCCAACACTTTAAGCAATTTACTGCAGGCAGTTGAAAAATGGACAACAAGACATCGCGTGATTACATAGTGGCCAGCGGAAGACAGCCAGTGAGCAAACCGCTACGACTGAGCAGTTAACCACGTGCAAGCATTATTACTGCTGATTCTTCCTAATGACACATTAAAAACAGGAAGCGATCAGCAGCAACAAACGACAGGCTCGACAAGTGTCAAACCGTTACACGCTTACGGCAACAGTATTTAGGCCTAGAACTGAGCAGTTTAAACATTGGCATTAATAAACAATTAAATCTAAGAAATAAATAAATACAAGCGCAAGCGAGCGTGTTGCTGTCATTTGTAAAAGAGGACTAGTGACTATAGTACACGGCGACTACACGCTGACTGCCCCGTCATTGTTTCGCCGTCCCGTCTGTCAAGTCATGAATATGAAGTGTGAGTTTCATGTGCCCATCTGCAATTTCCTGCACTAGCTGTCACAAGATATATGTTTTATCCAGCCCATTTTTTCGGCTTAAGTGGGCCTCAAGTGGCGACTTTTTGCATGTTTTAGCTGTCCCGTCATGTTTTAGTGTGACCCGTTAGACGCTGCACGTCGCTACGCCCCACCGTGTTGGCAGCGCGTGTTTATCAGTGACTACAGTGACTCGGACACGAGTCCATAATGCTGAGTTGACGCCAACCATTACAATAACCACACGTCAACTCAGCCTCCTACTCTCAGCCGGATGGAAACTGAGTAATACCTTACGGGCTACTGGATGAAAGCCTAGCGCGGCTAATTGAGGGGGTGGTATGTCTGCTGGCTGCAACGCGGGTCCAGTTGTTGGCTGTCGCGAGAAATGGATGGCCGCATAGTGCGCTGCGCTATCATTAGCTCATGCCGATCAGCTGCCACTTTCGAGGTTGTAAAGCGTTTCTGCACTGTCACGAGTCTGACTCAAGCAGCGCTGTAATGACGTCATTCATTTGTGATCATTATCGTCGTCACCTTCATCAGCAGTAAAAAGAGCCAGTCTGATGCAAGCACGTAAAACGTAAAGCCCTTCCGAGGAATAAGGCTTACGAAGCGGCACTGATATCAGTTTTACGCGCGATAGCAGAATGCTTCGCGCGTCTTAGCCATGGCCTGGGCGTCTGTCCGTCTGTCCGTCCGACACACCCTGACACTGTATCAAAGCGGCAATACATAGAATCACAAAATTTTCACCGTGGGCAAAGTGTCTAGTTTTTCGTGACAAAATTTCGTGACACTGGGTGCGGGGGTTCTTTTCGAAAGAGGGCGTCAAAGACGGCTACTCCCTAAAAATGTTATTTTGTCTGTATTGGCTCGTATAGTGTAAAAACGGTTGCAGATAGGTACAGACATGCTGCTTATCATAACAATCACTTGTGACAGGCTTTTTAAATTTATTAACATCGATGACCTTGAACGACCCTAAACCCCCCAAAAAGGGGTTTTAGTAAATTTTTCGCAATTTTTGGATGCAGCGCACATTTCAACACTGAATTGCGACGAAATGGCTGAAGATAAACCAAAACAACCTGCACATGAAATTTTCAGCATTAAATGTAGATGATTTTAACAGTTTAAGTCCCGACCCCCTATGTTCAAGGAGGCTGGCGCAAGCGCCGGTTACCCCACCCCCTAAAAAGTGGTTATTTTACCGCACTTATCTCGTGTAGTGTGAAAACGGGTGCAGATAGGCACAGACATGCTGCTTATCATCACAAGCAATAGTGACAAGCTTTTTGTTGGTGTTAACCTTGATGACCTTAAATGACCTTGAATCCTCAAAAAAGGAGTTTTTAGTGATTTTTGGTGATTTCCCGCTGCGACACACATTTTGAGAGTGAATTGCGCCAAAATGGCTGGCGATGGACTTGGACAACCTGCGTATGACATTTTTAGCATAGAACGTACATTTTTAAGAATCTAAGTTTCGATGTCTTAAATTCAAGGAGTCTTCCGTACGGTGGCTAGAATTAAAGCACTATTTCAAGATGCATTAATATCTTATTGCTGTTGGCCTACATCATCATCATCATCATCATCGACAACCGTGGGCTCAATGCCCGTTGGTGTCTGACGCCATTGTTACTATCGCTGCCCACCGCTGCCTATTTAGGGCAGCGTGGCCTACGCTGATTGCCAAAGTGGCAGGACCGCTGCTATCGCGCGTCACATGACCTTTGCTCAAATTACTTGTCTTAGCTCTCAGTCAGACAGCAGTTTGCACTACAAGTGCATGAATGCAAACTCGTCGCGCGGTGTGCCTGTTTACGTCCCAGCTTTCGCCAGTACTCATTGCGCCTACTCAGGGAAATGGCATTGTACAAGGTGCAAAAAAACGACGACGTTGGCATACAAGTAATTTGAGCAAAGCTCGTGAGACGCGCGACGGCCTTAGCAGTTCCTATTCGTAGGTTGTCTTGATCTATCTCTAGCCATTTTTTGTTTGAAATCTACGCCGCAGCCCCACATTGGAAAAAGCACTAGAACCCCTATTTCAAAAGTTCAAAGTTATTCAAGATCATCGATGTTCACACCAATAAAAAGCTTGTCACTATTGCTTGTTATGATAACCAGCATCATGTTTTTATTTATCTGCAACCGTTTTCACGCTACACGAGCCAATAGCGGTAAAATAACCAATTTTAAGAAGTAGCCGTTTTTGACGCCCGCCTTCAACGGCCTCTTTAAACCTAGGAGGCCTGGACTTGAACTGCTAAAATCTACGTTTATGCTAAAAATTTCATACGCAGGTGGTCTTGGTTTATCTTCAACCATTTCGTCGCAATTTACTGTTGAAATGTGCGCTGCAGCAAAAATTGCCAAAAAAATTCACCAAACCCCCCTTTTGAGGGGTTCAAGGTCGTTTAAGGCCATCGACGTTGACAAATCTAAAAAGCCCGTCCCCATTGCTTGTTACGATGTGGAGCACGATTGTACCTATCTGCAACCGTTTTCACACTATAAGAGCCAATAGAGGCAAAATAACGTTTTTTAAGAGGGATACCCCTCTTTGACGCCCTTTCGAGGGGAACCCCCTCACCCAGGGGCACGAAATTTTGTCACTAAAAACTAGAGTCCTTGGGGCAGCGCATAGTGAAGATTTCGTAATGCTAGCTTGCACCGTTTTGATCCAGATCACGAGTGTGACAGACGGACAGACGCCTAGACGATGGCTAAGACGGGCGAAGTATTCTGCTAGCGCGCGTAAAAAGTCGATCCAGTCGGATCGTTCAGCGTTCACGATACTTGCCATGTTCACCGATGCACCACATATTGGCTGCATTTTACGCTTTGCCTCCGACTTTTTACGTTATTATCTGTCACATTGCTACAGCATAGCATTGGACGGATTATAAAATCACTTATGTCATTTTGTCAGTCTGCCTGTAAACACTCCTACAGCCGCAATTCCGAAAAGTAAAATCGAGTTTGTTTGGGATAAAAATTTGATAACTCCTTCCCATATTTTACCCCAAATTTTAAAAAAATTGCATTACGGCCTATAGGGACTTCGAAGCGGTATAACTCGGTCCCCGTAAAAGACAATTGCACACTGGGTGAAATATACGCAAAAATTTTTGTAGCCATATACCTTTTTTTCAGAAACTCACCTACAGGTCAGACCCTTCGGCGGATTTTTGCGCGCGATGGCTCAAACGACGCGGTCTCGCGCAAGGATGTGCCTTTTGGGAAGTAAAAAATTCGAGATTAATATTTAACGTATTTATTCGCAAAAATCGAAAAAATTACAATGGCGCCTATGGGGAAAATGAAGCAATTTTTTAAACGGTCATAACTTTGGCTGTGTATAAGATAGAGTCGTAATTTTTGGTTCTAGGGTATGGTTTTCGAAGACGGCGAATCTAACGGTGTCATTTAATTTTACCCCGGACCCTCCCTGGTTGCCATGGCAACGAAATTTGGGACAAAATTGGCTATACTTTGGCTTGCGTAAGAGATTTTTGCGAGATTTTTGCGTCTATAGGGGGGTTTTCGGGGATGGGCCATCGAATGCTGCCAATTGCATTATCCCTGACCGACCCTTCATTGCCATGGCAACGAAATTTTGGACAAAATGGGCTATAACTCGGCTGGCGTAAGAGATTTTTGCGAGAGTTTTGCGCCTATAGGCGGGTTTTCGGGGATGGGCCATCGAATACTGCCAATCGCATTTTCGCCCATCGACCCCTGTTACTACCTTAACCACAAAATTGGCTGAAGCCTGGGGAGAGGGCAGCGCCCTTTCCCCAGAAAAATAAAAATGTGATGAATTGTTTCACTAGAACATAACAACTTGGTTCGGAAAGTGCACGTCAGTAATAAATTATTCAAAACAGCACAGATGTAATGTGGCGAACTACTTTAGTACACACGAGATATCATTGCGCTTCGCTACAGTGAATAATGGCGGATTTTAACAATAACTGTAAAAATATCTGAGGCGCAATGTCTATGTAACTGAACACCAGTAGGGAAACAGTATTTTAGTAATAAAACAGCAAATACAAATGTACAAAACATTAGTTTATACACTTGTTAACGGCAACATTTAGGGACTTGCATATCGAAAACAGCAAAAATTACAAAAGGTGATATTATTCAGCAACACATTGGCACACAGTCAGTGTGATGCAGGCAATATCGCCTTTTGTAATTTTTGCTGTTTTCGATATGCAAGTCCTTAAATGTTGCCGTTAACAAGTGTATAAACTAATGTTTTGTACATTTATTTCGTTGATCGACGTTGGATTAGTGGCTGAACATACGACAGCCATTCTTCAAACGTGTGTATGTCCATTCGTAAGTACTGCATACATTTTAGCACTTCTTTTTCTGCAAGCTCCGGTAAAAGGGTATAAAAGACTCCA
>Ga0209367_1008668_pt1 | contig 13882 bp, 9 predicted proteins | sample WorMetLIZISLAND2_FD_187412 | JGI IMG/M metagenome (GOLD analysis project Ga0209367, IMG submission 187412) | Marine gutless worms symbiont microbial communities from Max Planck institute for Marine Microbiology, Germany - Olavius geniculatus... ... | reverse complement strand
AATCTAAACGGCGTTGACGAGAAGGATCTTTTCGGCGTTGAACAAAAAAAATTTGTGAAATTCGGTCCACCACGAACAAAGTTATAAGCGCTCACGTTGACCTACCCTTAGTCGACAATGCGCGTTCGGCGTATGCCAGTGCATTTCAGTTCGGGCCACGTGACTTTGATGCCGGGAAAATTTTACCCCCCTCTAATTTCCCCCAATCGGACTTAAAGCGCCGGGCGGACTCACGTTGGGCTTTGCCCCAAATTTCTAGTTAATAGTGTGTTCCATGTATATGCACATATGTGTAGTTTATGATTGTGATCTAGGTTTTAGTGTTAGTTTGTTTGATCTTTGTAATTATTTGCTCTTAGTTTTTGCTGTCAGTACGGTATCAGTGCATTCTCCAAAATGTGTTTTGAGAGGTTTCTGCAGATAGATCTTATTTTTTTGCCACTGATCACAGGATGTTATATTTTGCTTAGAATTACAATAGTAATATGAGGTGTTGTTTTAGAGCAATTTATGACCTATCAAGTTGGTTTGCTGCCAAGCAAGTACTTTGCTATGTTGGGAAGCAAAAATCTGAGCAGCTTTTTAGAGCTCATCGGCACTACTCTTGCCATTACGTTCTTCGCAGCACTTGTGAGTATGGTTCTTGGCAGTCTAGCAATTAACAATTGGCCATTAGTAAAGTCTTGATTAATATAATGATGATTGGAAGTTAATAATGGATTAGATTCAGTATTCTATGAGTGATGTTATCCACTGTGTTACAGCACTTATGGGCAAATATAAGTTATATAAATGAAGAGGAAGTCGAAAATTATTTGTACTTAGAGAACAAAGTTTAGTGCTTGTTACAATTTAAAGATGTCTTACTTAGCTTAGACTTAGTTTCTCCAGTTCCATGCAGAACATTGGTCGATGTTTCATCTCCAGTATCACTGGCTGCAGTCGCCTTGTCGCTCCAGTCTATGCCCATCACCTCCAGATCTTCTTTTAATGTGTCTTGCCATGTTCTCTTAGGTCTTCCAATATTCCTCTTGCCATCTTTAGGTCTCCATTCTATGGCCAAGCTAGCTAGCCTCGTTGGTGGACGTCGCAGGATGTGTCCAATGAAACGTCTTCTTCTCGTTATAACGTTGCCATGCACTGCCGTTGGTCCAGAGCATGTCATTACTTCATCGTTCGTGATGTGATTTTGCCATGAAATTCTCCAGTATTCTTCTAAGGCAACGACGGTGAAACACATCAGTCATCTTGGTAGCTTATGCAGTTGTTTTCCATGTTTCACAGGAAATGAAAATGTAGACGTAGAAAGATGTAGAAAATGTTAAAAGAGTTGCATCATGTTGGTGTTTTTACTTTGTCTTAGATATACACTGTGTCCCAAAAAAACATCCCCGACATTTTCGACTGTAACGTGTAAACCAATTATCGAATTTTGATAATTTTTGGCACAAAAATTCCCGACACAACTTGCCATCAAACGACCATTTAGTTTCCCACCTCGCCCAACGTTTGTTTCTGCACTGCCTAGGAAAAATACCACCAGCGAAATATCACTTTTTTATCCAGTGCGATATTATTGCTTAATTAACATAACGCATAAAAACACATTTTGTTCACATTTTTGACACTATGGCTGACATTCCATCCAGTTGTCCATTTTTCAACTGCCTGCAGTAAAATTGCTTGAAGTGTTGGCCCACTATGTGAACACAGGCAAAGAGATGCTTTCTCCATTCACTTGACAGCAGCATCAATAATGTTCTGCTCCAGACCAATCCAGGCTGTACCAGTCGCTTCTTGACTTCACAAACATTCCTAAACTTTATATGGTAGACACGCTGCTGCATGACAGTCAAACCTTGGAATAGACCGGCTCACAGGTTAGGACAGATGGAATTCATCGATGTTTTTTCATTCATTTTAATGCGTATTGTGCTTGGTCTGATTTCCCCAGGTAGTGCAAAAACAGACGTTGGATGAGGTGGAAACTAAAACACTTGTTTAATAGCCAGTTGTGTCAGAAATATTTCTGCCAAAACTTATTAAAATCTGCTGCTTTTTATTTAAACTACGATTGATAATGCTGGGGATGTTTTTTTCAGGTTTTCTGTTTATTTCAACACATATTTCGCTTGATCTGCTTTTCCTAGGTAGTGCAGAAGCATACATTAGGTGAGGTGGAAAACTAAATGTTCTTTGATGGCAAGTTGTGTGAAGAATATTCCTACCAAAAATTGTCAAAATCCGATAATTGGTTTCTAAGTTACAGTTAAAAATGTTGGGGATGTTTTTTTGGGACACAGTATATTTACAGTGTGATGCATGTTTCTGTCTATGTGTGAGATGTAAACAGGTCGTAGCAACGAAGAAATTTGTTTGCTCAGCATTCTATATAGCAGCTCGTTTTTCTTTGACAAAACATTTGCATGAAGGCTATTTTACTGACATTATATACTATACCATCAACACCTTTGATGATCTTGTAGACAACCCGTAAGTTGTATTGTTAAATGTAACACTGTCAGTGATAATGGTGCATCACTGTTACTGGTAATTCAATTAAGCATATGTTACACTAGTTTCTATCTGTTGGCTTGACATCAACAGGATTATCTAAGCTATGAAAAATGGTGCTTTAGCATTCTGTACTATTTACTGTGAAGGTAATTTTTATATTTTTATTGGATTTTTTGATAAAATAGTTTATATGCTTCTACCATCTCCATTTTCTATTTTTATTCTATTACTCAGATGGCAGTTGGTCTGTCCTCAACATTATATTGATGTCATATATTTTTGTTTCCTTGTGTTGGGCTCGTAGTGCGTGAGGAGTAATAATTTTTTTCTGAAATACTGTATGTGTGCTGTGCAATATATGACCAGCGGATAACGCAGGATGTTGACCAGATGACAAAGAGGTTCAGTGTAATAATTGTCGATCTGCTCATCTCATCATTCACGATTGTTTTCTACATGTATCGAATATGGACAAGGTGCAGTCATAACAACCAGTAACCTTGCATATTATATGAAGACTTTTTCTGAAAACTGAGTGTCATCGATGATAAATGGTCAGGTTGAAGTAATGTAAAGGTTCTGGAGTCAGAATTCTTTAAGGTCGTGAATATAATGACGAGAAACTACCTAGGGGCTACTGATAGTTTTAGGGTGAAAAATTTGGTCAGGCCCATAGCCAGACTTTATCAAAGGGACTTTGAATTTACCTTCAGCAAAGCAGCTGTCCATTAATTCAGCTACGTGTTTAAAAAGTGATGTAAACTCTTCCTCTATGGTCTGGGCCAAGCCCTGGCTGCAGACACATTTTATGGATTTCAGGCTCTGGAATAGCACTTGGTGGTGACATTTTTGGTTAACTTTTATGCAGTGTTTTTTTGGTTCTGGTTGGTGAGAGCAGTGGTGAGGGTGTGGTTGAGCCAATTGAACCCCTTTTCACTTTTTCACACTTTTTGGTATATTTGTGGATATTTTTGATTGTGTTTCAGTATGGGTTACCTTGGACCAGTTTGTGTTCTCGTACACATCGGTATCTACGCCATCTCCAACAAGCGTCTCATGTCCCCTGTTGCTTCACTTGGCTTTCAGCTCGGACAACTTGAAGAAGATTTTAGGTAAATTTTTTCTCTTTGTGTTCAGCACTTGTCCAACGTCATGCAACACACGTTTAAATTGAGTTATTTGGTTGTTTCTTAGAAATGTTTGGCATAAATTAGCAGTTCTTCTAAAGATCGTATGTCTTCCTCGGTGTCGTTGCTTTAAAGCAGAAGAAGAAGATTTTTGCAATATCCATTCTATGTGAACTGTTTGGTCTTTGTGCAACTTTGAGCTAGTGAGGGTTAGACCAGCTTAAGCTAGTGCTCAGCTTGACTCCAGGCTGTTAGTCAACTAAAGCAGCATGCAAACAGTCAAATCTTTTATTATGTTACATGGAACTCGTCATTTCTTTTCTAATAAATGTACAAAACATCAGTTTATATACTTGTTAGTGGCAACATTTAAGGACTTGCACATCGAAAACAGCAAAAATCACAAAAGGTGATATTGCCCACATCACACTGACTGTGTGTCAATGTGCTGCTTATCTGTGTTTCTGTCTGTCTTTTTCTGTTCGTGTTTTCTGCTCGTGTTTATTATGTTTATGGGCCTTGTTGCCTGATACAAATAAATAAATAAATATCACCTTTTGTAGTTTAGACTATTCTGCATAGAGCATGTACATATGTTAATGTAATGTTATGTATGCTAATTTAAAAACAATTTGGTATATTGCCAGCCATGGTCACATTGTTATTGTGAATTAGAGTGCCAATGAGGTTATGTTTAGTGTGTGTCTGTGTCAACGTCTTGAACACATGCAACTTGTGTTCAGATTGAAGCACATGATGATTCGGTCCAACTGTGAAGCGGCCGCATTCTACCGATGTGGTCAGCTTGAGTGGAGTAATGCCAACAACAAGTTGAAAGATCTCGCGGTGGTTCAGCAGAAACTGAATGTCCGACAATACGTGTTCGACTGTATGAACTGCTTCACTTATTTAGTTACTCATCTACTACAATGGGTGACTTCACTTTTTGACTTAGACTTTTGTTGGGACTTTTTTTGGGACACCCTGTATGTAGAGATCTAAACATTACATGTATTAGTCTGGAGGATGTTTTGTGTGTTCAGCTATTATCCTCATAGTGTTCAATTTGGGCGACATTCTCAGCTATGTGATACTTGCTTACTCAGTATTCACAGGCATCTATGATGATCTATCGCCTTCTAATCTTTCAGCACTTATCAGTCAGGTATCGATTTATTCTGTTGTTCTGGCATTGTGTTGATTTTGTTCAATGTGCATGTGCTCATTTCTGTGATTTCTACATATTGCATGCGTCTATATACAGGATTTTTGTGGTACACTGCCACTGTTGAAATAACAGCAGTTGCTTTCTTACTTTGACTAACTTTGTTCCAATTACTTATTTGTACGTCTTTGCCAATGCCAGGTGATATCAGAGATGTCGTTTTTTTCATGTCAATGGTCTGTCTCTTTCATCTGGCAGGCAGAAAAAGGTTAAGAGCTATGTGTAGCAAGAGGCCACAATATTGAAAGTCTGCCGGTGTGAACTGATGAAGGTACAGTATCTGAGTGTGTTACTTGGGTGGCCGTAAAATGCTTTCCGGAAAATGTCTGCCTCTTTAGTCTGTGTGGTTTTCTGGGGTTAGAGTTAGATTTTGAGTTAGGGTCAGATGGCAGTCCCTTGCTATCTCAGACCTGATTCAACACTTTTGTTTTGTGCTGTGTGTGTGGCTATTGGCTAATGAATCTGAGGTCTAGAGGTACCGTAAGTTGTGTTGTTGTGTTCAAATGCTGACTGTTGCTGTCTGTAAGGTTGTGGGTTGGGAATTTTCACAAGAATTTTTCCAGAAATTGTGGAAAAGGTAGCAGTAAATTTCCAAAATCATAATTTTCTGGGAGTCTTGGAGAAGCAAAATTTCAAAAACTTGGAAAGGTTCAAAATAACGAGAAATTATTCAGTTATTTATTATTGCATTGTTGCTGAATACGAACATTTTGAGAAAAAGTCCACATGATTTTGAAGTGTTACTTTTTAAAAAATATTATCTGGTACTACTTAAGCTGTATGTTAGTAGTGAATGGTGTTTTTGCTGGTTGTCAGAATGCGTTTGTGACAACCTATGTCATCTATTCATTTAAAAAACTGAGTGACATGGCCTTAGAAGTGCCTGCTATTGCGGACGCCACTCATCGGTCAGTTTCTAGTTCTGATGCTGGCTCGACTTTGGGTCTGTTATTGTGCATACTTTAGTTTTGCTTCTCTCATGCACGATGGATGGTTTATAAGTAATGAGCTTTGGTGTGTTAGACTAAACTTGTTTTTACTCTCCGTTAATCAGTAAAATGTACATTTATTTCACATGTGTGAACTGTTACCAATTTAATGAATGCTCTGCTTTGTCATTTCATAAATTACAATCATGTCATAACACCAACAGACTCGTGTGAGCTAGTACCTTTTACTGATATATAGATTGTGAGAAAAACTAGTCTATCAAATCTAGGTTCATTAGTTAGTGTCTATTTCTTGTATGTCATTTAGTGTGCTTTGAATAATATATTTTTCTAAGCTGTTGTTTGATTGTACTTTCCATTGTCCAAAAATGACAAATTTTTTAATGACTTGCTGCAACATTATGTAGAAACGGCTTTTTCTGTGGTTCATTCAGTGATTTTTTGCAGTCCCAAGGCACTCAAAGTATTTGCCTTAATCCATTCATTTCGAAGTTCTTGATTCTGTCTTCATCTGTTATCTTTAAAGTTCAACGTTTGCAACCGTGCATCATCTCGCACCATGCCACTGTTTATAAGAGTTGATGTTATGATTGCTGCTGATGTTTTTCATAATTAATACCACCTTGACTTTCGGCAATTCGACTTTTGATATCTGTCAAGCATTCCACACATTGATAATCATTGAACTGAGGCATTTTTGAGTGTTTGTTTGCAAAAAGTGCAGCGTGTTGTTTGAGCCCCCAGAGCATAGACCTCGGAACCGCTGGGGGCAATTGCCCTCTCACTTTTTTGAGTGGGGGGGCAAGCAATGCCACTTTTCATGCTGATGCATAAATAAATTGTTGGTGCTGATGGTTTGCATTACATTATATTGAAGTTTAAAGTGAAAAATGCCTAGCATTTTATTCACTTTACAGTCAGCTATAGGAAACACGGAAAACAGAGGAGGTTTAGAGACTTTTAAGTTTCGTCTTAATGATCGCAGACACTTTGGTGACGTCACATCTGATGGCAGTCTGTACAAAGTTTTTGCTGCAGAGACGGGCAACGCTCGGTCGCCTCCCCGATGTAGATTGTAGAGTGCTACAGGCAGCGATGCGTTCGATGATGAACGAACTAAACGAAGGCATTATCGACCAGGAAGTTTAACGATAGAGCGTAAGCCAGGTAGGCCGGCGCCATGGACTCACTGGTTTATATGCTAATCACTCCGGTGCATGAAGCCAATGCATTCCACAGATCACATATGGCTAGGTGGTGTATAGAAGTAGGAGGGGATGGTACAATGGCCACATTGGCGAGATAACACAAATGTCTGGTTTCTGTGTTACTAGATTTCAGATAAGTAGGCAAATTTGCCACTTCCATTGAACGTCCAAAAGCTAAAAGTGTTTCAACTTCAGGTGGGCTTTGCCCCCCTGCTCCCCTGACCAGCGGCTCTGCCCCTGGACCCCACTGGGGGTTCCACCCCCCAGACCCCTATTATAGGCTCGCGCTCCGCGCTCGACATGGTTTGCCCCCCAACTTTCAAATACCTTCCAAGGTCTTTGCTTCAGAGTGGCTCTGATCTCTTGTTTTGTTAGCCTTCAGCTAGTCACCGGTTTACTCAGTGTCATAATACACTAACAGTGTTAGTGTGTCATGGCTAATGCATCGCATGATGTGCCTGTTTGCGGCTAAGCTTTCACTGGTACTTGCTGCATGTGCTCATGGAGGGACAGCCAGGCTGAGTTGACCTGTTTGTAATATTAACCAGCTGATATGATATCTGTTGTATGTGTGGTAATGTTAGCATAGCTCAGATGGATGAATCGATGAAAGGGATACAGAGAGATACCTCACATTCACTGCCCACTGTTTCTGCACGGTCGGTTACACCACAGAGACTTCATAGAAGTTGCAGTTTTTGAACAGAAAGCTGCAGCATTTCCGATACAGTAGATTATAGTCCGGTGCTCAAAATTTTAAGTTTGCCAAAAAATTCTTTTGAAATGAGGGATTTTTGTCCCAAAATTTTGAATTTGTTGAGAAACATTTACTGACAAGAAGATAATTTTCTGACAGGTTAAACGTTGGTGGGAGGGAGATAATTGCCCCACTGCTCTCCCTACTACTCCCCCCATCATGACACCACTGGTTTGAATCACAGGTGTATGGTTTACTTGTAAGGCCAGCTGTAGCTAGGAAATGAGTGTAAGTGTAATTTAATAATGAAGTTATTAATAGTTAATAATAGTTAGCATTTTGTTGAGTTTTCCAATCAGAGTTTTATTCAGCGAGCATTGTTGTTATGCATTTGTTCTAATAGGGCAAATTACGGGTTTTGTCCGTCTGTCTTGTCTGTCCATCTTTCCATCCATTTTTCTGTCACATACTGCTGTTAGCTGGATAATGAAAAGGTATAGAGGAACAAAAACTTGGGTGAACATTCCTTGGATCAGTATTAACTTGTGTGTTTATTCCGATTTAAGCTCACGGTCTAAAGGTTGGGATTAGGATTAGGGCTACGTGATGCCTTATAGAGGCTGTAATTATGTTGCCTTAGTGAATATTTTCTCCAAAAATGTTAAAATCCTCGCAGATTAGTAGCTTGGTGTTAGGGCATTGGGCTACGATTAAAAGTGATGGGTGACAGATAAACCATTTTAATGTATAACTAGCGTCAAGATCAACTCAGCCTTCCATCCCTCAGAATTAGGTAAATCAGGTACCAGCTTGTCTGACTTGGATTGAGTCGAGGTCCATTCACCTATGTCGGATGCAGGTGTGATCCTGTATGTCTGGCATGGTTCCTACGGTCAGGGAAAGTCAGGGAATTTTAAGAAGATGCATGCATTGTTAGGGTATCATGGCTAATGCATCGCATGATGTGCCTGTTTGCGGCTAAGCTTTCACTGGTACTTGCTGCATATGCTCATGGAGGGACAGCCAGGCTGAGTTGACCTGGTTGTAATATTAACCAGCTGATATGCTATCTGTTGTATGTGTGGTAATGTTAGCATAGCTCAGATGGATGAATCGATGAAACAGATGCAGAGAGATACCTCACATTCACTGCCCACCATTTCCACATGGTCAGTTGCACCACAGAGACGTCATCGAAGTTGCAGTTTTTGAACAGAAAGCTACAGCACCTCACATTCACTCGCATCACTCGAGTCTGTTTCCTCAGGGAAAGTCAGGGAAAATCCAGACGGTCAGGGGAAGTCAGGGAATTCAAAAGTACCAAGGTGCAAAAGTTAACAAAGATGCAGAAAAAAACAGAACTGTTGCACGCACACTGCATACAGCAGTTCAGAATTTTTTCTGCTCGCTTCGCTCGCAGATTATTTATTCTTTCACTTTCTCATTTGTTCTGCTGCCCTTGTTTCTAGTGTTATTGCAAGTGATTGAAAGCCAGCATTGGTATTTCGCATGAACAGATTAGTCAGGGAAAACAATTCATTTTGTTCTGGAAAGTCAGGGAAAAGTCAGGTAAAATGTATTGTGCAGAGTAGTAGGAACCATGGTCTGGGTTTGTTACGAGCAGTACACACTCATGCAGTACAATGTACTATATTCTTTTAATACATTCATGCACAAACTACTATGAAGGTCACACTGATAACTGTCCGGAGGATGACAGGGAAGATTATTATTACTGCCATTACTGTTACATATGTGCAAAAATAATGGCAAGTTCTTACAATTTTGGGTTTAGGTTGTTTTTGTGTTTTGTGTTCTGTATTAGGTTTTTCTGTAAAGGTTAAACTTTTTGTTTCATTGTTGTAAAGGTTAAACTTTCTGTACCATTAATTATTATGTGTACGTGCATTGCCCAGAAAAGCCATCCCTGAAATGGCTTATACTGTGTCGGGTGGGACATTAAATCTTACTCACTCAGTCTCACTCACTACGAAGGCCGCATGCATTGCAAACTTAGAAACATTATATGTGATGGAGGTGAGTAGCGTGACTAGTGACAAGAAAATATTAATTTACAATTATTTGAACACTCTTTACGATTGCGTGAGATGTTGCATGAGATCAGTATGGTGTGTTAGCAGTGATGCGGACTATAGGAGCATCGATGTGGCACTGAGTGCACACAACCTGACCGTGAATGTGCCACGGTGCCCTGATTCACCTCTCATTGAACGTACGATCTTAATAACTTTATGCTGTTGCTGCTTGCTATGCTAGTAATTTAGTTTTTAGTGCTTTCCCAAATGTTTAATTCTGTTTTGTCGTTTTATTTGGAGCCATATGTGGGCAAACCACAGTTTCGTAGCAAAGGTAATCGATCGGTTCATCACGAGAATTGCAGCAAACAAGTGAAGGGCAAACATTCACATCCAAGATAGTAAGCCAATGTATTAAATTTGATAAGAAGTTAACTATATGACCTGTAAATTGCTTTCAGTGGGTAGTGGACCAGGTTCACTATTGTTACCCAATATCTGATAATGCAGTTCTTAAGAGAAGCTACAAAAACTAAACAGATCCACATAAATTTCGAACTGAAAACTCCAGTTATTTTAACGGAATTTTGATTGCAGGTTAGAATACCTTTGTCCGTGTTGATTTTTTGGTTTTTTCTTTATTTGTTTATTGTTTTGTGTTTAAGGGCAGCTGCCACTGTCTTTGTACAGTCTTGCTGTTTAGCTTAGCCTGTTTGCCATGTTAATGTTCTGTATCTAATATTACAGCAAATATTAAATTAATAAATAACTAAAACATTCCACCGAAGGTGGTGACTGACAGGCTGCAGCGCGTAATGAACTCGGCAGCGCGTCATTACAAATACACAAAGGTTTGACCACGGCCTTTCGCACGTCTGACATGAAATCCTACGCTGGTTGGATGTACCAGAGCGTGTTACGTTCAAGCTATGCTTGTCTGTCTACAAGTGTCTGCATGGAATGGGACCGCCATAGCTGTCAGAGATGTGCTTGCCGATCTTGTCGTTGCCTGGCCGTCGTCATCTGTGTTCTGCTGTCCGTGGACTACTCGCCGTTCCTCGTTACAGACTTACGACAGCTGGCAGAAGGGCATTCTTTTTCACTGGCCCGTCAGCTTGGAACAGTCTACCGACGTACTTGAATGATCACACACTCAATCTGGACTCTTTCAAACATTTCCTTAAATCATTTTTGTTTCAGGTGTACTGATAACGCATTCAGCGCACTAGAGATTTTTTCAAAATGATAGTGCGCTATATAAATGTTTACTTATTATAGTTATTATTATTATTTGTTTCTATAATACGAGACTGACACTTTCTGGTCATGTTTTTTTGACAGATATATTATGATGAATTTAGTTGTCTGCTAAAGTCTATGGTGAAATTGTGTTGTAGGGTTGAGTTTTGAGCTTCAATTTGGGACCAACATCCTGACAACAGGGGACAACGGATGTGGCAAGAGTTCATTATTGCGAGTGCTGGATGGTCTTTGGTCACATTCCACAGGTTCTAGTAGTAGTAGTAGTAGTTGTTGTTGTTGTTGTTGTTGTGTACTAGTAGTAGTAGCAGCAGGAGCAGGAGCTTTTTATGGCTTCTTTATTGTGCATGTTTTAATTTTCGGTAAATAGTGTATAATTTTCTAGCAATTTTTTATTACAAAAGATTATTTCTAGTTCCTCCAAGGTTTTTCTCTTAATTAGCAGTTTAGTTGTGCATAAATTAATCATAACTTTTTATGATTTTTCCGTTGCAAGTTGCATCATTTTTGTTTGGCATTTCAGAAGTCTGACTTTTTGTAAGTATTTTCCTAAGTGTGTACTGCAAACGTGCATAAATTACATCCATGTCTGAGCCCAAACTTTGTTACTATTGTATGATTGAAGGTGCTCTATGGGAAACACATTGCAGAGCAATGGAGCGTCACTTGCCATATGCCACACAGTATTACTTTTTACCCGATGCAGGCGAATGCATCCCATTTTACCCCCAGCCAGTGATTTACCAACCATCGAGGGATAAAAGGCCGAGTTATATTGCTTGATGTTGGTTATATAGCGAGATGGTTCACCTGTCCGCAGACAGTCACCCGTCTAAGTAGTAACCGCTTGATACTGACTTGACCGGGAGTCGAACCCAGGACCTCTGGATTGTAACACTACCACGTTACAGTTACATTACGGAGCCACGATGGATTACTGTTGCATCTGTGTTTTGCACTTGCAGGTGACGTTACGTGCAACTTGGCACATGGTCATCAGGGTATTTTTGTTTTGTCTCAGAAGCCTTACATGACAGAAGGTACTCTCAGGCAACAGGTATTGACACTACTGGCAGTGCTAGCATTCTACAGACAAGTGCCTCACGCCAACACGACGTCATGTCTGTGCCAGCCGATAGGCTAGCATTAAGCTGGTACCCAGTAATTATGCTATAGCACGGATATATGTCGCAGACATAAATAACGCAATTGAAGCAGGTCTGCCGAGATCCCCTGCATAGTTGATTGATAGCGTGAGCATTCACTGCCCAAGAGCTACCGGGTTTGAGTCCTCGTGCATGCAAACTTTTTGCAACTTTTTCCCTTTGCTGTCGTTATTAATTTTTTCCGTTGTAATAAATGTCTGACTTGGGGATAAATGTTGCAAAGAAGTAAAGTGAGTGTAGCGAACTTTTTTGACAACATTTAACCCCAGGTCATACATTTATTACCTCCAAAAAAATTAATTACGACTCAAATTTTTCCACATTTTAGGGTTAGGGTTAAGGTTAAGGATAGGGTCAGTGGTTAGGGTTTGTGCCAGTGTTTATTCGTTTACAAGAAATTGTGCAAAATTGTTCGGCACAGATAAACGGGGTGCTGGCATGAGGTGCTTGTTTTCACAGAGATGGTTTAAATAAGTGGCTAAATACAGGGTGGGCCATAAAAAACCAGACCTGTTTGAGCGTTGATAACTCAGCGACAGTTACCCGTAGAAAAGCGAGCTATATGTTGAAAGTTTTAGAATGTTGTAGACAAAGAGGACCGAACTTGCATAGCAAATCATTTAAATATGCTTTGCCTAATTTGCATAAATCTTCATTACCCCTGAAATTAGGCATTTGCATGCACTCCCATGTGCCCGAGTTCATTGAATTCAAAAACTTACTGCCAAAAAGTCCAGATTTAAATTTTGTGCATTATTCAGTGTGAGGGCATTGCAACAGATGGCATGGTTACAAAATTTCAGTAACTGACCGGCTAAAACGCGTGCTAATCGAATGCTGGGCTCAGCTGATTCTGAACACATTGACACCAGTGATCGATCAGCTGCCTAAAAGGACAGATGATGGTTATGAATGCAAAAGCTGGGCAACTGCCTATGCCAAATTTCATCAAAACTCAATGTATGTGTTGATTATTGTTAATATTTCACTGTATGCTGAATGAAAATCAAGTTAACTTCATGTGTTGCTGCCAATTTAGCACGATTTTAGGGGTGGGGCAGATTTGTGTAAATCAGGCAAAGAATATTTAAATGCTGAGACTTGCAAGTTGTACATTTCTTCTGCATACAGTTTCAAAACTTTTGGCATATTACGCGCTTTTCCATCAATAAACATCGCTAAGTTATAAAAGCTCAAATATCCATGTTAAATCCATGTGTTACAGTCAAATTTGACAGAATATCAGGGGTGATGAATATTTATACAAATTAGGCAAAAAATATTTAAATGCTTCACTGTGCAAATTTGTTGTTTATTCTTTACAGCATTCTGAAACTTCTGACGCATCACACGACTTTCTACCACTAACCATCGCTGGGTTATCAACGCTCAAACAGGTCCGGTTTTTTTTGGCCCACCCTGTACTTTGTAACGGTAAACAGTTTTTTTAGTATGAAAACACGTGTTAAATCAATGCAGCATTCCTTAATTTGGATTTGTTTTCAACTTGTGGGTTGCTTGCCGGTATATTTATTTTTATGATGTACATGATCCTTTGTTTTATATGGCAGCATGCATTACATATTAGTGGTTTGATGCAGTTGGTTGGGAGAATAGAAAGGCATTTCACCTCTGAACATTATTAAATATTTACTTTTATTTAGAACTCCTGAAATTAACAACTATTCACAATTAC
>Ga0209367_1008667_pt1 | contig 13882 bp, 11 predicted proteins | sample WorMetLIZISLAND2_FD_187412 | JGI IMG/M metagenome (GOLD analysis project Ga0209367, IMG submission 187412) | Marine gutless worms symbiont microbial communities from Max Planck institute for Marine Microbiology, Germany - Olavius geniculatus... ... | reverse complement strand
GCCATATTCGTTCGGCCATCACTGATGATATGGCCAAATCAGTCGCTTCTTCCCTGGTCTGCTCTCGCTTAGACTACGCTAATTCTCTCCTTTTCGGCACCACTCAGAAAAATATCAACCATCTTCAGCGCGTCCAAAACACAGTTGCCAGAGTTGTTGCCAGTCATGCTTTCCCTCATGGTACTCGCTCATCTGATATTCTCCAGGATCTACATTGGCTTCCAATTGATCAACGCATTGAATTCAAACTTGCCACACTGACGTACAATATTCTCAACTCTTCTCAGCCTGCTTATCTACGTTCTCTGCTCAATTATCACAGTCCCATACGTTCTCTGCGTTTGGCCAACACCAATCTTTTGTCGGTTCCACATGTCCGCACAACCTTTGCCTCCCGCGGTTTTAGCATTGCAGCCCCCACAGTTTGGAACTCACTACCCTCTAGTAACCGTAGTTCTACCTCTGCAGACACTTTCTGTCGCCTCCTTAAAACTCACTGCTTCCAGCAGGCCTACTGCTCCCCCTAGCGGCTCAGCCAAGTGCCTCAGATTCGGCCACTGGCTGACATTGTGCACTCTAAACATGCACTTACTTACTTACTTAAATACCGGTAGTATTGTTTTCCCACTTTTGTGAATTTTTTATGCAATCTTGTGTTTGGTGTTCTGAAGGTACCTGAAGCTAAACTATGCCATATTCAGTATATAAAGGAGCACAAGGAAGCTGGGTGGGCATGGTCAGGCCTTGGATCGCTGTATCTGATTACTTATAATCACTCTCAGGCTTCAGTTTGTTTTAAACAGGCAACAAAACTAGCTGGAAAACTAGCCACTTCTGCCCAGAACTGGCATTTTATTGGACCATTTCCAATAGGTAAAGCAGAAACAGATGGTGATCCTGTGGAATCATTTGGTGGTATATGGAATATAACTCATACACGATTTTTGCTCGAATACCACCTTATATCAGAATTAGCACCAAGTGGATATATTTCTTGGATTACTTTGCCACCAAAATCATCCAAGGGTTATGTGAATATTGCACCAAATCTGGCATGGGGTGACTTGGTGAATTCGTTGGGGTCTACAGGAATCATGGAGTGGCAAGGTTGGGCAGTGACTGAGATAGCCATTAATGCGGATAATACTAACATCGTTGCTCGTTGTTCTGGCATACATACTGTTTACATTGATGGATTTCCTGTTACTGGAGATGTTTACCACCTCGACCATTTTCGATTTGGTGTTTCATTGAATATTGGCATTCACACAGTGTGCGTCAGAGCTAGAGCTAAGGGAACTCTGGCGTTCAGCTGTAGATTTGAGGTTTCCGAAGTTGTTTTTGAAGTGCATGCTCCACGTTTTCTGCCGGACTTTGTTGCTGGGCATCGTTTTTCTGGTTTTATGGCTCTGCCTATTGCAAATGTGCACCACAGCCGATGGCTTCGGAATGTTCGCTTGTCGCTAGAAGAATCTTCTGAGTCTTCGTACTTTCGTGTCAAATCTGAAAAGTCGGAATTTGCAATTGCACCGGGACAGATCCGGCCTGTTAGATTGGAGCTGCAGGCTACTAGTGATGAATTCGTGCTGGATTCCTGTAGCCAGCTTCAGCTGATGATTAAAGTCTCTACTTCTGAAGGCAGTAAATCTCGTGAGATCATTCTTCGGTGTCGGACATTGTCGCAGTCTTTTCTGTTTACTTTCTTGGATCATGATGGGTCAGTGCAGCATGCCTCTGCTATTGCTCCAGTGGATCATTGCGAAGCAGAAGAAAAAGTTTGTCCGGTTGTTTTGACATTGCATGGCACGACGGTTCCACCACAGAATCAAGCTGACAGCTACAAACGCATGATAAACAACGAATTTGTGTTTGGATTCAGCAGTGCCTGGGTCCTGGCACCAACAAGGTGAGCATTTTTTTGTGCTTTGGAAAAATAAACTTGAGTGATAATTGTACTTATTTCTCATGTATTATTTTTATGCTAGTCATGCATGTATGATCTCCATAGAAACTTGAGAATTTACTGATAGCGAAGAATCTGCTGCTGACACTCTGGATATCTGGAGTAAATTATTATGGGATGATAAAACAAAATGAGTGTGTGTGTGTGTGTGTGTGTGTATTAACGCGTTGAAAGTCATTCGTATGTGACACTTTTGACTCTGGTATATAACTGTCTTTCTGTAGGCATGGTGCACATAATTGGGAAGGTCCTGGGGCACTGACAGCACTTACAGCTTTATGTGCTCTCGCAGAGCTTACTGCACTGCATTCTGTTTGGCTTCAGTGCAAATCTTCACCTGAATTTGTCATCTTTGCTGGTCTGTTAGTTCAGTATTTTGTGCATGCTTTGCATACACACATAACATACGTAACTTTAGTTGAATATTATATTATACACTGTGGCTCAAAAAACATCCCAAACATTTTTGACTGTAACTTGAAGAAGGATTATCAGATTTTAGTAATTTTTGGTACGAATATTCCTGAGACAACTTCCCATCAAATAAATGTTCAATTTCCCACCTCACCCAAGGTCTGTTTGTGCTTTGTGCACTACCTGAGGAAAGCAGAATTAACAAAATATTGCTTTTTACCCAATGCAGTATTTTTGCATAAGCTAAATAATGCACAAAATATATTTTGTTAATTTTCTTCACACTTTGACTGGCATTTTATCCAATTGTTTTCATTTTTTAACTGCCTACAGCAAAATTGCTTGAGATATGGGTGCATTGTTTGAACATAGACATGGAGATGCTTTTTGCATTCATTGACAGCAGTATTGATAATGTTCTGCTTCAGACTAATCCAGACTTCACCAGTCACTTTTTGAATTCACAAACATTCCTGAACGTCATCTAATAGATACACTGCTTGTAATCCACTGGCTGTTGGGGCCAAAAATCTGGATAGATAGAATTTATTAAAGTTTTTCATTCATTTCAGCACATGCTTTGCTTGGTCGGTTTTCCAAGGTAGTGCAAGAACAGAAGATAGGCGACATGGGAACTTAAACAATCGTTCAATAGCCACTTATGCTGTTGCTGCTGCTGCTATTGCCACAAGTGCTAATTTTAGCACTGTTTGGGCAACAGGCAGTGCACACAACCCATTAAAAACTAACAATTTCCAGTGTTTTTTTTTCGAAAAAACTTGCCTACTGTTTATAATGAAGATACTTAGGAAAAATTCACTGCCTAAACAGAAGCAGTGGTACTGAGTGTGATAACATTTGCGAACTACAGGTCATTCGATGGGTGGCCATGGGGCATGGCATCTTGCTACTCATTACCCAGATATGGCACTGGCTGTTGTCTCTCTGGCCGGATGGATTCGTAAGGAAGATTATGGCGACAGCAATCTGTTTTTCCGGTCAGGTGCAGTTTCATATTTTAAAGAATTCTTATAGTTTGTCACTTGAAAGTTTTACGTGTATGAAGTAGAGTTTTTGTTTGTCAGTTGTGGCAGTGATGGACTATGCAGCATTGTTTTGTCATGTTTCTAACTCTGTTAAATTCATTGATACATCGACACTTGAACGTTTTGGAATTTATCCCTTTGAAGTGCAGTATGAATCGTGATTCCTACATTTTAATCAGTAGCTGCAATATTTTGTCAGTATTGTGCAGACACATACCGTTTCAGTGCCCCACACTTAACTTCTGTCACTTCTAATTAAACGTTACAGCATGTGTTATATTGTCATACAGGCATGATATATCTGCAAGCCACACTGATGATCTTGTTAAAGCTGTTATGGAAAGGTGCATTTCGGAGAATTATGTTGATAAACATATAACCAACTTGAAGGTTTGCATAGTTATTCAGTATTATTATTTTAGTACTGAGTTTATTTTGCAGCATTTTTAACCGTTAGTGAACTCTGAGCTGTGCATTGATATTTAACTAACTCTGGTTGATATCCAGTGCATTTTGTGTAAGAATATAAGATGAATTAAAAGTAGTTGTGTAAAAGATAAATTTGTATGCTGTTGGACTTGATTAATTTTATTTGTGCATTTTATTTTCTTTATTATCTTTTTTTCATTTTGCTTTAAGAATTTACATGGTGTGATCTCTATTTTTCTGTGACTTTGAAAAAATCAAATAATGTTATAAGTGTATGATGCAGGGGTTATCGGTGATGATTCGTGTTGGTGCCAATGACCGTACAGTTCATCCATTTTTTGCACGGCGTATGTATCGGCTACTAATGGAGGAAGGAATAAATGTAACATACAGTGAGCTACCTGGCAAGGAGCACTGGTGGTGGGACACTAGGTGTGTATTAGTTCATGCTGATGTTTAGTCTCATTGTTAATACACTGCATTATTTTTGGCACTTTGATAAACTATGGAAGGTCTGCAGTGTATTTGGATAAAAAGTCAGTTTTAATAAATTACATGTCAGTTAATATAAGTGTCACTGTACTTAAGAATGCCACTGGCATTTGTGTATGCAGTTGGCATTTTCTATTTTTCAACTTTCACGTAAGTAAGTGTAAGTCTTTAAGTAAGAAAATTTATACAGTGGACAATGTTGGCCAGAAGTACACTAAATTCTTCGGCTACTTCGTTGTGAGTAGTGTAATTAATTCTACAGTGCTGTGATGCTAGGCAACATGAATTGTATCTGCACACTGCCATTCTTGTTGCTGGTGGCATATCTACATCACATTGTATGTCGAGTCTTTGCCACTTCCTTTCACTGCAGCAGCACTGAAGTGATGGCAGAGCATTTGATGTCCCAATTTCCAGCACATGACCAGGCTCAGTGGGCAATGTGGCCCGACCTCCTTGTTTCATTCCTTTTGTTTTGGTTTCGTTTTGTACGGTTTTATTTCGTTTAGTTTACATGCTGGGTTAAACAGGCAGCTTGCGTGTTAGTTCTCCAGTGACCGGTGCAAAGCATGCATCATGTTGTATTCTGTTGCCTTGTGTCTGCAGTGAGACCAATGATGGTGGCTGTGTTAATGACCAACAACTGCGTGATTTTACCAATCAGTTTCTGCACATACCTTCGCAGTCGTTGCTGCGGCATGGCAGCTGTAGCAGTCGTGGTCTGGAGTCAGATGATCAATGCTCTGTGCAGAAGTCTCGCTATGCAGCAGCCGATGAGCAGCAGCAGAATTTCATGTTCTCTGTCATAAATCCGGCATTTGCAGGAACGATGCGAGGAATAAGAGTGGTACGGCAGCTGGTGCCACACCATCGCAGTACAGTAAAGGTTGGAACTGATTGCTCACTTTGCTTTTCAGCACTTTCCTGACGTTTGTCATGTCTGTTGCCCAGGACATACCGTGCAGTTTTCTTGATTTTGAACCCGTCCACCAACGTCGAACCACTTTCATGTTAAACGAAAAGGGGCGCCTTGAACAGCATAAAAATGATGCCATCATTGCTAAAAAAATTGCCCCCTTTTTGTGAGAAATGTTATACACTTTCATGTAGCCCTAATTGATGTACAGGGTGCAGCAAAAAAGTGGACTCCTAAAGTTTTTCGCCGTTTACTCAGCAAACATTTGGGATTTTAATATGAAATTTTACAGCTTTATTTGGTGAAACCTTCTACATATGATTGCCAAGTAAAATGTGATTTTGTTGAAAAACGACAAAGTTGTAGACTTTTTATCATGACCACCTACCAATTTTTTAGTATTAAAAATGTTCAAGCTAAAAATGCTATTTAATTTGCAATAACTGGTTACACGTTACTGCTGATAACGTCACAGTGACGTTTTGATAAACAGTAATTTGTATTGTTTATAAATTATTACTAAATTATCGTTCCTCTAAAGCAATTGTTAGCTGCCCACCGGATTCATCTTCCAGCAGGATGGCGTATCAGCACACACAGCGCGCAACGCCGCGCAGCACACAGAAATGGCTGTGGGCCAGCTGTCCAGATATCATCACAAAAGACTAGAGCTGTCAAGGCGTTAATTTTTTTAACGCATTAACGCAGTGCATTAATTTTTTTAATGTATTAATTAACGCGTAAATTAACGCACCCAGTCCCGTCGAAATCGAGAGTAGGAGGTAAATTACCCCAGGCCCGAGACATTTACGGGACCCACCTGTAGAATATAGAAAGTTAGAAAAATGAAAAAAAGTTTAACAAACACATATAATTTTTATTTTTTAAACGTGTTTAGACTATTTACTATTTAACTATTACAGTATTTTTATTGGCCATCTCACGCTGACGTTAAAAATGTTCTCATATGAGAACACTCCACATTTAGAAGCCCATCATTCCTACTGTCTATCGACTTTCAACACTTGGTAGCTAGCATCGCATCTCCCATAAACCTCGCATGTGTGTCACAATATGACTGAGAGAAACTTACACCCGCTGATTTTATATGGAATTTTCACTCAAATGATTCAACAAATCGAAAATGTAGGGTTCTTCGCCGTGGCTCCAATCGCACGACAACAGTTGTAAAATTAGGTTCATTGCATATGTCACTTACCAGACGTCACAACACAAGACGAGCTTCATAGAAATTACTGTTTTCCTGGCTCGTGCATGCAACATATTGACATGTTCTCGTAGGCGAAGGCCGGCCGTTAGGCCTAAACGTTAAGCAAAGCATCAATTGACATTTTGTTACAGAAGACGGGTTCTAAAGTGGCCGATCATACAGGAAAGTTTGATATTATCACATGTGCGTTAATTTTTTTAACGCGCATTAATTTATTAATGCATTAACGCATTAATTAACGCGTCAACTGTGACAGCTCTACAAAAGACCAATGGCCTCTAAATTCGCGGAATATAAACCCAGTGGACTATCACGTATGGGGTGCAATGTTGGAAGCTTACCACAAGCTTAAAACAAAGCCGAAAACATGCGTCAAACTCGAGGAAGCGTTTCAGGTTATCGGGGACAACCTGCCACAGGGACCGATCGACAAGGCTGTAAAAGATTTCTTAAATAAGGCGACTGGAGGCTGGTGTTGTAGCTTGGAGCTGGTGGTGAACACTTCGAACATTCGCAGTGACAATGGAATTCTGGCATCTGATCATTATTTAACTGTTTTGTTCAATAATGTTATTAAATTGGTGTTGTAGCCAGAACATTTTTGAATGCTGAAAAATTGGTAGGGGGTCATGTTAAAAAATCTGTGACTTTGTTGTTTTTTAACAGAATTACATTTTACTTGGCTGTTGGATTTAGACGGTTTTTGGTAAATAAATCTGTAAAATTTCAAGTTAAAATTTCAAACGGTTGCTGAAAAAAACAGCGAAAAACTTTAGGGGTCCATTTTTTTGCCGCACCCTGTATACACTTTTGACTGGATGTAGTTATATTATTATTGGCAATTTTTAAAAAAAGTTTATATCATATTTAGCTTGCCAATGATTGTTTTGTAATTAATTTAGTTTTAATTGACTATCAGTTTAGCTGCCATTTTTAACAGTAAATTGACATTGCATATTATTTTGTTATAGTTTAGTGTAACAGCATTGCACACTGTCTTGACAGTTTGTATGTATTTAAGAAGAAAAATTCTGGAAAGCCAGTAATTAACAGAAAGTTTGCTTCTGTCAAGTGTAACTCATGAACCATTTTTGTGATCAAAGCTCACGTTTACGTGCCTTGAAAATGCACATTTTTTTACTTTACCATCTGCTCGATTTAATCCTGCAACAAATCTGCACTGCGTGGTTTAGTTTAAAAAATAAACTAAATACGGAGAACTTGCTATATTGCATCATACACAAGCCAATGTATACTCTGAGATTTCAGTTATTACTGGTATTTTGTACGATATTGTTTCTGTCAAACAATACTGAATACGTGCTCTGGTGTCTGCTGCTTCTGTCAAGGTAGTAATTGCTGGCAGTGATCTTGTCCTTCTGACAACTGAAAATGTCGAGATTTTACACATCAATTTCACTGCTCCAACTACTCAACCGATATTTTGGATGACCAAGTCTATACTGGTACTAGAGTGATATTTTTGATATTTTAATAGTTATAGATATACTCATTGTCATCGTCATTTTCGTTTATTAGCAGTTGACAAGATTGACTGAGAATGAAAAAATAATGAATGGAAAATGAAAATAGATTAAAAATAAACTAAAATTATTGCATAAATTCAAAAACATTGTAGAAGTAAACATATACAACATTTACGTTTTTATCTAATTTTAAGTTGATATTTTTTAAATTTATGGCATAGAGCGTTAGTTCAAAACTGTATTTAAGATGAGTTTCATCTATATTCTTTTTTGGGATAGAATTTTATTGGTGATATGTTTGGTTTTTGGCAGTTAAGTAAACTCAGTCATGGTAGAAGATTTATTTAAGACTAGTACCGGTTTGATAACAAATTTAATCTGCTGACATTTCCATTTGGTTGTTTTATTCCACTTTTCTGTATTATATTTTGCATTAATTAAGTTACTTTTCTAAAATTTCTGGCATTATTTAAGGTGCTTATGAGTTGTAGCAGGTACACTATATGACCGATGCTTTTCTGTTGCATGAAAGCACGAAAGGAAACTTCCCTTTTTTAATACTCTCTGAGATTTTTCTGATTTCTCAGAGAAAATCATAATTTTAAACTTTTTTTTTAATCTAATCTGGTTTGTCAATTAGTCATTGTTTTGGTTGTGTTTTGATCTGTTATTTTAATGTTATTGTCGTAGGTGGATGGATATCAGTTGAACTCTGCTGCAGAACTTGATGAATTGTGTCTGTGCAAAGATATCAGCGCTGCAGGCACGTTTTTGTAGTCTAAACTACTTCATGATAGTTTCAGTCTGATAGAAAATTGTAGCGAACTCCTAAAAGTAATTTTTTTAGAGAACTGTGCTTAGTATGGACTAAACATGGAAAACAAGTCAGTTAAATGAAAACTTAACCACGTAGTAGTAACTAAATTTTTGATTGCAGGTGTTGTTTGGAATGCTGGCTGTGAGAAATGTAAGAATGCTGATACATTGTCCGAGAGAGGAATCCTGACAATGGGGCCGGCTCGTCGAGTTGCAGAGAATCCATTTCTCATTGTTATTGGTCAGTATTCATGCTCAGTGTTATGTACTTAAGTAAAGTGCTTTACCAATGTTATGAAATATTAAATTTCATCTTTAGAGACCATTTGGTAATATAGATTCTAATGCTGCTTTTTTCAGGTTTTTAGAAAACAGCAAACAAAATCTCATTAATTTTTACCAAATTCAAATTTTTTTTTGCTTATTAACGGTAAACTTGGAGCTTTACTTTGTACACTGTGTCTGAAAAAAAACGTCACATTTTGAAATATTCACCGATGTTCAAAATTTTTTCACCTGCACACCCTGGACAATTGGCGATAACATGATTACTGAATATCCCACCACGTCTTAACTATGTCGCTACACTATCTTGTAACATAAATGTAAGAAAAACTAGTAATAGGCAACAAGCACATTGGTAATTCGAACACAACACTTTAGATTAAGATCACTGTGAATGATCTGTAGGGCCCACAGTTTTTCGCGGGGCATGGAATTTCGAGTCGAGCCACGGAATTTGCCCTTTTCCATGGAATTTTGATATTGCTGCAGAATTTCGCGGAATTTTACAGAAATTAAGAAATGATCAATGATTAGTATGATCGTCGGCTTTACACTAACCTGTCATCACGGAGAAAAATCAAACTGAACTGTTTTAAACTGTGTCCCTACTAAGAATTACCTTTGTATACGCACAATCGTAAATTGACAAATTGCACTTTTGGAAAGAAAAAAGATCGATAATTTCCTTTGTATGATGCTAGTATAACTGAGCGCCATGCCAGCATCCAAAACTGAAGTTTTTTTAAACAAAATAAAGCTTAGTTTATGCACAAATGGAAGGCCACGCTAAGCCGCAGAATTTGGACAATTTTGCCATGGTGAGCTGTGGAATTTTGCGAACTGGCCTGCGGAATTTGGCAAAATTTACCGTGGACAACTGTGGGCCCTAATGATCTGTATGATGCGACACTGCATCTTTTTGGATACCTAATGCGTTTGTTTCTCGTTTTCCTGGCTTAGTAGACTTAGCTGTTTATCCACAGTAGTCCCATTCTCTTCAGTTATGCACACGTTTTGATCTGCAGTCTCATGCCTTTGGTCGGAGCTTTATGTTTTTCGAATCATTTTAGTAAAGTGCCCAGTCCAGTTCTTTCTCTTTGCAGCTTGTCTTCATAAATTCTCTCAGTATCTTCTGTAAACTGCATTCTTTGAACTGGTGTAAGCTTGTAATCACTGCCTTGTCTTTGTTGCTAAATGGCATGTTACAATGCCAGTATTTTGTCACTGCATTAAAAACCATTATTTATAATAACATCATTTGTTTTGGTTTACAAACACCGGCTATTTATTGAAAACTGAACATAATTTGATTGTAGTATGCAAATTAGTAGAAAAGGTTTTCAAAATATAAGTTTTTGCAATGTATTTGGTGTAGTGTTTTTTGAAAATTTATATTTTACAAGGTAGTGTAGCAACATAGTTATTGTGTGGTAAGATATTTAATACACTATTGCAAATTGTCTACAGAGTGTGTCGATGAAAAAGTTCTGAAAATTGGTGGTTAATATTTGGTGAATATGTGGACAATGACAAAATGTGAGTTTTTGGGGACAGTGTAGTTATGGTCAAATGGTTTTACTTTGCTGCAATCGTGGTTTTTCTGCTTTTGAGTTGAGTCGATATAGATGAAGGATAGACGTTTTGCATGTTTACTGATTATAATTTGTTGTTAAAGGTACATTGGGTTCAGTGGAGATGACATCTGCTATTGAGCGGCTCGCTGTCTACATTGCTAACCTCTTCTTCTTAACGTCCGACACAAGTGCTCCAGTTCTGAAAGACAAAGATCTTACAGACGAAGTTGCTGGTCTGTCATTTGTTAAGAGAGTTGGTGACTTTATTCTTACTTTGCTGCTAAGCAAAGAGTGTTATGCTGATGCATTGCAAACATGGTCTCTCGGTGTAGTTTTATTACTTATTGCATTGTATCATTTCCACTGTTGTCGGTTATATTGTGAAAGGTTTCATCTTATACTGCACAGTAGTGTATTACACTCTCCTGTTTTTCCTGTTTCAGCTTCTCATCTTGCTGCTTGCTAAGTGTGGTGTTTTGTATGAAGGCAAGTGTGATGCGGACAATATCACCTTTTGTGATTTTTGCTGTTTTCAATGTGCGAGTTTTTTAATACTGCCATTAACGAGTGTATAAACAGATGTTTTGTGCATTTATGTTGATTAACTTCGTCTGTTAAGGGAATCAACAAGGTGCAGCACATAACAGCTTTGAATGTCACATTATCTCTTAACTTCTCCATGACTAAACACATTGATACCATCATGGCAGGCTGTGCACATACTCACTACGGTCTTTGAACCCTACGGGCTCATGGTATGCCTCGTGCTATTCGGTACAGCCCTAGTAAAAACTGGTGTCTGGCTGAGGGCTAAGGAAATGAAGGTCAGCGCCACCCAGTGGGCCTCAAGGCTTGGGAAGGACTTTCCTTTTTTTACAAGTTGATGTAGGCTCATTTACATGGTCGCTGAGGCCAAAGGGGTCGAAAATCGAGGTTGAAAGTAGCCAGCAGGAATGAGGTTCTTGAAGAGGGAGCAGCTAGAGTGTTTGGGGTGTTGCAAGCTCTCCCAGCGGGTTTCAGGGAAGAGCACTGGCTGTAAATGCACTGTTGGCCTGGAATAGCCAACAAACAGCTAAAACTTATATCGAGTGAAAAGATACTCTTGCACTGTATTTTTAGTGGGGGGCACCCCGTCTGCTTCTAGGGTCCATGCTTCTGCCTGCTACATAATGAAAGTAGAACTTTGTCTACTCTGTCTATGTTTTGTATTTTAGTGAAATATAATCTGCTGCTTCTGGGTGGTCCGTATGAAAACAGTTTCTCTCAACAGTATCTTGACAGAACAGCTCTAGTACAAACACATGGTAACTATTTACAAATGATTTCCTTACGTCTTGTTCTAGTGTTCTGTGTTTTTTCTCCATTGTTTTGATGCTGTTGTTTTTGTTGCACCTTTTGCCTAATAAAACCTGTCTGCAATATTTTTTGGAGAAGTCTGGTAGAAAGGTAGATCACTGGCTAAGACTGGAATATCTGGAAAATGCCGTTAAAATGGTAGTGTGAGCTGAGTACATCGGTCACATGTCATTTAGGCTACGGAGTGGAGGGTCCATTTTAGTGGATTTAGGGATGGTTTGCTGGTGCTGGGGTCGTCTTACAAACTTGCCCTCAGCTGCTAAGCATTTGCTACACTTATTTTGCAGTAAAAGAAGTTTCTCTGTGAAAAATTTAAAACTAAAAACAGTGGAAGAATTGAACTGTAAATGTTCACTTGTCGTACTCCTTATTCTACAAATAACTGTTTATAGTCAAAGCTGTTAATGGCCATAGTTTACCTAAGAGTTCAAGGATTAAAGAATGTGTATAGCTTTTCATGAAAACCCATTGCAGAGCTACAGAGCGTCACTGGCCATATGGGATCACATCCACTGCACGTGAATTCGTTTCATCTTAACTCTAGCCAAGCAGGCCAGTACTCGATTTATTTACCCCAGAGGATGGAAGCCTCACTTGATCCTAGTAATGATATGGTTTACCTGTCCACAGGCATTCTGTCATTTACCCATCCAAGTAGCGACTCGACAAGATGTCAAACTCGATGACCTTTTGATCGATCGTTAAGTTCAACGTTCTAACCACTGACGCTGCCAAGCCATAATGGTTGAGTATTTCTGTGTGCATATAGAGTGTATGCAGTTGTATTTCATCAGGTGGTGTGGTGCTGGGCAGTTGTACGTTCAATGAACCACGAACAGGAGTGCTGACTTTAGCTCCTCACGCCAACTCTCATCTCGCGCTCGTGCTGATGGCTAATATGATCGATGGTCTAAAGGACGTCGTCAGTCTCGCCACCCCCACCATTCCACCCATGACTCGCTCACCGGTACACTTACACTACCTCTTTATGCGAAACCTGTTGCAGAGATATGGATCATCACCTGCCATATGAGATAACACAGTGTTACCTGCCACCCAACACAGATGGATGCACCCCACCTTAACCCCAGCCAGATAGGTCGATACTGTGACTGTTGTGTAACATACACTTGCAAATTGCAGCCAAGTAGTAAATGTTAAAAAGGTTTGTGATTATCTGTAGCTTTTAGAGGTAATCCATCTCAGAGCTACGGAGCATTACCTGCCATGTGGGATTACGCAGTGTTACCTGCCACCCGATGCAAGTGAGCATGCTCGCCTTAATCCAAGTCACATTAGACAGCCTAAAGGAAGTTATCGATGCTTTGTCCAGTGATACCATTGCTGATCCCATAATTAATTATAACTATCTCTTCCTTCAAAGTAATATGTTCACAGTAATATGCACTGTTGTTTAGTACCGAATTGCTGTGTTTTCGTTTTAATATTTAGTGTTTGTTTTTTTCAGCTTTGTACTGTTGATTGTTATCTAATGTGTCCGTAATTCTTGAATAACCTGCTAATGGCTCGATTTTAATATTTTGCAAAATTATTGTGTTGTTTTAGTTTTCCAACATGGTTCCGGATTTCGTGATAACTGGTCCGCAGTACCGAGCTCGTGGTCCCGCCGGATATCTGTGTGCTGGTTTCTGGGATTCCCGGTGGAAATTCCGACCTGAACTTGTCTCATGTCCACACTGCTTGTGATTTCATGTTTATCGGCAGTTATGTCACTAACTGATTTTCTACAGTTTGTGACTTGTAAGGGATAGCACAGAGTGGCTAACATTTACTTAGCTTGTGTGATTTGAATTTATAAATATTCATAAGTCATTTTTGGAGTTTACATTTTGTAGTTCCACAGATGGTCAAC
>Ga0209367_1008666_pt1 | contig 13886 bp, 7 predicted proteins | sample WorMetLIZISLAND2_FD_187412 | JGI IMG/M metagenome (GOLD analysis project Ga0209367, IMG submission 187412) | Marine gutless worms symbiont microbial communities from Max Planck institute for Marine Microbiology, Germany - Olavius geniculatus... ... | reverse complement strand
TCTTATGTATTAGACAGGACTGAGGTTCCTGTGTCTTGTGACATTGGTGTAGAAGTAAAAATCGTTTTTGCGAAGAAATTACTGCACTTTTTCAACTTATCTCATTCGTTCGTCAGGCATTTAGTGTCATAGTCAGGGCGTCCGTCTGCCCGTCCGTTCCTCTGTCCGTCTGTCCGCCACACTCGTGATCTGTGTCGTAACGGTGCAAGCTAGAATCACGAAATCTTTACTGTGGGCTGCCCCAAAGACCCGTTTGGTTTTTGCGACAAAATTTGGTGCCCCTGGGTGAAAGGGTTCCCTTTGAACGAGGGCGTCAAAGAGGGGTACCCCCTATAAAAAACGTTATTTTGCCGCTATTGGCTTTCTTAGTGTAAAAACGGTTGCAGATATGTATAAACAGGTTGCTTATATCATAACAAGCACTGGTCACGAACTTTTTAGTTTTGTCAACATCGATGACCTTGAACGACCTTGAACGACATCGAACTTTCAAACGTAGGGTTTCTGGCGAATTTTTCTAAATTTTGGGCTGCAGCACACATTTCAAAAGTGAATTGCGACAAAATGGCTAGAGATAGACAGACACTTGTTGTATGAAAAGGAAACTGCTAAGGCTGTCGCGCGTCGCATTAGCTTTGCTCAAATTACTTGTAGAATAGGCCCTATCACCTTGGAAATTTATTATATTGGGTTGTTGTTACAACTTTAGTTACTGAAGTTTTTTTCACTGACACAATCTCCGGAAAATCGTCAGTTTATAATTGAAACTGTTTCCCAATAATTACTCATTTTGGACAGGAAATACCAAATAAATAAAAGCGAAAAGGGGCAAAAAAATTACTGTTGCTGAACTCACTATAAGGTTTGTGACTCTATTTATAGCAACCATCAACTCCAAAGGCTTCAGCCACAATCGCTGGACTGTCTGTCTAGAAATAACAAGAAATCTGAGCTAATGCTCATGAGACGCGCGAGAGCCTATGGTAGTTGCTGTTCGCAGGTAATCTTGGTCTATCTCCACTCATTTTGTAGCAATTCAATCACTTGCAAATTTATATTTTTAGGTTTTAAGATCATTTAAGGTTATCGATGCTGACATTCTTAAAAAGCTTGTCGCCAGTGCTTGTTATGACAAACAGCATGTCTGTTCCTATCAGCCACCATTTTCACGCTAGACAAGGCAACATCGGATAAATAACCACTTTTAGCGGGGTACCTTTCTTTGACACCCGCGAGCGCAGGCCTCCTTGAATTTAGAGGGTCCGGACTTTAATTGCTAAAATCTACATTTAGTGCTAAAAATTTCGTACGCAGGTTGTTTTGGTCTATCTCCAGCCATTTCGGCGCAATTCACTCTTGAAATGCGGGTTGCATCCCAAAATCGCGAAAAATTTATTAAAACCTCCTAATTTTGCGGTTCAGGGTCATTCAAGGTCATCGACGTTGACATTTCTAAGAAGCACGTCGTCAGTGCTTGTTACGATATGCAGCATGTCTGTGCATATCTGCAACCATTTTCACGTTAGACGAGCCAATAGCGGTAGAATAACGTCTTTTAGGAGGGGTGCCCCTCTTTCGCCCCATCTTTTGTGGTGACCTTTTTCACCCAGTGGCATTACATTTTGTCACGAAATACTACGGACAATAGGCTTATCATATGGTCGAAACCCGATGTCTCTATCTCACCTGGTCTTGGATCGGTACTGGGTCGTGACAGACAGACGGACAGAATTACCATAGCGAATACGCACTATAGCTAGCTAGACTCTCGCGCGTAAAAGGCAAATTTGAACTTTGCACTCACATAAAGTCGACGTCGAGTCGCTCGGTTGTTGGCGTGATTCGAGGAGGTTTTTCACTTCTGTCAACTTCTCGTTGATCGCCCGCACGGCCTCGGTTAATTCGTCTGACGTAGCACACATGCAGCTTGAGTAAGTTAATAAAATTGTTTTATTGCATAAAACCAAAGTAAGAGCAAAAACGCAAAGGATAACCAACCAAAAGCTTAAAAAAGGTTAAGTTAACAAAAAATACTTGATAAAAATTTTAAGGACAACTGCATGGGGACCTGATTGGCAAGATGTCTTGATGTCGGCTCTCATCTCGCGCACCAGATCTTCCAAAGTTCTTGACTGACAATAAGCCTCGTCGTCATCGACCGTTGGCTGGGTGCTTACGTATGTAAAAGACGACATCGTTATTAACAACACACCGATCCATATTATCTGCAGAGCTGCAGTCGGACTATTTAGTGTTTTAGACATGATGAGACACACTGAAGTGTAGTAGAAACTGGTATAATTTTGTGAACACTACTGTAGCAATGCCACGTATGATTTCCCTGATTCTACACTACTTCCTCCATGAACGCTTTTGAGATAGGATAGGCAGGCCTATGTAGTTATACACTTATACTACTACGCCCATGCCTAAGGCACGAAACACTTCACCCGGAAGACTTTGTAAAGTCTTCCGTGTGAAGTGTTCCGTAACTTAGGCTTACAAACGACGCGCGATTCACTCGCGTAGCTATCCTGGCGGCTTACTTTAAAAAGTTTTTTATGCCGCCGACCCAGCCAAAGCCTGTATATACTGTAGTCAGCTTACTAGTAGGGAGCCAGTCGTTGTCACGGCTTGTGCGGTAGCAACAAGCTGTTATATAAGCGATATGCCAAGTCAGTGGGAAGGCCAAAATTTCGACACCCCCCACGCATTTTTAACCGATTTTAATGAAACTCAAAACCAAGAAAGCTATCCGGGATACGACCCCACATGCAAAATTTGGTTCATGTGGGACGACGGGAAGGGGGTCTGCGTAGCGAGGGCATGTTCCGTTACTTTTTGTATTTTTTGTCTTTTTTGTATTCTTGCTCACGCCTACAGGTCACACCAGAAGATAGATCACGACCATCTATGGCTCAAAACGCGTGATTCCGCCTAAGGTAGGGCCTTTTTGGGGTCTCGATGATAAAAAATAATGTTTAGAGTCAAAACTCCTCAAAAACATGATTTTGGGGGCCTGAATAGGCATTTCGAGCCAAATTTGCGAAATTTTCGAATCGCGATATCTCGAAAACTACCCAATCGATCAACACGAAATTTGAAGGGGAATTTCAGGTGCACAAATGCACTTTGTGGGTGGTCCAGCATTACAAAATTAGAATTCAAAATGGCGGTAGCCACCATCTTGGATTTTTGCACAAACAGCAATAAATCAGCCGCCGATTGACGTAGATGAATGAAATTTTGCAGTGATGTAGAGGGCTGCCACCGGATATAGAACATTTGACCAAAATGGACAAAAATAATAAATTCAAGATGGCGGCGGCCGCTATTTTGAATTTCATTTATCGTTTATAACTCGTTTACTATTGCATATATTTGCACGAAATTTGAAATGTGTATTACGTTTGTGGTCCTACAAGCAATTATGCCAAAATATTGAACAAAAATAAAATCCAAGATGGCGGCAGCCGCCATCTTAAATTTTTGCACAAGCAGCAATAACACAGCCGCCGATTGACGTAGATGAGTGAAATTTTGCAGAAATGTAGGCGGCTGCTACCGGAAATGGAACAATTGACCAAAATGGACAAAAATAATAAATTTAAGATGGCGACGGCCACCATTTTATATCTTATTTATTGCTCATAAATTGTTTATTATTGCACATAATTGCACGACATTTGGCATGTGTATTACTTTTAGGTTCTACATACAAACATGCCAAAATATTGAACAAAAATAAAATCCAAAATGGCGGCCGCCATCTTGGATTTTTGCACAATAGCAATAACTCAGCCGCCGATTGACGTAGATTAATGACATTTCGCCGTAATGTCGTCGGCTGCTATCAGAAGTAAATCATCTGACCAAAATCGACAAATATAATAAATTCAAGATGGCGGCGGCCGCCATTTTAAATTCCGTTTATCGCTCATGGCTTAGTTGCTACTGCACGTACTTGCACGAAATTTCGTATGCGAGCTATGTTTGACGTTCTACGTGTAGTTATGCCATAAAATCGAACAAAAATGAAATTTAACATGGCGACGGCCTCCATTTTGTATTTTAACACAAAGCATAACAAATCAGCTGCCGACTGAAGAAGGTTAATAAAAGTTTGCAGGAATGTGGTTAGTTGTTACTAGAAATAAATCATGTAACCAGAATCGAGAAAAGTAGTAAATTCAAGATGGCGGTGGTCACCATTTGAAATGTCGTTTATCACTTATGACTGCTTTTTCACCCATCTGCATGAAATTTGGTATGTAGACTAAATTCGCGGTCCCACATACAGGCTTGCCATTATGTTAAACAAATAACAAAATTTAAGATGCTGGATGCCATAGTAGTAGTTGTTGTCGTTGTTGTGTGCAGAGTAACTGTTCAGTAACCTTTCAAACTTTAATAAAACGGCAAATATTATGTATAAAAAACTGCAAGCAATTCATTTAATGTTGTATTAGCGTTGATGTAAAACGGCAAAAATCAAAAAGCATAAGCACGAACATTATGCATTAGCTTAGACATTTATTTCTGGCTACTGAGAACAGATTAAATCTCTAAGCTAATACATTAGTTCGGCCTTACACTTTTTGATTTTTGCCGTTTTACATCAGCGTTTATACAACATTAAATGAATTGCTTGCAGTTTTTTATATATAATTCTATACATAGGCCCTTACCGACTGTCTGATGAGCCGGCTGCAGTCTGTTCAGAATGTGGCTGCACGTTTGGTGTCGGGCGCTCGACGCTACGACCACATAACGCCTGTGCTAGAGGAGCTGCACTGTCTTCCGGTTCGGCGTCGGGTGGATTTCAAGATGGCCACTCTGGTCTACTTGTCACTGTCCGGCATGGCTCCACCTTACCTGGCCGCCGACTGTCAGCTGGTCCTCGACGAAGGTCGTCGTCAGCAGCGTTCTGCCAACTCAAGGACATTGTGTCGTCAGACGGACCTGCAGCAGCTATGGAGACAGATGTTATGCTGCTGCAAGACCTAGGCTATGAAACAACCTTCCATCTCATCTGAGATAAACTGACACAGCGTGGCCACAAACCTGAAAAACCTGGAATATTCAGGGAATTCTCTAAAGCTGGAAAACTCGGTGAATTATCCGCGAATTCTTTGCAACCTCACGGAAAAATTGCAACAAACTAAATAGTGTCACTGTATGCGATCTTTGGGATACAAGAATGCTTTGAAATACGTTTTGTGGCCGTTGTTATTCCGCTAGTGAGTTTGCAGTTCTTCCTTAGATTACCGTTATTTTAGTTACTTTTTTGCGGTAAATTGTGTAAGTTAACTTTTTGGCTCTGGAATAGCCTGGAAAACTCGTAGCTACCCTGTGCTGCGGATCTACAGCAGATACAAATGAATGAATGCATGCATGAATGAATGAAACATATTGTGTTAATAGATTATATAAATTCCTCGATAAACAACCGTGATTTTTTGTATTGCTGACGTTTCGCTGCCGTTTTCTTCAAATGGTGGTCCACTAGGTTTTGATGTGGAGAGTAGTAGGTAGCATAGATGTGTGGAAGTTGGCAGGACCCCTTGTCTAGGTTTATTGACTTGTCTTGTTTTTTTCCTGATATGTATCGCTTTTCTGATTTTATTTAGGTTACCATTTCAACTTAATATGAATCTATGCAAAGACATCTTTATTGTGTGTCGACAGCGTTGCGGTTCTTGCGTGCTACGACGGACGTGTCAGCAGACATCGAAGAGATGGAGACTGAATGTCACGATCAGGGTTCATCTCTACTCTCATCATCTTCGTCACCGACTCCTTCTTCATCTGATGCTTCAGCTGCAGGTATATACTTACTATAGCCCCGTACACTGCTTTGCATACTGTGACGTATGTTTAGGCGTGTACAGAGCGACGTAACTATAAACTGAACTGAACTGACACGGTTTAGTTTTTCACGAACTGTCTAATGGGCAAGCAAGGCGAGCTCATTGGTCATTGGTTAACGAGTACGTGCGCTTAGTCGCGTAGGCCAGCGACGCCGTTAGACGGCGCCTACTGTAATGCATTATTGCTTGCCTGTTGGTCAGTTCGTCAAAAACTAAATCATGTCGGTTCAGTTTAGTTCAGTTCAGTTACGTCACTCTGTACGCCTTTTTAGGGGTTGGAGTTAGGTATGGTTTTATTGTTATGTTAGGGTTTAGGTGTTATTGAGCATGCTAATCACATCAGTAGATGGAGACAGAATGTCATGATCGGGTCTCATCATTACTATACATGTACTGTCATCATCATCACCCATACCCTCGTCTTTCGATGCTTCAGCTGCAAGTAGACATTAGGCCTAGACTAGGGATCCCATGCCTTGCACCGACTGTCTGTCTATCTTTTTTCTATACCGATGCGTTTCAGTAGTTTAGGGCGCTCTTTATTTTTTACCTGGTGACCACTTGTCCGGAAAACCTAGTAAACCTGGAAATATCAGGGAATTTTCTAGCACAAATTAGGGAAATGTCAGGGAATTTTCAGGTGAGTCCAAAACGTTCCTAACAATTGCGTCAACAGTTTTTTTACGCGCGCCAACAGGTACTGCTAGCACGTCTTAGCCATCGCCTGTCCGTCCGTTTGTCCGTTTGTCACGCATATCTGTCACATACTTTCGCCTGCGTCGCGTGGCATGTATCATTGCAATCCCATATTGCAGGTGACGCTCTGTAACTCTGAGATGGCGTTTTTTATGATGAGCTCTAAACTATTCCCCTAGTGCTTAATTGTACAATCACAGGCTGAACGATAGTTCAAGCCCTGTGTTAACGGTGACTTTTCTTTAGTCAGTGTGATGCGGGCAATATCACCTTTTGTGATTTTTGTTGTTTCAATGTGCGAGTTCTTCAACGTTGCCGTTAACAAGTGCGTAAACTGATGTTTTGTGCACTTATACATGGTAATTACACAGCTATTGGTCTTTATGCTGAGTAGGCAAGTCTCTGAGTGAGGCGAAACACCGCGGTGGATCTCAGGCAAGTGGTGCGGCTGCAGGTGGCGGATACACGATGAGGAAACTGCTGACTACCAAAGAACTGCGTTTACCGCTCATCATCACCGTCGTGCTGCAGATTGCTCAACAACTGTCCGGAGCTAATGCTGTACGTTATAGGACTTGTTTCTCGCTTCGATCTGCTTTTAACTGGATACAAAAGCAAGAAATGTGCAGAGAATAACCACATCATGCCACGGCAGTGCGTATTTCTTAAAAGTAAAAAAAGAAGAAGTATAAAAGGAAAGAGCCAAGACCTAAAAGGAAGCGTATAAACCAAATTTGTTCTCTCCTTTGACGAAATGTTGCACACACAACTGGATGACTTATGCAGCGTGTTCTCGCACTGACAATATCTATTGATTTTCACGGGGTCATTAGCAGGAAACCTTGAGCAAGTTGCTAACCTACTGTGTGCTCAGGTCAACTCAGCCTCCTACCCTCAGAGGGAATGAAAATGAGTAGTGGCTTATTGGATACAGGATGAAGGCCCGGTAGGCCTGATTTGCTTCTGACAGCGCGGAGAATGAAAATGATTGGTGACTTAATTTTAAAAACAATTAGCTATTGAAACTTTAGTTTGAGAAGCTTGCGTTTAGTGATCTGCTAACTCGGTGTTTAACAGACGGAAATATACAGCCTTTTGGTACTTTTGTATTCATTTAGTGTGTACGATTCTTCTGTTCTGGCGCTTGTAGATATTCTTCTACTCGACGGGTATATACAGGAATGCCGGAGTGCCTGAGTCGACCATTCAGTTCGCGGTGGTAGGAACGTGTGCAGTCAACGTCTTCATGACGCTTGTCGCCGTAAGTCATTGGGACTGTTATATAACCTATTTGTGATGGTAGCACTTATGGTGCGCACAGAGCGACGTAGCTGAGCTGAACTGACACACGGTTTACTTTTTGAAGAACTGACGAATGGACAAGAAAGTAGTTAACTCTTGCCCAACGCTGCCCATTGGTCATTGGTTGACGCGCGCAAGAACGTAGTCATGTAAGCCATTAACGCCGTTGGACGGTGCCCACTGTAATGCATTACTGCTTGCCTATTGGTCAGTTTTTCAAAAAAGTAAATCATGTCAGTTTAGATAAGTTCAGTTCTGTATAGTTACGTCGCTCTGTACGCACCTTTAAACGTTTATAGTGACGATTAAACATTAAACGTTTGTAATCTTAAAGCAAAAATTTACTGGCATTGTAGCTTAGACTATACGGAGTGCTATAGAATATATGCGCCTGAGCCACATTACCGTACAGAATATCGACAAAATATCGACTAATATTGGTGTAAAGTCGTTTCTGCTATTTTAATTTTTAACGCCGGAGCGCTAGGGAGCTCTTTTTAACGGAATGGGCCGCTGCGTAAATTTGCTTTTTATACGATAATCGGTGAATGCCGACGCAGCCTTTGTCAGTTTTTTACTCTTCTGTTTCCTACATTTTTCCAGAGTATAAAAAACGGGTTTATCCCATAAGAGGCATCTGGTTTATTATCTAACGAACGTTGGCAACAGTGAACGATGTTTGGTTGTGATTCTCCATTGTGTTCATGTGTTATGCAGGTATCGTTGATGGATCGGGCCGGCAGAAGACCGCTGTTGCTGTATCCAATGGCTGTTATGGTACTAGTTCTTGGAGTCATAACGGCTGCCATTAAATACCAGGTATTCACATTGTTATACTACTTCTTCGTTGAAACGTTTCATCTGGACTTTCTTGCGGTGTTGCTGTTGGTTCATTTTTTTTCCAGTTTGAGTTAGTGTTATTTTTCCTTTCTTTTCTTACTCGCGGAAAAGCTACGCAAACTAGTGGAGTTATATGAGTGAGTGAACGATTGTATGTTTACATATTTTGTCTGTGCTGTTTTTCTCTACTGTTTGTAGCATCTAGGGATATTTAATATTGTAATGTCGTCGTCAATAATAAATTAGCTGATTGCTTGGTTTTAATTGTTGTCAGCACGACTGGTCGTGGTTGAGTTACGTGAGCGTCGCGTGTGTCATCAGCTACGTCGTCTGCTTCGCCGTTGGACTAGGTATAATATCATGTCAATGCCGGCTTTGAATGACACAAGTTTTTATTACCATTAAAGCCGTGACTACACGCACCAATTTTTTTTTGTCCGAGGTGTCGAAGAACACGTCAGACGACGTGTACAACAACACTTCTGACATGAGGCTTGTATTTGAGTTAATACAGCTTTGTGAATCGATTTTGTTACGTTTTTAGCCACGCAGCTGAAACGAAACGAACCTGATGTCGGCCTCGGCCTCGTTGACAAGTGTCTTGACAACTGTCTTCGTCAACATCCCTGGTATCACGGATAAATCTACACATCGGCCATTGCCAAAATTGGAATGCTGAACCAAAATCTGGACCCCCGCCTCCAGGCTAAAACTGCCACTTTTTCGGACGATGTTTTTGACTTCGGAGACCTCGGCGACTTCGTACAACGCCTCGGACGAAGAAATCGGTGCGTGTTCTGTGTAGCCCCGGCATAAATCCGATGTATACTATTGTCGTCACGTACGCAATTGGGACACTTGGCGGCGTTTAAAGCAGACCACTATGCAGACATTTTGCTCGACGAGTTCTTCTCAGTAAATGTGGTATAATTGTTGGAAAAAATGTCCATTTTTGAAAAAAAGTGTATGCCACAGCTGGTTTTATATCACCCCAGACACTGTGCTCATGTGTGTATAGGTCCTATACCAATGATGATAGGTGCGGAGCTGTTCAGACAGGGACCTAGACCCCGTGCAATGAGCATTGCTGGTCTCACCAACTGGCTTTTCACGGCGGTCGTCGCACTTAGCTTTGAGCTTGTACAGGTAAATTCATACATTGTTTTAGTCTTCATCCAAGCAGCCACCGCTTTACTTTTAAGAGTTTTATTATTTTAGACTATACTGCTATATAGCTGGGACGGTAACAACTTTTATAAGCCTATTCTCTCGTGAAACAGCTAATTACTCGGCGCAACTTCAATTTACTGCTGCACATCGCACGTTGAAATATAGTGCAATATGACAATAAAATAGGCCCATAGGTTTGGTCGTAAAACGCGCCAGTTTCTATGAACAGTTTCTATGTTTGATTGTTGCTATATATGTAACGCTCGATGACTTTTAGTTTTATGTGTCTTTTTCTATACAGACAGTACACAACGTGCCGATAGCGATGAGGTCTTGTGGCCTTGTCATTTAGTGTGTACGATTCTTCTGTTCTGACACTTGTATTCTTTTACTCGACGGGTGTATACAGGAATGCCGTAGTGCCTGAGTCGACCATTCAGTTCGCGTGGTAGGAACGTGTGACCTGGGTGTTAATTATATAGCCTACACATATGGTTTGCCTGTGCGCAGTCACTCATCCAAATAGGATAACAACAGGCCCGGCGTAAAACAGTTTCATTAATTATTTAAAAAGCTTAAAAGTATCTAGAGCTCTTTGTGGTAACCAGTCCTAGAGCTGAGCAGCGTCACCTGCCATATGAGATCATGCAGTGTTGCCTGCCAGCTTACACCGGTGAACGCCTTGCGCCTTAACCCCAACTAGATGAGGCCAATACTTGTTTTACTTATCCCAAAGGGATAGAAGGCTGAGTTGACCTGGGTGTTATATAGCCTACAGATATGGTTTGCCTGTGCGCGGATAGTTGCTCATCCAAATAGTTACCAGGCCCGGCGTAAAGCAGTTTCATTGATTTTCTTATTTCTGATGACACGGACGGACCGACAAACTAACGCAATAGCCGACAACGTGCTGCTTTATGATTTAAGAATACTATTTTCGTGTGCATATAATTTACAGAAACTGTTGCGAGAATACACGTTCCTGATCTTCTGCTTCCTGATGATCATCTTCACGCTGTTCGTCTACCGCAAAGTGCCCGAGACCAAGAACAGAACCTTCGAAGAGATCGCCTCGCAGTTTCAGCCTGGAGGAGATATCGACGTCGAGGAAATTGTCCACGAAGACGAGGAAGAAGATATGTTTGGAATGGCCATGATCTCCGCTGTTGACGTCGCCAAGATGGCCGCCGGTGACGTCAGAGATTCGATTGGGGTTCCCCCAAAGCCGCATTCTCCCCCAAAACTTCCGGTGGCACAGACCCCAAAGAAAAATGCCGACGCTGACGACGAACAGTTTTGGGTCATCCGTTTGTAACTGAAAATAAAATGTAAAAGCTAGTTTTTTTCTGGCAGTGTCGCAGACTTCGTTTTGTTATAATTGTAATTGTCAGAGCTTCGGAGATTCTTGAAAGATCTATTCTCTGAAGAAAAAAGTGTCAGAACGAACAGTTTTGTATCGTACATTTACATTTGTAGCTAAGAAAACACTTGAAAGTTTGTTTTTTTCCGGCAGACTTTGTTCGTTTTTTGTAGTTGTAATTGTTTACGCTTTCGGGATTCCATAAAGGTCCACGATTCTTCGAAAAACGTCGAAGATCATAATGAAAAGTTTTGTATTATCTATTTGTGGTATATATTAAACGTTTTTTGCTATTTATTGTCGTAGCTTTACGACCTTTGTGTACGTTTTGTTCGGGTTAAAATTATTGTTCGCAGGCTGCAGCTTTTATAGCACTTTGCCGCTTGTCATGCACCGTCGTTTTGTTGCACGAAAATCAATAATGTTTGCTGCTGCGACTTTTGAACTTTTGGCAGTATTATCTGTACAGACTAGTATCTGAATTTGTGGTGTGTTTATATCAACGTGGAACATTTGGAGTCAAGTTCCTCCGTTTTTCCTTGACCTTATTTTTTAATCTTTTTACTCCCTCCCCTTCCGTTTTTTTATATTTCCCTTTTCTTGCTTTTTTCTTCTAGCTATAAGGGTCTGAAGAGCGGTGTAAGTCGATTCGTGCCTAGCTGTTGTACATTTTTGTACATTATGTGCCTGAAAATGCAACGCTTTTTCCAGTGAGCCAGAGAGAAAGTTTGTTAAATTTAAGTAACCTATTCACACATTTTACCAAATATTCCGTGAGAGCTGGACAACCCCCACCCCTTTACCATTATGATGGGCATGTGTTCCGAGGTCTCTAAGTTTGTGACGTCCATCGTGGTCGCATTATTGTGTTCGTGGCCTGTATGCGTACTTGCACCGTAACCTATACATCTAGGCTATTATCAGTCAGTTCACGCACTTCACATTCGCACATACGGTTTTGTTGCAGAAATATTAATTTTTTGGCAGAAATAAAAATGGCATTCGTGTTATGGTTTTTTCTTGCTGTACGTATCCTCTACATTTTTGTAAACGATCAAGTTTTTTTTATAAAGACAAAAGCGGTTCCTGTACAAAAATGATACAAGAACATGGAGTCTTGAGCTGATAGCGCATCCAAAAATATTGAACTGTAAAACAAATTATTTTTTTTACTGTTTTAATTGTTATCGGCGATTTTTCATCGATAGCCAGAACCGTATCAGCTACATCTAGATCTAGGCCTACATATGGAAAGTTCTGTCTCGAATATTAAATGTGCACGCACACACGCACTTCGGTGTCGGCGTTAACGGTCGCAACGTTAAGTTTTTTTTACAAGATTTCGGTTTCTGATTCATCCCATTATTTCAACGCTACTATGTTAGAATACAGTCACTGTGTTGTACTCGGCGACAGCAACGAAATGAAATATGCATAATCATAGTTCTGTTGTTTCCGTTTATTTCAATTCATTTCGGTCGCTCCGAACGCGCCTTAACAGCTAGTTAGGCCTAAAGCACGTCCACGCTTTTGACAGTCCTCGCTACCTGGCATCACACGCAACAGACAATAGGACGCCATCGAAGGTATGTTTGTTTAATCACTGCTCAACTTTTTGGCATAATCATGGGGAGGAGCTAGGAACTGGGGGTATGTGTCCCCCCACCCTTCTAGGAGCCTACAAAATCGCTCAAAATAGTGCCAAAATGCACCACAGCACTTCATTTTTAAATCAAAAATCCGAAAATTTTGTGGGAGAAAGCACAGCCCCTATGCAAGCCCCTTTTAGCGGAAAGTGGGTGTCACTTGCCCACACCTCATCCCTTAAGCAGTGGCGGGGGGAGGGGGGCAAAAGGGGCCCGCCTCTAAAATTTTGCACAAAAATGCAGTATTTCTGGGCAAAATTAAGAAAAAATTCTGTATTACAAAGTAGCGAGTTTGGTCGATACGTGTACTTTTAGCAAAAAGTGGGTCAAGTTTTTTATTCAATTTCTTAAAATATGTTGTTTAAATTTTGAAAATTTAAAACTGGTTTTAATGTTTTGCTGTTTTTTTTGACAGTTATTACATCTGTTTATTCGATTATTACGCGCGAAAGCAGAATGCTTCGCGCGTCATTGCCATCGTCTGGGCGTCTGTCTGTCTGTCTGTCACGCTCGTGAGCTGTATCAAAACCGTGCATGCTAGGATCACGAAATCTTGGGCTGCCCCAAGGTCTCTAGTTTATCGTGACAAAATTTCATGCCACTAGGTGCAAGGGTTACCCTCGAACGAGGGCGTCAAAGAGGGGTACCCCCCCCTTAAAAGACGTCATTTTGCCGTTATTGGCTCGAATAATGTGAAAACTGTTGCAGATAGGTACATACATACTGCTTATTATAACAAGCACTGGTGACAGGCTTTTGAGATTTATCAACATCGATGACCTTGAACGACCTTGAACCCCCCAAAAGGGGTTTTAATAAATTTTTTCGCAATTTTTGAATGCAGTGCACATTTCTACACTGAATTGCGACGAGATGGCTGGAGATAGACCAAGACAACCTGCGTATGAAATTTTCAGCATTCAACGTAGATTTTAGCAGTTCAAGTCCCGACCCCCTAGGTTCAAGTGGGCCGGCGCAGGCGGGCGTCAAAGACAGCTACCC
>Ga0209367_1008665_pt1 | contig 13888 bp, 7 predicted proteins | sample WorMetLIZISLAND2_FD_187412 | JGI IMG/M metagenome (GOLD analysis project Ga0209367, IMG submission 187412) | Marine gutless worms symbiont microbial communities from Max Planck institute for Marine Microbiology, Germany - Olavius geniculatus... ... | reverse complement strand
GGGAATTAGCCTCAGAAGGTAAGCTAACGAGTTCGTATTCAGTTTCTTAGTCTTAATGTCATAATGTATCTTACAACTAACTAACTAAACTCAAGACACAACAGACACAGTAAGTTAGAATTTCAATACTGTTGTTATCATTTCGCAGTAACATTTTATGCGCAATCCATAATTACTATTTCATTATTGTTCCACAGTATAAACGTCAGAATCGTACTTACAACTCGCACATAATAATAATAACACACTAATCTAACAAATTACACACACACATACCTAGCCGACCATTCTCTCTATAACTCGCTGACTACTGAATGGCCCACGCTCAGCAGCGTGCACTGACTATATAGCAGTCGCAGCAGCAGCCGCATCGCTAGCAGCGTCTCAGCTGCTGCTGCTGCTAACATCTAATTATCCTATACACAACACTAGATAGCAAAATAAGTATTATAAAGTCAATTAAAATATAAACAAAAATAACTAAAATACCAGCTACATGACAATCATAAAGCGTTGTTTTCGAAACCAGAAGTGTATACGACGCGTGTTAATTATTTTTCTCCACATTTCGTCATGCATGCTGTCTATAGAGCTGTATTGCACAGCACGGCTGACGCGTCAACATCCAGCGTTGATCAGTGATGCGTATATATTAAAAGTGAAACGTTTCGTATGCGTCAACAACTGATTGTCATGCTTCTGTCGCCGTTTCTGCCGCCGCTTGGCTGCCGTGTGTAACAAATAAGCGACGGAACATCAGCGAGATGTATTCAGGTTATGACGCTGCATGCATCACAATAGGCGCGTGAAGAATCGACGACTGGCAGTCGAGCGTCAACTGCTCTGCACGTCTCGTCTACAAGCTGCTTGATACGCGCCAGTGGATTGAGAATAAAACTCATGCAATTAGTATATGCACGCACACGCCTATAATTAGGTACGCGCTGCTGATCTGATGTGCATCCATGCATGAGTGTGAGCATCGAGATCACGCAGAACGGATGATAATGTTACAAGTAAGCTGAGAAAAGCTCACGTGACGCGCGAGCAGCGCGACAACATCAGTTCTGCCACGTGGGGAATAGGCGTGAAACGTGCCAAAATAATGCGTTTTTAAACGAATATCTAAGTTTGAGGCCTCCGTATGGAAAACTTCTTAAATTTAAAAGGTAGAAACTTGGACGGTTAAAATAATTATGCTCTTTATTCCAAAAAAATTCATATTTTTTACGCAGATTGTCCTGGTCTATCTATCTTCAGTAATTCTTAGCGCAATGCACGGTTGAAATATGCGCCGCTGCCGAAAATCGCAAAAGAACCTCAACTTTTTAGATTTTTTAACGCGGGGCGTAGGAGACTCGGTCTGGGTAAACTCAGTTCCGGTTAAGTCTATCGATGGGTTTCTAGTGCAGAGGTGCGAAAGTCATGAGTTAAAGTAGCCATTTTATTTGTGTTGTAGAATATATGTATTGCTAAATTTTAATGGTAAACAAGTAGTTTGAACAATGCACATGTGACGCGCGACAACATCGGTGCTGCCATCTGGGGAATTAGCGTACAATATGCAATAAGTTAATAATGCGTTTTAAAGCGGTGCTCAAATTTGACACTTGTGCAGTCTGGCATATCACTCCCGCGCAAACTGCATGAGCAGTTGGAATCAATACGAAAGAGAGCAGTAGGCATACATATCATCTTCAACTTCACCCGTGGCATGTCATATCCTAACCTGTTATTTGTCGCTAACATGAACTCACTAAAAGACAGGCGAGATGAATATTCCAGATCTTTCTTCCAAAAATGTGTAATCCGGTTTCATGTTCACATCACCCCGTCTTACCCCCTTGCAACACTTCTGTAACTTCCAGGCTACGTTTTACCACACCTCTCCCTCGCCCAACCTCACGAACAAAAAAAATTCAATTATTTGTATATTTCGGTAGGTCTATTTCGAGGGTGGTCAAAGTGGCGGTAAGTAAAGTTTTTGATTATGGACATATAACAAGCGGACAGGTTGCTACGCTTCCTGTCTGCTTGATCGTTGCCACAGTATCGGCCTGCGGCCTCCATTTTTACGCGCGAAAGCAGAATGCTTCGCGCGTCTTTGCCATGGTCTGGGCGTCTGTCTGTCCGTCTGTCTGACACACTCGTGATCTGTATCAAAACGGTGCAAGCTAGGATCACGAAATCTTCACTGTGGGCTGCCCCAAGGTCTCTAGTTTATCGTGACAAAATTCCGTGCCGCTGGGTGCAGGGGTTCCCCTCGAGTGAGGGCGTCGAAGAGGGGTAACCCCGTAAAAGACGTCATTTTGCCGTTATTGGCTCGAATAATGTGAAAACGGTTGCAGATAGGTACAGACATGCTGCTTATCATAACAAGCACTGGTGACAGGCTTTTGGGGTTTATCAACATCGATGACCTTGAACGACCTCGAACCCCTCAAAAGGAGGTTTTTATTGAATTTTTCGCAATTTTTGGATGCAGTGCACATTTCAACACTGAATTGCGACGAAATGGCTGGAGATAAACCAAGACAACCTGCATATGAAATTTTCAGCATTCAACGTAGATTTTAGCAGTTCAAGTGCCGACCCCTAGGTTCAAGAAGGCCGGCGCAGGCGGGCGTCAAAGACAGCTACACCCTAAAAAGTGGTTATTTTACCGCAATTATCTCGTGTAGCGTGAACAGTGAACACGGTTGCAGATAGGCAGAGACATGCTGCTTATCATAACAAGTACTGGTGACAGGCTTTTTTAAATTTATCAACATCGATGACCTTGAATGACCTTGAACTTTCCCAAAAGGGGTTTTTAGTGAATTTTTCGCAATATTTGGATGCTGTGCACATTTCAATACTGAATTGCGACGAAATGGCTGGAGTTAGACCAAGACAACCTGCGTATGAAATTTTTAGCATTAAACGCAGATTTCAGCAGTCTAAGTCCCGATCCCTTGGGTTCATGGAGCCCGGCGCAGGCGGGCGTCAAAGACTTCAAAGATTTCGGGCTGCGCAAGTCTAGATCATTCACAAGGTGGCGCCACGGTACTGGCGTTGGTAGCGTGGCGTAGTTGGTAACGCGTTTCGACTGAAACGAAGTTACTTTACGCCGGGCCCGGTTAGTACTGCGATGGGTGACTACTGAACCGAAACTGCTATAAGCTTTCGCGCGTCTCGTGAGCATTAGCTCAAATTTCTTCTTGGAGTTTGTTAACCTCCTTGGCGGTATGAATTTGGACAGAGTTTCTGTCTAGAAGCGGTACATATATCTGCCGTGGCGAGTTCACGAAGACATTCGCCTAATGACATTTAAATGTACACTTGAGCGTTCAACTGTATACTCCTACTGGACCTGCACTCACAATACAGCCTCGGCGCCGACGGCAGCTGTCAGCCGATGTAGCTGGATGCACTGCAACTTGTGATGTTGATAAACTAGCTCAACACAGATGACATCTGGCAGTCGGATGGAAGGGAAAAGAATTTTATCAGCTGCAACTACTAATTGATAGCACAACAGACATGGTCCGCTGACGGTTCTGGACATGCATTAATGACTGACACCCCGGCACCTCGGAGCACAGATGGCAGGGAGACTGCTATAGCTGCGCTCCGAGTCTCAGTCGGGGTTACCGTTTTTAGTACATAACAACCGCCCCGAATAACGCTCGGGATTACCGCTGAGGAGGTTAAAGGCCAAAAAGTTCATGGCGCATGCCCCGTGACCTCTAAGCAGAAAGTCAGAAATGACCACATATTTGGAATTTCTGTAGCCGTATTGCCTACGGTTCTCATGATTTTGTAAGATTTAGTTTATTATACAAGCCCTGGTTGCGATAATTTTAATTCTTAATTGTTATACCAAGTCCAATGCGTCCAGAATTGAAACAAATATCTCACCAAAAATACAGGTAGACAGAAGCGCTGTGTTAGTGTACATGTATATTCAATAGGATGTCAGTGTTAGTTTTACATAATATTCGTTTCGGTAACGACAATGGTTTGTTTAGATCTCTCATAACAAAAAAAAACATTGTTTTTTGTCTCGTTTAGTATTATTTTATTATAAATCAATATTCAATAGCTAATTTTTTGTACAAAAAGCGAGGTATTTGTAGAGTGTGTTGCATGCTTGTGCGCTTTAGTTTAAATAATGTTAGAAATTGCACATAGAAACTCTGTTAGGCCCATATTTCATCTGTGCAAGAAAAAATAGCATGACGTCATGCACTTAATTACTTTATTTGTTATTGACTAAAATGTTTTAAAATCACGTAAAATGTTTCGCGTGCAACTCGATAATGCAACGACTTTTTAGTTTTTACACATGTATTGTTATCATTTACATTTATATAGCTGCAGATGGCAACGTAAAGCCATGGTGTTTTTGAAAAAAACTAAGGTGCATATCTATGTGCATGCATGTTTCATGTTTATACCATTAGGCCTATACGTGATATAAACGATACGGCTTTCATTCAATAATTAGGACTAATTTGTTTTCTTTAATTTTCATGTCGACAACGATGGTAGTTGCATGGACCTAAATATGTACATAATCAAAAACTTTACTTCCTGCCACTCTGACTAATCTCGAGTAATATAGACCTACCGCAGAATAGGCTATTCTCGTAGCTACGGCAGGCATTCACTCATGTGGGCTTAACCCAGAACTCAAAAACCAAGAACCAATAAAACATTTTTTACATATTTAATGCCAAGAAAACGACGAACAAGATGTATTCATAAATTTACCCTCCAAACGAGCATAGACCACAAACATCTTCGCAGTTGCATGAATTCACGCAGCAGTTCGCATACACGTGTATATATATGCACAATGAAAAAAGCCGCAACAAACATAATTATATACGTCGTTATGTAACAGCGCTCAATCAGACAGCGATTACCATCTAACAAGCTATTTAGCCTCAATTATATGTGGTATACACGCAACGTCCGTCAGTGTTATTTTTACGCAATATTCGTTTGGTTGTAACAACAATCTCTCCAGTGAAATAATATAGATGCGGTTTGAACCAAATCTGATAACAAAACGTTGGCCTCAGGGTGGAAAAAGTTGAGTTGAATCTCAGCAAAACGCTGCTCAAAAGCGCGTCAAAATGCAACATTTTTTTCATGGGGCAATGGCAGATATATCTGCGGGCAGCAGACGTTTACTTCCGCTTTCACGCACATAATGTGCTCGCGCCATTTACGTTATAGATCAGAACATATACTCAACTCGTATATCGTCAACTGTGAAACCAAATGCATTAGATGAGATGTTACATCAGCACATCAATGACCACGCACGTTTGCTACATATCTACGCTGTAAAAATAAACCAGCATGTTTCGTCTAACTTCATCAATACAGCAAAAGAATGTTGAAAGTCGGCCTGTATCAACAGACAAAGCCGTGCATATATAGCAGTGGCACAAGCACGCAGCAAATTTATACGGTTAACTGGGTTGAGTGATTATTTTACCAACGATGTGTGTGCATACCTCTTCGCTACATGTGCCTTTCTAGAATAATGTGAAATAGATTCGGAAAAGTATAAACAGATTCCGTTTGTAAGAAACAGTTTGTTGCATGCCAGCTTCCTAATACCGGATAATTAATAAGATTCTGATACGGCCGCGTGACTTGGTCTTCATATTTCAGAAAGTGCCACATGCAGCCATATATACCGGGTGGCGTATAAAAAGTGTAGCACGTTTCGCGTAGGTCGAGCAATCAGTTTTGATAACGAAAATAATGGCCACATAGTGAACTGTGATGATCGAGGCCAAAGTCGTTTTTAAAACTGTCCTATTGTTCGACACTGCAGTATACACGGTGCTTCATAAAAAGGTGCCTCTTTTTATTTCTTCATAACTCAGTCGAATGGTGATCAATTTACATGAAATTTTTACTCCTTGTAGCTGAAGAAATAGTAATTCAAAACTGTTCTACAAAATGTGGCTGTTAGTTAAAAATTCTTTGCTAGTCGTGATGTAACACTGACGTCATAATGTGTCGTGAGTACAAGCTTGCTTGTCTCAAATGGTGCTGTCAGTTGCTACCTCGTTTCAATGGTGAACTTTATTTGGTTCACTGATGAAAAGTCTTTATCTTATCAGCACTAAGCAACATGGAAGCATGAAATCGGGCGTCTCACGATTCAAAAACTCAACCATCTCGCAAGCGGTGTTTGCTGGTGCACTACCTTGGTGGAAGGAGTAAAAGTCAAGCTATCCCCAGTCCCCACGAGTGTGTGAAAATCATCGTTTTGGGCGTTTTTTTGTGTTGGCAATAGTAAAACTTCAACAGTTTGTCATCAGCGAACCAGATACAGTTCACCATCGAAGCAGGGCAGCTATTCAGCCACTGTCAGCATTAGTTGCAACAAGCCAGTTTGTACTCACGGCACATTATGACGTCAGCAATACATCACAACTAGTAAAAAATATTTAACTGACAGCCATATTATGTCAAAATATTTTGAATTATTATTTTTCACCTACATCTGGTACAAATGTCATGTAAATTGATCATCATTTGAGTGAATTATGAAAGAAAGAAAAAGGGCGCCTTTTATGAAACACCGCGTATACGCAAAGCACGCCTGTTACGTTTTTACGCGCCACCTGTCTATACGGCAAATGAGTTTTCTACGTGAACGACCGTTAGTCGTTACCCTAACCAGTCAGCGCGATTATTACTCTGACAGTTACGCCGATAAATGCTCCATGTATACACAGTTTAATATTTCTAGCCAAGCGCTTGAGATATCGCAGAATCTTTAACGATCATTTGATGCATGCAAATTCCGCAGCCAGTGCATAAGGTATAAATATTCTAAATAACAGTGGTCAACAGTTGACGAATTTCTGACAAGACCTGCAGCTGACGTAAGTGAAGTTTTCATCCAACGCAACGAATACAACGTACGCAAAGCAACGGACGTAACGCAATTGACGCAGCTGACAAACGCAATAACCTATTTGCGTTTTGGCCGTTGCGCAACAACTGCGTTTGTCGCGCACTTTTCTTGCGTTCACTGCGTTTGTTACGTACTTTCTTGCGTGCGTTGCGTAGGTTGTGTTCGATGTAAACCCCGCTTTTTGCGTTGAAATCGCTCTCTATATATGCACGTGATATATACCACAAAACCAGACTGTTTGAAAAAGCTAAATTAGTATTTAAAATTTGACGCATACGATATAATGTCAATGACATCTAGCCTTGCGTCTAAAAAAGTCTTTCGAATTTTTATATACAAAAAAACTATAGATATTTTGAAAATTCGAAATACCCCGCTCGTTTAATTTGGCCCTTCCTAAATATGGTTCAACGTTGTACGAAAGCTCAGCCACTGTATATAATGTTTAAGCAAGAAATATTTTCCTTTACGCTATGACGACCTGACGTCTTTCTGTTTCACTTCAATTATTACCTGAAAGTAATTTAGCATACATCTGCAAAAGCGTACCGGTACGACTTATTTAAAAAAAATTAAATGCTTCATCCTGCACGTATATTGTATATTTGTTGTAACGATTTACAGCCCTTTAAAACAGCAAGGCTTATGGCACACAGCGTGCGATGCTGACAAATGCGACTGCTGATGATAAACTGAAAGACATAATAAAAAGGATAGGAACATTCATATCATATGCAAACGTGTTCGATTAAATTCGATCAAACAATTAACGCAACTTATATGAACAACAACCAAAAAGAATGTCGCAAAATGTTATAACATTAAATGTGCCAGTTGGATAATGTGATAATTACAAAGGCATTATTTACATTTTAACACGGTTAATTCAAATCTGAAAATATAACCGGTTTAGTGACAATAAAATAAACGCAATACGCCGACGTATATGCACAATGTGCACACACATACAACCATCTCTATCGCTCTCTGAACTCTTCGCATCCGCTGCACAAAATTAACAAAATATACAGCTATAGCAAGCTGTCATATAAGACAATCAGAATTATATCAACAAAACTGAAAATCGTGCAATGTGATGCGTATCATGTTAACAGCTTACTGGGCGTGCCGTAAATATCCGCGCATCAAGAAATCGTAGGTCACAGGCGCGCGGTAGCGCAGCTCTGTGTTAATGGCGACCGGAAGACGATGGAGAATGGCAAAATTCGACCCCGCGCAGATACGAAACCCCTTAACCGATCAACACAAAATTTGAAACAGGTGATTACGTCCGCGAGACGACTCCCTGTGCAAAATTTCGTGCAAATCCGTCCATTGGGGGCTTTTCGACAAATGGGTGAAATATAACGAAAATTTTTCTCTGATATATATACCTTTTTTGTTGACCGACCAACAGGTCAGACCGCCCGGCAGATTTTCACACGCGAAGGATCGGACAACGCGGCCTCACGCATGCAAGGGTCAAAACTTTTCGGAAAGCGAAATTCGAAGTTATTATACAACCCCTGAAAAATCCCCCCAAAGTCGAAAACTGGGCCCAAAAACGCTCCTGTATAAAAATTTCACCTATAAACGGCCCCTAATCGTCATCGTAGGCCCATAAAAGTTGTATAGTAAATAGGCAATATGGCCTCTGGAATTCCAAATATGTGGTCATTTTGGACAACCTGCCTACAGGTCACGTGACACGGAGCATGCGCAGTGAACTTTTTTGCCTTGAACACGCAAATGCAACTTTGAGGCTTTCTATTTCTGTAACAGTGCAAGATGGTTACAGTGGACCACCAATAGGAAACCACATATGCCGAGTCCAATGATCACGTGACCGATGACGTCACCTGACCCCAAAAAGTCAAACTCGTGACCCCAAAATCTTTGAAGCCGCGTATCTCCGTATCCGTACAAGATAGACGCCTGGTCATCACTGACCACCAATAGGAAAGTGCCGTCGCCGAGTCCGATCTTCACGTTCCGACGACGTCACGTGATTCCGAAAGATCAAAATCGTGACCCCAAAATATTTAAGATTTAGTGTCTTCATGGCCGTGGAAAGCAGATGGTTTATAATTGACCATCAACTTAAAAACTTGTAATAAAACAGCAAATAAAAATGTACAAAACATCAGTTTATATACTTGTTAACGGCGTCATGCAATGAGTGACACATCGAAAACAGCAAAAATCATAAAAGGTGATATTATTCAACAGCACATTGACAGTTAGGCGATGTGATGGAGAGTGATATCACCTTTTTATGATTTTTGTTGTTTTCGATGTGTCACTCATTGCATGTCGCCGTTAACAAGTGTATAAACTGATGTTTTGTACATTTATTTATATATAGGCTACACGGCAGATAGCGACTAAAGTAAACTGCCAACTAAAGTAATGGCAAAATCGGTTGTTGTACATTCGGTACAACAGAAAAAAAATGATGGACGGGGAGAGTCGACACGGTATATACTCGCTGCTTTAAGCCTAAAAAACACATGTCACATCTATGCTATCGTTCTGTAGGCTACTACAAGTAAACGTACCCGCGGGTATGCACTATATACAGTCGCTAGATGACACTAAATGGCAGTAAATAACAAACAATAATCAATAATATATACCGTACGCAGTGATCCACAAAGAACTTGCCGGTTTCATTTTTACGATAACTATGGCAAATGTGCGATGTAAGTTAACACTCAAATTTCCCAAAGTAGTGTAGCAACACGAGGTATAGCTAGTTTTCCGTTTTCTAATAAATGCAAAAGCAAAAGAAATTCAGTTAAGTTTAAGCCCCTTTATTTTTTGCGCAACCATATACATAGCGAATAAAAATAAAACCGATTCACACGCAGTTGCCACACAGTTGTCATAAAAATGCAAGCCGGACGTTTTCTTATATGGACCACAATGACGTATATCGGCAGTGAACTGACCGAAAGCCACGGGCAGAAAGCAACGACATTAACAGCAGATAACATCAATTAACTCAACACAGCCAAATAGGGCTATAGGCGGACTATGGGCTCGGACTCAGAATATACACACGCACACAAGTTAGAATTAACGATCTATCAGCCAAACGACCCGAGCTCAAACGATCTGTCGAATAAAATACGCGCGCTCAGTGGATCGGAACGTCAGAAACAAGGACGCCACGAATGACGTAACTGATGACGTCACTTGTATATGATTGTCGGCGCACAGCAGCGGCAGTAGCACGCACGGTGATGAGCACACATACTACTACACGTTTATACGTCATACGTTAAACTATAAGCACATGTAGCACGCCTGGCTCAACATCTAAAGGCGAATCAATTCAATCACTATAGGCAACGAAGCCAAATGCCCACGCAGAATGCAGATGAACGAAAGGGTGCGTTCTAAACGTGATCGAAACGCTCGCTCTGAACAGAATCCACGTTCGTTTTCACGCGATTTCATTTCGACGTGTATGGCTGCCAATTACGTAAACTAAAGTTGAATATTCAGCTTGCGAACATTTAACACTAAACTTTAGACTCATTTATTTGTTCCGTTTCCCTTTTCCACTATTGACTGGAAAGTGACTGCAGTGCCATAGACATTTTCTCACTTTAAATTTTATTGCATTTTATTGTATAAATATAAAACCATATATGAACCCTAAAAATTCATAAATCGAATTTACGAGAACCAAACATTAATCAGACTTGTAAAATTTTCAAGAAAAAAAATGTGATCGTAAACGACAACGTTTTTTAACTTACACATAACTATAAGTTGCTGCGTTAAAAATTACGAACTAATAGGGAGAACACAAAAAAGATCGTGAAAAAATATTCAAGAAAATTCTGTAAATTATAAGTATTCCAGTTTAACAGCCAATTACATTACGACATTAATTGTCGGCCAACCTATACTGACAGATGACTGATATTATTGTTCAATATTATTATTCGTGCACGCAGACAAGCTGTTTCGATCACGTATGAGAACACGCCCATCATGGTGTCACATGCACGCAGGGTGCGCCAACACAGTCCTCTATAGAAACAAGAACTTCTGTACGTCCGCAATGGCAACACGAAATTAAGCATTATATAGCCTATAAGTGTTCTCGCAACGTATCCTGCAACGTTCGTTAAAACATCTGATATGATTCAAAAGCAGAATGACTTGCCTTTTCAAAAAGAATCACTTTTTATCGCCATGGATATTCACGGAAATGTCGAAGAAAGTCATATGTAATAATATACTGTCAATATTACGAAAATATCTTATAACAGAACAGTAATTATTGTCAGAATCGCAGTTTAATTATTTTGTTCCCTTTGAAAAAAATGCATTGATGAGTTTAAACGGTCATAATTTTTTTTAATCATACAAGGCACAATAAAACTCGAGGATATGTGGCTTGAAACCTCATTTCTAACACATCAAATTTAGTGGAAAAATCTGTTACAAATATAACAAAACCATATAAAAAATTTTCCCAGGGGATTGTTTTTTATTGGCGTACCCGGTATACATTCCTCACGCAGCAACAACTGTCCACCAAACGTGCCACTTTTATTTTTTTGAATAGCTTCGTGAAACATTGGCCGATTTTAATAATTTTTGGCAAGCGACATCAGGAAAAAACTTGACGTAAACAACTTTAGTTATGGCCACCTCGCTTCAATACTGTCGCTGCACTACCTTGTGAAATGCAGGTTGTTGAGCCTGCTGTTTGCGAGTGGTGTCAACGTTTGCCGCTTGCATTCGCGCTCGAGGAGGACATTTTGAGCACATGCTGTAATAGAGGATGTGATGTGACACGTGTGACTTTTTGAGACAGTATTAAAGTAAAGTCATTTGCGTCGAGTTTCCTCCTGATGTCGCACGCCAAAAATTATTAAAATCGGCCAATGCTGCACGGAGCTATTCAAAAAAGCAACACGTTTTTATGGACCACGGTGTAGAATAGACGGCAAATTACGAGGGTCGTTCGATAAATAAGTTACAAAACAGCGTCATTCTGTTAGTTTTCTAAATTTAAAAAATCTTAAATATACGTTTTCTAGGGAATTTTATTCTGAACACGTGTACAAATTTTTTTGATGATGACGTCATTATTGTGACGTCATCTGCTCATAGAACACGTTTACGCCTGTATTATTTTCCCCACCAGTAATCTATCATAACTCGCAAGTGACAAACAGCATATGAATAGAGAAAATGTATAAACTTCACAACTTAACGCCATCACTTTAAATGCTAAAGATTAATGTTTCATTTTTCAAAATATCGACCGAGTTCGCTCAAACATTTGTCTTATCTGTCAGCAAACTTCTGAATGCCTGATGCAAAAAAACGATGCTGGCTGTTGTCCATGCCACTGAAGAACGACTGATTGCACCATGGTATATACAAAATTCTGCTCATCTAGCATTTTCTTATACCAAACGTGAACTGTTCGCTTCGTAAAACACTTGTCGTCACATATTAGCATAGCATTTTATTCTGTAATATCTGTACTTTTTGTTCATGTTCATCATCATTATCATTTAGCCTAGTTTTTATTATTCTGACTCTTGTGTCAAAATAAAGTGGTCATATATTGGATGCATCTAAGAGTGAATCTGATTTGCATTATTTTTTTCTGCCCACAAAAATACAATAACGGAACACTGTTCGTTACGGGACGATTTCAGTGGCAACGTCGTCGAATTTAATGTGTGTAAATGACGTCACAGTGATGTCATCGTCATAAAACTCATAGCTGCTACTCATAATTAAATTGCCTACAAAACGTATATGTCGGATTTTTAATATTTGGAAAACTAACAAAATGACGCTGTTTTGTAACTTATTTATCGAACGATCCTCGTATATGTATGGGGCGTTCGGCAATTATTTCGTTTGACAGATCATAGGAAAACGAAAGACGGATTATAACAGATTGATGTAAGACATATGGAGACATACACAATGTAATTAAATCATGCACAGGTATATTGTGAGCAACGGCGTAATAAAACGTTTCTGCAACATATTTAATCGACGACGACGGCCTAAATAACGGCTCCATGTTTTTTCCTTATATATGACCGATTATATAGAAAGACCTATATACACATTTGGCTACCGTTAGTACATGGCTATAGGGTTTACTATTTAAACAGACATACACCAAAGCAAGGATAACAGCTGACAATATGGACTGAGACATGGAGCGCATGACTGATACGTTTGGCCATCTCTTAGACTCGAAAATGTTAACATAAATTGGGCAAATCCTGCACGCAGCCACGTATAAGGGTCATCGAAAATCCTTTATCGGTCGGACGCCCACAGCACACAGACCATGTGGCACGTTACTCAAAACCACGTGACTCACGTGACACCAAACCCGACATACAGTGAGGCTGAGGCTGACACAGAAAGCGTAAAACGATCACGGTCTGTATATAAAGACGCACATCAACGACGGCCGAACCATGCACTGGACGCCTTGAAGAGGACAGGCGTGCTCTGGTTAGTCTGTTAGTTAAAAGTCCAAAATCATAAGCATACTCATGTACAGGGCGATAATTAAGAATTCAAACCTTCGGCTCAAACAAAAATTTAGTTTAGAAAAAAACACACTGAAACGGGAGATTGTTTGACAGAAGATGCAAGGTCTGAGGATCGCAGCATGAAAATCGACGGATGATGTCGAAGCTGGGGTGGGATTCTTCATATGGAGCAGCAAATTTGGTTCGCATTATTTACGGCACTCAGAGACGTGTCAGAGTGGCCTTTTTTGAAAAAATAAAGCAATTAAATAAAACGTGTTGTTTGATGAGGAGACTGGACACACGCAGGGGAGGGAAAAATGCCAATTTCCCTCCACCGTGAAACGTGGATAAAACACTGCCCTCATCTCTCTCTCTCTCTCTCTCTCTCTCTCTCTCTCTCTCTCTCTGTGTCGTATAT
>Ga0209367_1008664_pt1 | contig 13890 bp, 9 predicted proteins | sample WorMetLIZISLAND2_FD_187412 | JGI IMG/M metagenome (GOLD analysis project Ga0209367, IMG submission 187412) | Marine gutless worms symbiont microbial communities from Max Planck institute for Marine Microbiology, Germany - Olavius geniculatus... ... | reverse complement strand
GCCTATTTTATATTATATTTTATTTTAATTTATTTACTTTATTTTTAAATTTTAGTTCATTTTGAATTTATTTCTGCATCAAGCATTTTCTTTCAGGAGTGCCTTACTTACTCACTTTGCATTTGAGTTCACGACTTTGACGCTTAGCTATTCTACATTTTTCGTTAATGATGCCATGTTTACCGGTGGTCGCTATAATAACAGTGAGATCGGTACTTCAAAGTGTTTTTTTTCTGGTACTTGCGGAAAGAATTGAACGGTGGTGTAATGATATCTTTTGTAGCACTCGACGAGTAGAGTTTGCTGGTGAAATATGAAGCTGGTCTAAATAAGTGTAATTGTACCTAGGCCCAGGCCAGGGGGGGAGGCACAGGCCCCCAGTTTTGCTCCAGGCCCCCCAGTTTCATGGCCACCCATGATTTTTTTGCAAAGATAACACAAATATCTGATTAATTTGTGTTTCCGAATTTTAAAAATTAAGGCAATTTACAGCTTCCATTGATCGTCCAAAAACCAAAAGTGCTTCAGCTTCAGAGGGGGCTGCATATGGTGGGCATTATCACTTATATACAAATTTTTGACCGCACCCCAAAAATTTGGGAGGCAAAATAATTTGGCTTGATTTCGGACAACTTGTGACTTTGACTACAAATATCCTAGGAATCGATCGAGATATCAAAAACCGGAAAAAAAACTTGATCGAGCACAATCCATACAGGGTTGGACAAAAAATTGGTGAACTTTGGTCCACTCAGTCCACTGACAAAAAAGTTATTGGCGCCAATGTTGACCTACCCAGAGTCAACAATGCACGTTCTGTGTATGCTAATGCATTTGAGTTTGGGCCAAGTGACTTTGCTACCGGGGGAAGTTCAACCCCTAAATTTTCCCACAGTGGGACTTATGGTGCCGGGCGAACTAACGTTGGGCTCTGCCCCAAATTTCTGGTTATGGTGTAAAATTGTGGCAGATTTGAGATTTCATGGAGATGTCAGTCAAAAGTTAGTTCGTTATTTTATATAGTTCAAGTCTGGCAGGCAGTGGATTTGTGATAATGTGTTGTTTTTGTTTTAGCATCGTGCATTATTTACTAGCGTCAGAAGCACACCTTGCAAGAGGCAGCTATGCAGTGCATCTGTTGAAGTTCCACAGCTGAAGTTTCCATGTCTCTGTCGTATCAGCTGTGCTACGTTCAACAGGCTCATATCAACCCCTTCATCCAAGACAGACACTGTTAAGCAACAGCCTGTTGTGTCTGATAATGATAACAAAATGAAGCCAGAAAGGGAAAGAAACGCTGGTGCAGATGTTATCTACGTTGGAACGTTGGCGCGCCATGTGCGCATTGTGAAGGTTTTCTCACTGTCGACAAGTGTTGCTGGAATTTGTCTACAGCCATTCATCTATCAAAAGTTGTCTGCACTTCCTGTCATCCTTGCCGTTGCAGTTGGTGGATTTGCGAGCTTTTTCATTTATTTGACTCCAGTCCTGTTGCACCTAATCTCGAAGCGTTACGTGACTGAAATGACTCTAGACCCTGTCAGCGGGGACTACACGGCAACGACGTATACGTTCTTCCTTCGCAAGAAGACACATAGATTTACAGCAGATGATGTGACTGTGCCAAATGTACCGGGACTGTTCACATCCATCCGGGTTCACGGAGTGCCACTTTTCATTGATCGGGATCTGTTTACTGATCCCCAGCATTTTGTCCAGCTGTTCAAATACACTAACCCGCTTGAGTGGGAGATTGTTAGTGAAGGTGTAACCCCAGATAATGCTAAGGATTCAGATAAGCCACCAAAGAAGCTTTGACAGTGATATAATGTGAATTTAGAGTTACATTTAGTTGCACAAAAAAGTAGCTGGTTACTTTGTTTGGGTCAGGGCTCAAGAATACGGATGGTCTTTTATTACTATTAAGTTATTTAAGTTGATTTGCTGTTAAGTTGTGCAAATGAATTGTAGTTATGTGAATTTCTGAATTCCTACGATTTCTGTTTGGAAATAGTTTTTACCAATCCATCACTTTAATGAGCAGTTTTTGCCATACTGCAAATTTGGTTTGTTTAATTTTAGGAAAACTGTTTATTTCCTAATTATCAGTTTTTTATAGACTTTACCAAAATATGGCAATCTTTTCTAAAGATGATGTGGTCATGATATGTGTTAATATACTTTTACAGAAATGAAACACTGTATGACTTTTCTAACAATACATTATTAGCGAATGAACCAGTTTGTAATACATGTACAACCACACCCACATAACTTATTGCACAATGCACATTCTCTGGATTAATGCAGATAGCAACTGTTCGAAAGAGTCAACTAGAGACTGGAATTTTATAGAGCGTACACCAATCAACTTTGCATCAACCCAGACCTTTGACACATTCATTACAACATTTCATTTTTAACAACTTTGCTTCCAGCCCAGGCCTATCAGTGTCAAAATCTGACTGCTAGCAGGTTGAGGTAACTACAAGATTGTGCACGGTAAAACAAGTCATTTTTCACACACATATGCAGGGTGGGCCAAAAAAACCGGACCTGTTTGAGCATTGATAACTCAGCGATGGTTAGTGATAGAAAGATGTGTGATACATCAAAAGTTTCAGAATGCTGTAAAGAATGAACAACAAATTTGCATAGTGAATCATTTAAATATTCTTTGCCTAATTTGCATAAATATTCGTCACCCCCAAAATTCTATCAAATTTGACTAACACATGGATTCAACATGGATATTTGAGCTTTGATAACTTATCGATGTTTGTTGATGGAAAGGTGCGTAATATGCCAAAAGTTTTGAAATTGCGTACAGAAGAAGTGTACAACTTGCATGTCGCAGCATTTAAATATTTTTTGCCTAATTTACACAAATCTGCCCCACCCCTAAAATTATGGTAAATTATCAGTAATACATGAATTTAAGTTGATTATCATTCAGCATATCAACAATCATTAACACATACGTTGAGTTTAGATGAAATTTGACATAGGCAGTTGCTCAGCTTTTGCATTCATAACCGTCATCAGGCCTTTTAGGCAGCTGATCGAACGCTGGAGTCAATGTGTTCAGAATCAGCTGAGCCCAGCATTTGATTAGCACACGTTTTAGCTGGTCAGTTACTGAAATTTTGTGACCAAGCTGTCTGTTGCAATGCCCCCACATTGAATAATTCACAGAATTTAAATCTGGACTTTTTGGCAGTGAGTTTTTGAGTTCAATGAACTCAGGCACATGGGAGTGCAGCCAAATGCTTAATTTCAGGGGCAATGAAGATTCAGGCAAATTAAACAAAGAATATTTAAATGATTAGCTACGCAAGTTCGGCCCTTTTTGTCTACAACATTCTAAAACTTTTGATGTATCACATGCCTTTCTGTGGGTAACCATCACTGAGTTATCAACGCTCAAACAGGTCCGGTTTTTTGGCTCACTCTGTATAATACATATGTAATACAGTCTATGTACACCGTGGGCCATAAAAATGTGGCATTTTTTCACCAATTATTGACCGATTTTTAAAACATTTTCACTGGCACACTCTGCGGACAATTTGCAATAATTCGATTATTGTATATCCCACCACACAGTAAATGTGTATTTACACTACCTTGTGAAACACAAATGTAAGAAAACCTAACGATAATAACAAACATTTAAGCAAATGAAAAAACACTTCAGACCGACATTGCGGTGAATAATCCGTATGACACTAGACTGTGTTAGACCCATACAGTTTAGTGTTATACAGATCATTCACCGCAATGCTGATCTAAAGTGTTTTTTTTTATTTTACCCAAATGTTTGTTTGTTATTATCGTTATACAGGCATATTTCATTCATATTTCACAAGGTAGTGTAGAGACACATTTACAGTGTGGTGGGATGTATAATAATCACATTGTTGCAAATTGTCCGCAGAGTGTGTCAGTGAAAGAATTTTGAAAATTGGTCAATAATTGGCAAAGATATGGACAAAAGTAAAGTGCCACGCAGATGTCCTAGTCGTAACTGAGCAGCCAGTTGGCGGTGACTGGTAAGCTTTAGAGCAGCTTGTCATTAGGTGGCTATAGCAAAACTGGTGCTTCTATTACAAGCGAATTGTCTGTCTGTAGTTGTGCTGTCAGATTGTATGGATCAACAATGTATGGAAGCAGAAGCTGGTCTCGTGGTTCACTGTATTGTCGACTGTTTGTTTCGGCATTGAAGACCACTCGTGCTCGAGTACCACTGCGGTTAGCTTTCACGACAAGACAGTCGGGGTTGAAGTGGTTCTTGTATTTGAGACTGCACGTCAGCACCAGCCGTTCATTGTAACCTTTCTCCATCTGCATCATCAACAATAGTTCTATTACACAACAAAGAGCATGCAGGGATTAGCTCTCAGTCTCAAAGTCTGTGGTCTTGAGGTCATTGCAGTGTTGGTCTTGGCAGTCTGTAGCTGAACTTCATGTTGTGACACATGCCATTTTTTGAAGTTGGAGTTTCATCTTTGCAAACCTACACAGGGCCAGCCTTGGGCATGTTTGGGGTGTTCGGCTGAAGACGACCGCCGATTTTAAGGGGGCACCATTTTTACCCTAAAATTCTATATTTGACCTAAGCCTGGATTAGCTTTTATTTTACCAGTTGCGACTGTGACTCATTGCACTGCTGGCCAAAGAACCAGAAGTGCTGCAACCAAATGCGTTTTGGGGGCATCCGATGCAGCAAAATTCGACTGCGGCAGGGGCTCTACCCTGAACCCCACTAGGGAGCTTAAGGCACTGTCCCAACCTCCTGGTTGGTTTTAAGGAAGAAGCTTTACGGGGAAGATCAGAATGGAATGAGGGGATGGATTCTATCTCTATACCTGGTGGCAGTGGTTTTTATCCCCCAAATTTGGAATCGAAATTGGGCATAACTCCCCCCTAGTTTTGGACTCAGGTTCCTCCCAATTTTTGACTGAAGTTTTCCCCTCCATTTTGGGCTTCTGTCCCCTCTAGGCAAAAAGTTTTGTCAAGGGTGTAGATTGAAAAAATGGGGGAAGTAAAAAGGGGGAGTTTTGTTAAGGGTATAGATTGCCCAGTGAAAATAGGAAGGGAAGTTATGATAAAAATGTAGATCAAAAATAAAGGGGAAGTAAAAAAATAGGGGAGAAGGGGTCGGGAGTTTCGTTAAGGGTGTAGATTGAAAAATAGCAAAAAGTGAACAATAGGGGGAAGATTTTGATCTACAACCTTAACAAGACTTCCACCCTTATTTTTCACTGGGCGCAAGCTGCGGCAACCAGGTATAGGGATAGAAGCCACCGCCTGATGGGCGCAGCTTGCGCCCAGCGAAAACAGGAGAGAAAGTTTTGTTGAGGGTGTAGGCCCCCATACATACAATATGAATTGTTAGCACCAGAAGCGCTGTTTTTTTTAGCTCAAAATGCACCACAAACCGTTTGGCGGGCTCGGTAGGGAACTGGAGTAAGGGTGTATGACTCCGCAACCATCTGTCGTAAAATTGCAACTTTCTGCTCGCCTATTTTTTAACCCACGACGCTGCTGTTTAAGTTTAATATCTTGAAAACTGTCTGAGAGATGGAGAGTTATTTCGCACTTATACCACTTCAGACAGCAGTGTAGGCCCAACAAAGAACTAGAACGCCGTGCAGACGCACCTGTACGTATTCGTAGTGCGCACGGTCGACAAACAGCGGGTTCTGTACGGTTACTGATCCACATGAAAGCACGGTGCCTTCGTCAGACGGTGCGCGCTGACTCTGAGCGGTGTAGTCGCGAGATGCAGGCTGATGATTGTACTTCAGTGTTCGCCTGGGGATGGAACTACCGTTCAGCCGGCGTTCTGCATTGTCCTCGCAGTCGGACACGTAGAGGCTGCTGGTGACCGTGGTGAACTGCGGCGACGGTCGTCCGATGCTGCCGACCGAGTTGGAACGCAGTCGCACAGTGGAGCTGTCGGCTACTGCTGAGTGATGTCTGTCATGGTTGGCGTCAGTCCTGCTGACTGTCTCGGAGGTGTACCGTGGAGAGACGGCTCCGCGGTCGGTCGCCGTGCTGCGGCCTCGTGCAGCCTCCCAGCTGGCGGCAGCGTCCTGCAAGGCCGCGGGTGCAGGTCGGTCCTGAGGCGGTGGTCCACTCCGCTGTTGAGGCTGACTCTGACGACGGTTGTGTCTCCGAGGACGTCCGTCCAACTGCTCACTGGTCTCCGACACGGCTGAGCTGTAGCCGGCGCTCTCCTCACCGTCGCTATCGAACCGGTAGACGGCGACGTTGTTCTTGAAGCCCACCCGGCGCGAGTGCTGTGACGACGACGCCGCCGGCGAGTTGCTGTCCGCGTGGTACTGGTGACGCTGCTGCTGCGAATGACTTCGACCTTTCCTCAACTCGCCGCTTGGTCGAGCGACTGTCTTCTTGTCCTGCAGACAACATCGATCAACAGCGAAATTATAATTCTGAGAATCAGGGCCTTCTACACAAGGGCGAATGAGGCAGATTGCCTCATAGTTCATCCACGGGAGGGGGGGATAAATTCCCCCCTGGCCAACGTATTTTTTCTTTCGGAAAATTAGTGTGCATGTGCATTTTCGACTTTCTGTATAGGCTATTAATATCGCATGCATAGTTCAAGACAATCCTATGAGCCGAGAAAGCAATGGGACCGCTGGAGTGACTGGGCCTGCCCCACTGGCCTGTAAACACTCAGGCTGCTTTATCGCTGTGGGACTTGGCAGATCGCGGTACGCCGTCAGCAAATATCATTAGGCCACTCAGTCTTTTTTGAATATGAAGAGGTAACTTTATGATTGTGTCTTTCATGAAAAGAAAAGTTTTTTTCAACCCGTAACAGATTACGAATTTTGTCAGACATCTCAGGCTCTAGACCCTTCCCCCATCCTGGGACTTGGATTCGCCACCCCTGGAATCCATCCATTCGGGGAAACTGCTTCATCGACTCAGGGGAGGGATACAAGGCCCTGCTGAGAATGACTATGAAAAATAGTAGATTAGGACTATCGAACAATCTCACTGAAGATGTAGGCTGAAAGGAGTATAGGCTACAGTCAAAAGTGACCTTTGTGATTTTAACGTAGGCCTCTTTTTCAGATAGTAGACCTCTACTAAAAACTACATGCACAGTACTACGTGGTACATGTGGTACTACGGCGCGTCCTCCGGCCGACTCTGACGGGTTGTGCCGAATAATAGAAAATAAGGCACCGTGGACCAACAGTACCCAGTAGCTACTTCTATGAAGTAGCATAAGAAGGTTGACCCCTCAGGCAGCTTAAAGTGCTGATTTGAGGTCATGCCTTGATGGGGTTTATTGGGATCTTACAGGTACCAATGGGTGATTGCTTGGTTGGTGGCTTGGTGCCTGCCTGGTCTGGTTCTGGTCATGTGCGCTGTGTGGCTTCGCTGTCCCTGTCATGTCTCGAGTTCGGCGGGGCATTGGAGAGTTTTGCGAGGATGATGAGTCAGACAAGGATTTCCAGTAGATACTGAATGCACTGCAGATCGGGACTACAGTTTTCCTCTCAGGCTTGGAAATCCTGCATGGGCTCTCCTTTGCCCCGTTTGGCTCTAGGATTTGGCGGGGTGGGTTGGCTGTGCTGCTCATGCGGCTTGTCTGCTGAACAGGTTGGGTCGCCTGCTAGGTGATTAGCTGAGGGGACCATAAATCTTTTGGTGAGCCCCACAGTACTTGCTTGGTCAGGGCGATGTGACCTGATTGGCAGTGTAGTCAAGTGAGCGGGGGTAGTTGCACTTTTTCCTATTCCTGCCACGACTTATAGCAGCTGGGCTTAACAGGATCTAACAGACACCTATCGGTCATTGCTTGGTTGGTGCCTGCCTGATCTGTGGACTGGTCATGTGCACTGGGTGGCCTCGCTGTTCCTGTCGTGTCTCGGAGTTGGGTGGAACATTGGAGAGGCTGTTGCGGGGATGATGGGTCAGACTGGGACTCCCGTAGATACCGAACGCACTGTAGTTCGGGACTACCGTTTTCCTGTCTGGCTAGGAAACCCTGCGATGGCTCTCGTTTGCCCCATTTGGCTCGGGGGCATGGCTGGGGTGGGTGGCTGCACTGCTCATGTGGCTGGTCTGCTGTTGGGTTGGGCCGCTTGCCAGATGGTTTCCTATGGGGGCTGTGAAATCCTTTGGTGAGCCCCACAGTAGAGAGAGATAGTCATGTGGGCGGGGGTATGGTTGTGCTCTTTGCTATTCCCGCCATGACTTTCAGTACAAAGTATAATTGCTGGGAACTTTCTGGGGATGGCTGATGGGCCCACATGGCGGCCTAAGCCTACGGGGCGGCACTGGCTGCCCTGCCCCGCATTGGAACTGGGCTTAGATGCCTGGCCTACAAGCACTTGTTTGAACTTTGTTAGGCCTGCGAGTGCTAGTGTCCGATAAAAGTAGCAATTTTTTTGTTACAACTGCATCAAACAGTCCGTGAACATTAACCTTTTACACATTTTTAAAGTAGCCTATAGGCTACTTTAAAAATTATTTTACCGTTATATTCCGTAGTAAATTTGCAATTATTGAGTGATAGTCAATAGGCCAAATCCGATCCCACTCGAGACAGACAGACGGACGGAGTTCAACGCGTAGGCCTAAAGCCTATATGGCCTATATGGGAGGGCCACGTAATAAATCGCTTCCATTCACGTTGCGTTTTTATACCAGAGTAAAAATAAAACACGCATCACTTTGATATGCTGAAGTCGAAAGCCAGCGGTCATTCAGATAGGCCCATCATGACGCCAGAGCGCCGTAACAGATTGCCCACGGCAACTTGGCGAAGAAACAGAAAATCGTTTGTACCGCACCGGTAGCCTACTCGATCACGAGATACGGTTTGGACTTCACAGCTTTGACAACTTTTAATTAAGCGAGCGGGTCAGGTTTACATTTCTGCATGACAGCTCGAGGTCGAAATAGCCTGGAGTTACCTACACGCGTGTGATTATCAATCATGAGAGAACGACGCAGCTAGGCTACTGGCCGACCGTCACTGGCTCATTGACGCTTTGCCAGAGATGCGTCGTGTGCAAAATCTCTATCATAATAGCGCCTAGTCTCGAACGACGCAAAAACTCTCAAAGCTGAAGCGTGTAAACAAGTAAACAGTTTCTGTGACGACTCTGAGAAGGCATGCACGACACAAAAACTGCAGGTACTGGAACGCATACTAGTAAACCAATGACAGATGGGCCTATGCATTTTGTCCGCACACAAAACACCGGCCGAAACATGTATAAACGTATATCTACGTAATAGATTAATATGTCTTCAAAATATTGATCAACCACTCGGTATTCTACATCACATAGGCCTACATAATGTACACATTAACGCTATACACGCATCAGCAACTTAATTCGCAAGGTCCACAGACAGTAGCCTAATCAGTCGAGGCAAATGCAGGGAAATCATGATAAGTCTTATGATTTTTCGAAAAAAAGTCGACGTTTTGCGATCCCGACAAGAGTTAGAATATATCGACATTCGACAGAGACTAAGACATCTGTACCCCGGCATGGCGCTCCAGACACGAAAGCCAACAATTGGGAAGGCCGGCTAGTTAGCTAGTTAGTAGTTATATGACACTAGCACATGTACGATAAGATAAAAGTAAAACTAACGAGCTATAAAACAGCAGTTACTGTTAAACAACTTGTGTTTTATCGCAGAAATAAAACCACTCTGCAAGTTTGTGGCGACGACTTTCGCTTTGTGACAAACAAACAGTAAACGGAGTCGACGACGACTGTCTCCGGTTGTTTCATTTATCTTATCGCATGTCTACAAGCACCCTTATCGACTGTTGAGACTGAGAGTATGACTAGTGGCACCAAAGGCGCCAGCACGGCGTAATGTCTGAGATACGGCGAATCATCATGACGTCACCAGTCAAGTCGTGCTCCCTGGACCCGGCGCCAACATTCCCGGCTGTGGGACTACTGGACCTCTCAGCAGCTTTCGACTGCGTCTACCACTCCATGCTGCTGGAACGTCTGCGACCTGCTGTTGGATTGACTGACTCAGTCCTTGACTGGGTGAGGTCATTTCTGATGATGATGATGATGATGATGCTGTCGGTACTGTTTGGGGTTCCGCAAGGATCCGTACTGGGCCTGTTGTTGTACGTTCTGTACACAGCTGAGCTGGCCCTGGTCGTTGACCGTCATGGCCTCAGCCTGCACCAGTATGCCGATGACACGCAGGTTTACATCAGCACACCGGCCGGTGACGCTGAGGCTGACGTCTGACGTCTCACTGCGTGTCTCGTCCACATCGAGGCGTGGTTGGAGACCAGCCGACCTCGACTGAACCCCACCAAGGTAATGTGGTTGGGTTCTCCACAACAGCTGGCGAAAGTCAACGTTTCGGAGGTTCCGGTGGCGTCGGCATGCATCAACGTACGCTCGGAGACGGCGCGTGACCTTGGCTGAGACTTGGCGTCATCGTGATTGGCAGACATATCGGCGGCTCCAGCAGCTCTTGGATTGCAAAGTATGCCCATAAACGACTCAATACTGGACCGTGCACAGGTTAAAGCACAAACTCCAGTTCTTCAATTTCGTATGGACTTGCTTCACAACAGGTCGTACAATATTGTGTACAACTTTGTGAACGCTGTCGAAGTAACACAACACAACAGATCAAAGTAGGTCTAAGTGCAGCGAAACGCATAGAAATGGACGTGCTGATATCGTCAAACTAGTACAGTAGCAGCCCATCGTTCTAGTCGCCTATCGGAATATTAATACTGATCCGGCGGCAGGCGGCACTTGGGCCTAGTGCATGGCGATGACCGTAAACAACCAGCAGGTGGCTTTAGCTAAGCACGCAGAGTTCAACCCGTACGAGTATACGACCAAAGAAGCAACTAGAAGGCGCTCGTAAGAGTGCATATCTCCGCCAAGTGAAGTAATTTAAATATTACAACAACAACTAATACTACTACTACACTGTGACCATGCGTCTATCTGGCACCGTTATGGAGATATAGCGCCGCAAAAACACGTACACAGACACACAAACACACACACACAACGACGGACAGAACGACCAATCTCATAATCTCCTCCAATGTTCACTACGTTCACTTGGCGGAAATAAATATCAGCAATGGCAGTACATGAGGCCAAACTTTTGGTGAATGTTGAGGCGACAGGCAGACACAGAACAAGACAGAAACTCTAATGACTTAAATAATTATACCCGACTAGTGACAAACGTCGATCACTGTCATAGCGACTACGATTAATCATTGAAATGTTCCCTACAAAACTTAGGCCTATCAAATCAGCATAGATCTCTCACACACAAAGCGCCGGATTTAACAAGAAGCCCAGCTGCAGCTACGGTGGGCCAACCGTACCTCATACATTCGAAGGCCAGCGTCCGACTTTCGACTCGGAAAAAAACGATTTCCCAGAGTGACTACACTGCTAACGCTATGACGACACTGCTATATCGAACGCTACAATTAACGCTAGGGTAATTTGGCACACGTGGGTGATAGGCTGCAGGCAGCCACTTTGCATTCAAAATTGTGGCCAAACCGCTGCAGATATAGATATGGTTACTATTGACAGCCTAGCATAGGAACTCGTCATCGCCCTGTCCAACAGTACCATCGCCGACTCCATATGACTTACCGTTTAGACACAAAACTGCACAATTGGCATAGCAGAGTACGCAAGTACCCTTCAAGGTCATCCGAGGTCAACGTGTCATGTGAAAGGGCTTATGCGACTTCCTATTAGTGATTAACCCGTTGGTGCCTGAATTATGATTGACCGTCAAAGTAGGTGTCCCATTTTTGGGGACGCTAGGCATAAATGGGTTAATACCAACCTTGGCTGTATCTCTCACCGTTTCTGAGATACGGCCAGTTTTAGATTAAGAAACGCACATTTTCTTACCCCCTTTATTCAAGCCTAAATTTGAAAACGTTTCCTTTGCACTGCATCGCCCAAATTTTGCATGCCTAGGTTACTTTTGACCGGGATAATTATTTGCGTGAAAAGTTTTCCCCTAAGACCTGCCGATTAGCCACAATAAATCCGTTACAGATGGACAGACAGACTATGACATTGACAAACTACAACTCGTATTGCAAAGGGCTTACAGCTTAACGGTCGGCCAAAAAACGATTAGGCGCTATTCGGTAAAAATGCGGGCCCTCACATAAACTTTCTGACATCAATGTACAACAAGAAATTTGAGCTAATGCTCACGAGACGCGCGAAAGCCTATAGCAGTTCCTGTTCGCAAACTGTCAGTCTATCTCCAGCCATTTCGTCGCAATTCATTCTTTGAGTGTGCGCTGCAGCCGAAGATCGCAAATATTAATAAAACCCCTTATTTTGGAAGTCTAGGGTCTTTCAAAGTCATCGATGTTGATACGACTAAAAAGCTCGTCACTAGTGCTTGTTGTGATAGGCAGCATGCCCATGGTGATCTGCAACCATTTTCACGAAAGACTGGCCAACAACGGTACAAGAATGACTTTTACCTTTTATGCGGTTACCGCTTTTTAATGCCCTCGTGCGCAGGTTTCCTTGAACCTAGAAAATCGAGACTTAAACCGTTGAAATCTACGTTCAATGCTGAATATTTCATACGCAGCTTGTCCTTGTCTACCTCAATTGATTTCGACACAATTCGCTCTTGAAATGTGTCTAGCAGCTCAAAATCGAAGAAACATCTACAAAAACCCCCATTTTAGTGTTCGAGGTCATCCAAGGTCATTGATTTCGGTGCCAATCGAAAGCCAGTTTACGACTACCTATTAGTGATTAACAGTAACCTAGGCCCTATCTCGCACCGTTTTTGAGATATGGCAATTATTGGCTGGAAATCGCTAATTTTCCCTACCCCCTCTCATTTAGCGCCCATACTCGGGGTGACCCTTTTCGAATTTATGGAAAAGCTTTACGGATCGTGAAACTAGAATCTTCGAAGCAGCCGATGATGAAAAATTGGTAATGCTACCTTGCACCGTTTTGGACTGTTCCACCTGTGTGACAGACGGACAGACAGACAGAATTGCGATGGCTAAGACGTGCTAAAGCAGTAGCTGCTTTCGCGCGTAAAAGGGTACCATAAATCCAGCGTAGGACCGACTAAAACGTTGTAAATTTCAGACTTAGCAATACGACACATACAACCCCCAGGCCATTGGCCAAAGAATGTCGTGCTGCACCAAGCGAACTTTTAAATCTCGCATCACGCCATACAGAAGCAGAACACGTAGCGCCCCTATCCAACATTCGCTGGCATATGGGGCTCCCTTTTTGTGGGGCCCCTGTTCGGCCGAAGACGCTAATGTGTATAGACTTCATGCAGACTTCCTTCCCACCTCCGTTTTGCGTGATTATGTAGTTTATTAGAATTTTTACCACAGCGGAATTGTCTGAATATCCCCCAAAGAAATTAACCGATGTAAACCTTAAGTATTTTAAGATTTGCCGAGTACCACATACCAGTTCAGCGCCGACGATGGTTGACGAGGAACCGGAATTACTGTTGTTTTCAAGTCGCCCGTTGACCTCAGGACGCTTCTTCAGAATGGAACCGGCAGTGTTTTCGCGACCAGAACTCGACGACCGAGACGAATGCTGACCAGCGGAAGAGTTGTGCCGCAAGTCATTGGCTGAGATGTACATACGCCGCTGCCAACGTGCGTCATCGCTGACATTGTTCACCGACTGTCTCCTCTGTCTACAGTTGAACCAGTGACGTAAACGTATATACAGGGTGCGGCCAAAAAAGTAGCCCCCTAAAGTTTTTCGCTGTTTTCTCAGCAACCGCTTGGAATTTTAATTTGAAATTTTACACATTTATTTGCTGAAACCTGCTACATTT
>Ga0209367_1008663_pt1 | contig 13890 bp, 6 predicted proteins | sample WorMetLIZISLAND2_FD_187412 | JGI IMG/M metagenome (GOLD analysis project Ga0209367, IMG submission 187412) | Marine gutless worms symbiont microbial communities from Max Planck institute for Marine Microbiology, Germany - Olavius geniculatus... ... | reverse complement strand
GTCTAGACAGTGCAGCAGAGCAAGACACGGCCAAGAAATGCTTCAGATACTCCACTTCTCCCACCCTCGTATAGCTTTCAACAGGCCTATTGTCTCTAAAAACTAGCAAATATTAATAAACTTTAAAAAAATAAAAATTTAAAACATTAAATAAATAAAAATATCTGAACAAATAGAAAAATAGATCAGCATTTATGCTAACGCCATGTACTTGTACATGTACTCGAAATTGTGTAGTCAGAATATTAAAAATTTCTAAATTAAAACATTACAAATTAAACTCTAAACGACCGCTTTTACTTACTGACTAGTCAGCGGCTCGCAGACGACCATAGTTACCATGACAACAAGACGCCTTCGTAGAAAAAGTTACGATCATTAAAGATAAATTCTGTGAATTCATTTACAACATGTCATAAGATAATCTTATGACATCTTAAATAATGAGTTATGATAATTTTATGACATGTCTTACAACATGTCTTACGACAATGTTTGTGAATCGGGCTCCTGTCTCAGGCCAGATGTTGCGCCTCAGTGCTGTAACATTTGATGTCGTTTGTCTTGATAATAGTAATAAATAATAATAATAAAGCATATTTATATATGGTGCTTAAAAGCAAAAGTCGCTAGGCGCCACAGACTTAATGAATGAAACTATGTCTTTAGTTGCATTATGAACTGTTGGTGCAGTTTGTCTGAGTCGAGCGATGAAAACATGATGGATGCTCACAACTTGTCTGTCTGTTTTGGCCCGACTCTAATGCCGATGCCACCAGATCACGACCAAGTCCGCAATCAGAATTATGTCAACGAACTCATTCGAATTCTCATCGTTTACCATGAGAAGATCTTCCCGGCCAACACCGGCATTGTCTACGAGAAATGCATGGTAGAAGACGAGGGGCAAGTTCTGTGTTCTTCGTTATTTCTCCAGTCTATCACTGAATTTTGTCATAGATGAAACAGTTGTAGCTATATTATATTTTATATTTGTGTATTTGCCACTATGTTTTCTTGTGAGTCATCTATACAATCATGCACATGTGCATTGCCATATCCATCGTATGTCTTGATGATTTTTCACTAAACGTTATCCATTGATGCACGTTGGAAAGAAGATGAGCTGATAAGATTCTGGGAAAAAAATTTCGGAACTTAAGCAGACACACTATACAGAGCTTAGTGCTGTGTTTCAAGTTTTACTGGTAATTGTCAAGTTTGAACAGTGACCAATGTGACATTCCTTTCCTGGGACCTACAATTATTTCATCGTTTTTGGTTGTAATGTAGTTACCCATGTCAGACGTGGTGTTCATTTGGCAACTATGGTTTTGTAGTTGAAGGGTGTGATATTGTCGTTGAACACATTCTGCGTAGAATAGGCAGATATAATTATACAAGTTGACTTCTGAAATGGATGTTAAATTAACAGTTTTTGTTGCATTTGTGGCATTTTGGAGTAGGTCAGTAGCATAGCTTTCGTGATTTGTGTTACTGTACTGATGGCCGGTCTTAGCCAATCGGCGGCCTTATTTTAACTACACATCAGCGTCATCTTACTCTCTTCTCCCTTTTTCTTTCCTTTTCTTCTTTTTTCTTCTCAATCTTTACTACCTAAAGCATTTCCCTCAAACCCAGCCATCAGTGGCGTAGCCAGAAGTGTGAATTGGGGGCTTGACCCTTTTTCTTTCCTTTCTTCTCCCCATTTCTTTTGCTCCATTTTTCTCTTCTTTTTGCCTTCACTCCTTCCCCCTTCTTTCTTTGTTCTCTTTTTTCCTCCCCTTAGAAGTAGGACTCCTAAAATCTATTTAAGGAGTCTGGGGCCCCTGAAATCGGCAGCCCTGTTTGGCTGAACACCTTGAACATGCTAAAGACTGGCCCTGCTGTGGTGTGTAATATTATGCTGTTTTTGCTCTTGTTGAATGTTTTGCTGTCATGCTTTGTGTGCAGAGACGTAGAAGATTCTCTGGACAGTTTGTTGGAAGATGCTGGGCTTGAAGGAATCGGCAGTGAAGATGGTACAGACAGACAACTTATTGTACTGCTTAGAATGTTTGCTTTTATGTTTTTTTTTGAAGAAGTATATTAGGCCAAAAAAAATTGCTTTGATGTTCCAGAAAGCTTTCTCATCACAAGTTGGCACATCAGTTGAACAGTTTTTACCAGCACAATGCATATTCTTCTGGTACATGTTTTGCATGCAGTGCTTGCAGTATCTCCACGAAATTATATTCGTTATTGAACGGTGCTGAAATTGTGCAGATTTGGACGTGACTGAGAAGGAAGCAGTCGCGCTGTTTGACTTCCGAGCTCGCAATGAGAAAGAATTGTCGCTGAAGAAAGGTGACGCCGTACATTTGCACAGTCGTGTGAGCAGCGAATGGTGGAAAGGAAGCAGTGGAGGACACACCGGATTGATTCCTCACAACTACATCGCCATTCAGCCAAGGTCTGGTCTCAGTATCTGGTCCCTGTGCTCCATATTATAGCAAGAAATCCTCACAGATAACACAAACCTATGTAAGAGTATGAGTCAATGCCCGAAAATGGCAAAAATGGAATTCAGTGCGTGCTAATTTAACCCCAAAACCAGATTGGCCCTCACAAGACTAGCCATCCTGAATACTACAGCATAAAATACTACAGCTCTTTAGACAAAATATTGTTTTAGATATTCTTACTACCGTAAATCAACATGGATTTGTGTGATTTCAATAATACCAGCGTCTAGGCTAGGGATTGCAATCCCGAATCCCGGGATCTCGGCCTTTTTCGCCAAACCTGAATCCCGGGATTGGCGGCATCTTAATCCCGGGATTTTGGGATCACAAAAGTGAGTTAAAATTGTACTTTTTAATGTGTTAAATAATAAAAATAAATTTTTAAAGCCATCTCATGAATAAAATATTTCATATGCGCACGTAATACTCGGTGCTGTGCACTGTAATTTGTATTTTTGCAGTCACTCTCACTCCCTACTGTTCAAATATATTTTCCATAGGGGCCTATACCGCATCCTATGCATTAAATAACTCATTTGGGGATACCAAAATAACGACCAAGCTGTACGCCTGATCCCGAAACGGGATCCTGGGATTACAAGTTTCTCAATCCCGAATCCTGGGATTGAGAATTCAATCCTGGGATTGCAATCACTAGTCTACATCATATAAACCTTGGAGCAAATGCTTTGTCATGAAAGTAGGAGAGGGGGTTTAGCAGTCCAGGTGGGAAAGTTTGTGTGTAATCTATGACTTAAGTCATTATGGTCATTCCATTTGAAATGCGCCACAGCCATCCCGGTAACCATCTCCAAATTGTATGAAGTATATGGCAGTCATATAATTGGCAGTATATTACTTAAATATTTCAAGTATTGTTCAAGTTAACGGCTGTTTGAATGGAGTCTTCGTATTGATTTTTTGTTTGCACGTTTGCATCTTCTTTCCAAACGCCCTGTGCAAAATTTTTACTTGAATATTCCAAGTATTCTTTGAGTTACATCTGTTTGACTGGGGCCGTCATCATAGTTGTAGTCGTTTTTCGTTTGCGAACTGGCGTCTTTATTATTTTTCAAACTGTCGACAGGCAATAACTCAACTTCTGCTGCTAACAGAACCATGAAATTTTAACCCATTAGTGCTCACATTATTTTATTATCTATCGTTAAATTAGGTGTCCCATATATGGGATCATAGGCATTAATGGGTTAAGCTTGACAAATCAATGAAACACCATTATTTCATAGCTTGACACCCAGTGTACATATATAGCAAGTTGAGCTATAGAATCGTGGCTTACAGCACATGGGATGCCTCGTGTAGGCCTATGCGACTGCACGCTCTTTCGTAGCCGGGGGACCAGAGCCTCAGGAAGGTGGCGGGCTTGGTCAGGCCCAGACCGTAATGGTCTAACGGTGCCTACGGCACCAGAGCCCCGATGAAGCGCCGACGTGCGTGGAAGGGACAGTGGCCACGAAAGAGCAGTTTTGCTTCATTTTGCTTTGTTGTATAATACTTGCCATAGCTACTAGGCAAGACAAAAGGGCAAATTGTCTGGTTTGCAACGATTTTGTCCAGTATTAACCCGCTGCACAAAGCAAATTAATTGCAGTAGGTAGCGAACTCAAGGCTGCATATGCACTCGTAGTTGTATAGCCCATTAGTGCCCAAATTATTTTGCCATCTACTGTTAAATTAGGTGTCCCATATACGGGATCATAAGCGTCAATGGGTTAATGATTGTGTGCTTGTGCTGTTGAGTTGTAGGGACACAGTGGATAGCAGGGAGACATCGTGGGTTGGATCCACGAGGATGTCAACAGAGTCACTGCCGTCAAAAGCTCTGAGCATGTCCAGTGGAGCAGTACTGGCGCCGGTCGGTGACAGCGAGCCTTTGGACAGATCTATCTCTCAACCAAACATTGCCGGAGGAGGCCTGAAGCTGCCTGCCACCGTGCCGCCCAGTCCCACTGTGCTGGCGTCTTGTTCTTCGACCAGCTCCGACCTGTCTCGGGGTGGCTACGTGTCGGCTGATAGCTTGGGTTCGATGTCGAGCAAGGACGATATGTTGAGTGCGCCATTGACCAATGACGAGACGCTGTCCCTGACCACCGAGAGGTCAACGCGAAGTGCTTCGCCGTGTCACGAGAACGTGCCCAGTGTGAGCGTCACTGTCGAAGAAGAGCCGGTAAGAAGTTCGTCGTTAACGGCTTCTCTGGAACCGACGCCGGACCTGGTCCTGAATCTTCCCACTTCGACGACGACGACGACGTCGGAAAGTGCCATCGCAGTTACCACTGGTACCCACGCGGTGAGTCCTACGCTGACCACCAGTGCCGCAGAGATGTTTGCGAGCGCCGAGCATGGCACGATCAAGAAGAGTGCGACTCTCGGTCGATCCTCGGTGTCTGGAGAAGAGGGTACAGGTGTGGACGAGGTGTTTCCGCACACTCCGGTGGAAATTACTCATGCTCTGGATGGTGGCGACGACAGCTTTAACTTTGATCTGTTGCCGGCGCCACCGCCTGCGTTGACCGATGTGCCCTTCCCGTCCATGATGCAGTCTACCGATGGAGAGTTGCCGCAGCTAGATGATCTGCCAGACTATCCGTTAGAGTGTAAATCTACATCACAGGGTGGACCGTCTGCTTCCTCTCTTGGTCTACCAATCACCTCAACTGGAGACATTTCTTGTGAGAAATCTGCAGCCATTTTTGAGTCACAGTCGCAAGTGTCCTCGGTAATAAATACTGAATCTGTCACTGATGTGCCAGAAGAATCATCTTCTGTAACGACTGATGATGATCGTTCTTTGGAGTCAAAGTCAACCGATCTCATAGTTAGTCACTCGTCTGAGCCTTCAGTCTCCAAAGTACGCAGTGTCGAAGCAGCATCCAAGTTGGCAGCAGAAGTGGATTTCGTTGTTCAGTTACAGCTTCCGGCGCAAGAATCTTTGGATTTGTCTCCCAAGGGTGTTAGCTCTGAAAGTACCACTGATGTGACTGCCTCTGCAGCCGAAGTGAAATCACAGTCTGCATCTCCAGTGGTCACGGCGGTTGATTTGTGTGCTGCGTCATCATCAGGTGTTGATTGCCAAGTAGTTGAGACGTCCGAGATACAGCCAGTTGCTGTAGTCGCTGCATTGCCATTCAATGCCGACGATGCTGCAGTTATGCCATCTGAAACGCCGGATGTCATGGCGCATCTTTCTGCTGTCACATCATACACAGATTCTTCCAGCATGCAGGCTGATCCGCAGTTCACAACATCCCCTGCCTCTCCAACAGAGCTGCGTCCAGTCGCCTCCATGTCTCCTCGGCCGTCCAGTATTCCGACGTGCACCGTGCCATCGTCAGTCACAGTGTTGCCACAGCCACATCTTGAGCTTGCTGAGGATGGGGGTCATCCCGTGGTAGCACGCAGGGCATCCGAATCAGCCGTGTCTACATCCCCTACATCTCCGATGCTACCGCCGCAGTCTGCCATCTCGCATCTAGTACTGTCCACGCACCGGCAGCTAGCTGCATCGGTCGCGGCGACGTCGGGGTTTTCCGCAGTGACGTCGGGCTTTCCCGAACCGCTGCCACATCGACCACCGCCCTCGCTGGCTGCGCACACAGCAGCACTGCAGCTACTGACGGAGAAACAACACGAGCCGCCAACTGCCACTGCTACTGAGACTATGGCAAAGACGGAACAGTCGCCAAGTGACAGACCAAAGACCAAGCCCCCGCCTCCAGTGAAGAAGAAGCCCACTGGTTCGAAGTTTTTCCCAGCTGCTTCTGGCGATCACCATTAGCACGGAATGGTTCAGGTCTGTTATTCTGAAGGGCCGCCATTATGAGGGGCCACCAAAAAACTGTTTTAGACGAAACTGTTCTTATTAAAAAAACTAAACCAACCTCCAGCACTGACCTCTTAAGTTTAACCTTATCAGGCTATTTCTAACCATATCCCTAACCATTGCCCTGCAGAATGGCAGCCATTTGGAATGGTGGGCCAACACCCGCTGAACAATTTGCCACTTTTGTTCACATTGTCAATGTCCAGCAATATGTTATGTATATTTTGTGTAAGTACGATGTTGATTATTAGTGATTCGCTGCATTCTTGCTACATTCTGTTTCTGCTATTCAAGTAGATACATGTTGGGGCCACACTTTACCATACAGTGATCAAATACGTTGATCAAATCATGGTCGGGCTACAGACTACAGACTGATATTTCACACACTGTGGTAGTTGTTGTTATTACAGGCTTCATGTTTGCTGTATATCGGAAGTATTTTAGACGTATTGTTAAGTGTGCTAATACTGTTCGTGTTGTTTTGGCCAAAACGATAGAAGTTCTATTTCTCAGATTGTAGCGTATGTTCTCACATTTTTTCTAATCTGCCGTAGCTTGTACAGTGTTATTTTTGTACTTTGTAATTTTATTGTAAACGACTGCATCAAATCGCGTGTGTGCTGGTTTTCGAGTAATGATATTCGTTCTTAGCGACGTGCCATATTTCCAGTTGAGTGGAGTAGTTTTTGAAGAAATATGTGCCTAGCACTGTTGTCTTTATTGTCTTTGATTATCCCATTCTGTTGTGCATGAGGTAAATGTCGCTAACATCTGATGGCTGTGTTGTTTGAATGTGATAGTTGATTGAAAGCAGCCTACGCTGACTGAAAGGTTTGGTATGCAGCTTTTCTTCTGCTCACTTGTACTGTTAATTGTGCATCCTGCAGCCCAAGTTCCATTACGCCGACTTTGCGACAAGTGTCCTGCAAACTTTTGCTGTGTTTTGTCGTGGACTAAATTTTATTACAAACGGATTTGTCATGGACCTCATCACAACCATCTCAGCATCTTGAGATGGTTGGAGTCCGAAACTTCCCATGACGTCCCCATTTCATGGTTTGCAACTGCATTTTCATGGTCCACGTCCGCGACTTTCACCAAAACTTAACAAAGACAACATAATGGAATTTAGGCTTATTTGTCATTTTCCTGAGTGCCTGTGTACCATATTGGTGGTTGAACTTTAGTGCTTTTAAACTATTGGTTGTTTGTTGTTAATGGTATTTGGCTTGTTAAAGGATTAAAGGAACCCATCTAGGAGCAACGAGCATCACCTGCCAAATGGGATTGCACAGTGTTATTGACACAGGTGACTGTGTTTTACCTCAACTCCAATTAGGCAGGCCAGTATTCGATTTACTTATCTTTCATGGATGTAAGGCTGTGTTGACCTGGGCAGTTGGTTGACTTACATACCGAGATGGTTTACCTACTCGCAAACTGGCCAAGTGATAACCAGGCTCGGCATACAACACCAAAAACTTCCAGAGGCATTTCTTGGACACCTTTAGAGAGTACCAGCTAGTATGAGCAACCCCAAAAAGTTTTGGTTAGAACTGGCTGTTTGTGTGTGCTTGTAATCGGTTTGGATGCTCGGGTTTTTTGCTTTTTATTCACTGGCTGTTTGCAGTGGCTTCTATCCCCCAAATCTGGAATCAAAATCGGGTGCAACTTCCTTACAGTTTTGGGCTGAGGTTATCCCCAATGTTTGTTTTTCTCTCGATTTTGGGCTTCTTTCCCTTTAGGGAGAAAGTTTTTTTAAGGGTGTAGTTTGCCCAGTGAAAAATAGGGGGAAAGTTTTGATTTACAACCTTATCCAAACTTGCCTTTCCCTATTTTTTTCTCTCGATGCAAGCTGCACCCACCAGGTATACGGATAGACGCCACTGGCTGTTTGGACAGTTGTGTTGGCAATGGTTGTGTGTACAGATAAAAGCAGAGAAACGTTTCTAAAGATTAAGTCAACATTATGCAGCATTTTGGGATTGGCCGGTAGGAAAATGCAGTATAAAATAATTGATGGTACAATGTGATTATAATCATTTCGGTTGAAATGTTATTTTTTTGTTTTTTTTATTATGTTTTTTGTTTGATTATGGTGTATGTTTGTTGCAAAATATTGCCAGTAGTATAATGCAGTTTAATATCCTTAACATCTGAGCAGGACATTAGCATGTTATTGCTTCATTACATTTGATAGTTTTGTGCATATGTTGATTTTGTCAGCTTTTATCTGTAAGTTCCATTGTTATGGAAAATATTCTGATGTTACTGACTTAAGTTACCACTCATAATATGGTGGTTAGTGTTTCTTTCATCGTTTGTATGAAGTAAACGTTATACAATAGTGACTGGTGTCGAGGTCATCATTGAAAATTTTTGACCCAGAGTTAGTAAAATGTTGCTTGAGATCGAAGATGGAGGGCAGCATTTTACAAACTGAGGGGAAAAATTTTCAATGATGATTGACACGCCAGTCACTATTTGTTTTGTTATACCCCAAAACAGATATCGTTTAAACAAAAATCATTTGACAACTTCAATGATGCCTGGTTGCGTGGGCAACATTGAAGTGAACTGTTGCCCACCAGGCAGCAGTCGGTATTTGTTAACGTCACGTGACGCAATTTGGACAAATCCTGTGCAGGTATTTTGCGTCGAGGTATAACAATATAACTAGGCTTAGTAGTGTAAGTGCTGACTTGCTGATGTTTTTGGCTTAATCCCTATGTTGCTTTTTACTGCGTTGCATTTTACTGCGTTGCATTTTACTGAGTGCGTGAGTCACGTACAACGAATTTTACCGCTAACGTTGCAGCTATGCATGCACGAGTGAGTGAGTTACTGATAGTAGTTTATTTGCGGAATTCTTGTGTTAGTTAAGCTCGTCTCGTACTATTGCCAACTCTTGAACTGTTTTGTGAAAGTTTTTACCTGTGTAAGATGGCTGTACTTGCTAACTTGTTTTATCGGTTTATTTTAAAGAATTAGGGAAATCTTACTGTTTGGCAGGAGTTTGCCCAACCGCATAATATTTATCTTGAGGTTGTACTTTTCATCTGCAGGTGAATAGTTCGATCTTCACAAACGGGCATTTGGCTAAATGATGGCCGTGTTTTTTTCTGCATATCTGTCACTACAGGATGTGATTAAATAGTCTAGATTTCAGTGGGACAGTTTCGTAGACAAGTGTTATACTTTCCAGCAGGTTTTGTCAGAATTTATGTTTTTGTGCTTAGATGTGAAGTGAATATTAATCTGGCAATGCGTGCATAGTGTTGCCTCCGGTTCACAGCGCATTATAATTATTAATTTGCGTCGTCAGTCAAACGCGTTTCTGTTTGTGATGAAACTATTTGTCGGAAGTGGATTGCAAAATCCCAACTTTTTTCTGAATCTCAGATTTTTATATGGTTTGAGGTTATGTACGATTTGATTTCCGGCAGCTGATTTTTATTACCGTACATTAAATGTGCTGCGTCTAATCGTTTCAAAGCAAATTGTGTGCTTACGTTACGTTACTGTCGCTGTATGATTTTGCTTATTTATTTCTGATGTTCATTTAGTTTTACTTTAAACTCTGTTCGGTGTGTCTGCAGATAAGTTTTTTTGAACGCTTTACTAGCGTCGTTGTACGTTTTAATAGTTTGTGATTCAGCGATTGTAGTGCGTTGACCCAGCTTCTGTGCTAGCTTTTGCTGATAAGCCACCGTGCAGTGACGTATTTAGCAAGGTATATTTTAAGCATCTTTTGGACTTAGAAGAAAGGCGAAGAAACGGACTTTTTAGGGCCAAGCCTGCCCACGAAAGCTGTAAACTTTAATATAAATTTACGCCATTTTCTGAGTGATTTTTACAACAGAGTTGAACTTAGGTAACTGATTACTTGATCAGGAAGTTAACTATATTTGACTTCAGTCTATTTAACATACCTTACAAGCGTAATAATTGGGTCTTCAAATTGCAATAAATTGGGTTCCACGTATTTCTGCTTGGGCGGCACATTCTGGTTTGATTCCACCCTTAAAACATTCCCTGGTATTTAGGTCGGGCCTTCCCCCCCTTGAAAGTGAAGAGAAAAATTTACCCAGAAAATAAAAATTTATTTCAAGATGAAGGTAGTAGCCTTGACCAAACTTAGAAATATTTCTGCTGTCCATTAACACCTTTACTAAATATGTCGCTGCAAGGCGTGAGTATTTTTTATCAATGAATGCAAGTTATAACAATCAGCGCTGCGGTTAATTTCGTGTTGGACACGCCGAATTGCGAGTTTCGCTGCATGTTCAACATTTCATGTAGTTTTGAAAGCATCCGCGTTAAATATTTTGCATGTTTCAGTTTGTTCTGCTTGCGTACGTTTACTGCTAAAATGTACTGTGAAGAGTTAAATCTTCTGCACTTTTCCATCCATTACCTTTTTTAATTTTGCACGTCTTCAGATTATGTGAAGTTAAACTGTTTATTTGTTTGGGTGATGCATTTTTTTCTTCTCCGGAGGGGGGCAGGTGCGCTTTTCATTTTTTCGTGCATGCCCCGGAGACCATCGCTGTGAATTAATGGGATTGCTTCAACTGATTTCATTTATTTCAGAGTTCAGAATTCAGTTTAGTGACAACGTACTTAGCAGGTCAAACGATTATCGTTTGTCTTACCTCTGTCGAGCTTTTTTTCACAGTTTGCCATTTCTGAAGGTTGTGCATAACTACACGTTGTTTCATAAAAAGGACCCCTTTTTATTTTTTTTCATCGTTTTTACTCAAGTTATGATCAATTTACACGAACTTTTTACCTGTTGTAGCTGAAGAAATTCTTATTCAAAATATTTTAGCAAAATATGGCTGTTGATTAAATATTCTTTGCTAGTCGGGACGTAATGCTGACGTCATTATGTGCCGCGAGTACAAGGTTGATGTCCAACTGGTGTGTCAGGTTTTGAGGGCGGAGCAAATAAATAATTTTAGTAAGTCTACCATGGTTGACTCTCGTTGCCATGGCAACGAAATTTGTAGAATTTTTGCCAAAAATTGGCTAGAAGTCGGTTAATTACGAGATGGGCTAAGACTTTAGTGTGACTCGACTTTATAGACGTTTGTGGTCGGCCATTTTACGCAAAGTCGTTATTTTACCGTTGTTAGCCAGTCTTTCGTGAAAACGGTTGCAGATAGGCATGGGCATGCTGCCTATCACAACAAACGCTAGTGACGAGCTTTTCAGTCGTATCAACATCGATCACTTTGAAAGACCCTGAACTTCCTAAATAAGGGGTTTTATTGATTTTTTTGCGATTTTCGGCTGCAGCGCACACTCCAAGGATGAACTGCGACGAAATGGCTGGAGATAGACTGAGAGTTAGCGAACAGCTATAGGATTTCGTGCGTCTCGTGAGCATTAGCTCAAATTTCTTGTTTTCATTAATGAACCAGGTTAAGTTCACCATTGAAGCAGGGTAGCAACTGACAGTACCAGTTCAGGCAAGCAAGCTTGTACTCACGTCACATTATGACGTCAGCGTTACGTCACGACTAGCAAAAAATATTTAATCAACAAACAATTTTTTGCTAAAATATTTTGAATAAGAATTTTTTCAGCTACAACTGGTAAAAATTTCGTGTAAATTGATCATCATTTGAGTAAATGATGAAAAAAAGAAAAAGGGATCTTTTTATGAAACACCGTATATATCTGTAGAACCGTTCATGGGGGTACTGGCTCCGATATACACTGTTTTTTTGTACGAACTTACATCTCACTGTAGGTCCAATAGACATTATGACATTGGTGACTGTCCGGAGGATAACACGGAAGATTATTAGAACTGCCATTACCTTATTATGCACAATAATAATGGCGAGTTTTTAAAATTATAGGCTTAGATTGTTTCTGTGTTTTATGTTTCGTGTTAGGTTTTACTGTAAAGGTTAAACTTTCTGTTCAATTGTTGTGAAGGACTTGTTCCATTGTGTGTATATGTGCATTTTGCCTGAAAAAGCTCTCCCTGAAAATGACCTATAATATGTCGGGTGGGACGTTGAACCATGCACTCACTCGCTTTCACTGTAGGGCCTATTTGTATGCTTAAATTGGCTGTGTTCGCCTTGTAGTTTCTCATTTACTTTGTTTGTACGATTATATCCGATTGTTGCTGTATTATAGTCCCAGCACTACTTCCGCAGGCCTTCCATGCGTTCACTGTATACATTTCGTGACGACGGTATAGTTTAGTTTGCTACGGGATCTAATACAAAGCGTATAGTTACGTGTGTAATGTGTGCGTTTGCTTTTTGTTACTTATACAGTGCGATTATGTAGATGGGCGATGGTTCGTTTGTTTTACCGACTCGATAACCATTGATTATTATAGTTAAATACATGCACCGTGTCCGGGAAATCAGAGCCTACACTTTTTCCAGAATAACTTCAACAAATTTAAACTTGTTTTTTTTATAATATTTGGCACACATTATCAGGGCCTTCCATCCCCCCCCCTGAAGGATGGAGACACCCCCCTCCCAATTAGCAGGGGCTGAGACCGAGACGCCGTAGGCGTCGAGGGGGGTGAGGAATGGGGAGGGGGTTTCCCCCTCCCCAGCCGATTAGGGGGGCTGGGAGAGCGTCGTGAGCTCCCCCAGCGGGGTCCGAGGCGGAGCCCCGGCCGAAAAACGAATTTCATGCATTTTAAGCTCCACAATGCTCTTTTCTGGTGGATAGATAATCTGATATTTACGACTCTGTGGTCAGTTAAAATTTTTAAAAAATAAGCACAAACACATTAACTGTTGTTAAACACTGTCTGTAGCTACTGGCTTTGCGTATGGATGTCTGCAAATACAATTATTATTAATTTATTATTACTAAAACTAGCCGTTTCTTTACATAAATGACGTAAAATCTAAATTCATGTACAATGGAGCAAAACAGTCCCAAAACCGCCCAACATTGGGCAGGGTGGGCTGTAATTTTAGCAGGGGGTCGAAATCACTGCAGTGGATCAGCTCCTAGCTGCCTCACTTTTTACCACTGCTGCCAACCAGTTCTGTAGACTGATATTACTAGGGTCCGAGACCAGGGTTGCAGTCTAGAGTATTTTTCAGTTTCGGAAAATTTTTCCAGTCTTGGTCCTGTTGTATAGGACAGGCTATATGTGACTAAGTGACTTTGTATATTTCAACAAAGTTGAATTTCGTTCACAGTGACAGTGTTACTACTGAATTGCCACATTGCTGAACATATATTTTTCCAACATACATAAGTTTGACAATTATGTGCACTGCACTGTAAGACAATCTTTTTCACAGTTAAAAAGCTAGTTGACTAGTTGTCAAAGTAGTAATAAGTAACATCAGTAGTGAACAGTTTACCAGCCACATTAACAACTTCATTTTGCAAGTGTTACTTTTTGTGCAAAAAGCTGTCAAAATAATGTATTACTGCTTTAAGTTCACATCACAAGTATATGATCGAAAGTAAACATTTACTGAAGCTGCACAGAGACATTTGATGCATAGATGCAGTCAGACTCAGATGTACTCAGCGCTG
>Ga0209367_1008662_pt1 | contig 13891 bp, 8 predicted proteins | sample WorMetLIZISLAND2_FD_187412 | JGI IMG/M metagenome (GOLD analysis project Ga0209367, IMG submission 187412) | Marine gutless worms symbiont microbial communities from Max Planck institute for Marine Microbiology, Germany - Olavius geniculatus... ... | reverse complement strand
TGTAAGGACGCCATATGCATAGCCCCATCTAAGGTTACCCAAATGATTTTTGCTGTTTTAGAGGACTGATATCATCACATCGTCCTTACACACAGTTGTAAACTGGTAAGTTTTTTTACATATATAATAAATAGTGATGGTGAATGTAGTACTGTAACTTCCGATTCGGGTGGATCTGAGGCTTAGGCTGATTGGCTTGGCCCAAAAATTGTCAACCGCCGGGCGTGCATGCTACATTCATCAAATGAACAGGGTGAACTCTCGCAACAGCAGTGCCACGACGACGGCACCATAAACAGTAATGTGCGTATTAGTATTCTATAACATACTTACTCTGTTGACGACTTCAAGCTGTGGCAACAGCTGATAAAGATGATCATTCACAGAAACACCAGCATTGTGTGTTGAACACAAAGGATTGCCGTCCAATGACAATTCCACCAAGTCTGTCAGCATCTTGAGACATTGCTGAGACAACAGTCACAGTCATAGCAAATGTGACAGAATCGTAAGACACTGCTAAAACAACACAGGCAAAATCACAGCAAGTGTGACAGAGTCCTGAGACATTGCTAAGACAATACAGTCACAATTCCACCATGTCTGTCAACGTCTTGAGCATTGCTGAAACAACACAGTCACAATCATGGCAAGTGTGACAGCATTTTGGGTTAAAATTCCAACAAATTAGTCACAATTACAGCAAGTCTGTCAGCGTCTTGAGACACTGCTAAGACAATAAAGGGAAAATCACAGCAAGTGTGGCAGGTCTTGAGACACTGCTGAAACAACACAGTCACAATTACAGAAAGTCTGTCCAGATCTTGAGACATGGCTGAGACAACAGTCAAAATTACAGTACAGTAACTATTATCTGTTCTGAAATCTGAAATCTCTTCTTGGTGGTGTCCACTATCCAAATAATAAATGACTCATATCTGTGGTGCACGCCTGGCAAAAATGACAAATATTAGTCTCATTTTAACCACATTAACAGTTTAGAATAAAAGTGACGCAAATTACGCATTAAACTCTGTTACGAACATGTCAAAGCAAACAATGGACTGTAATTTGCATCACTGAAAATACTTTGTACAGTCATGCTGCAAAAATTTTTCATCACCCCTGGGCCTTCATGTTATATCAACAAAGTTAACACAATTTCAGCATGTACAAGAAATAACAAAGATCACCAAAAGTGACACCAACCAATTGTTCAATGTTGTTGATGTGGTTAAAGCTAGCATCAAGTATCTGAAGGGCTGGGTATAGCATGACAGTTTGCTTCAAGTCCACCAGGTGGCAGTGTGATGCGTAAAGCTCCTCCAAACCACTGACCCACAAACACCACTATTAGAGACAACAAAATCAGTATTAACGATAAAAAATTATGCGTCTATATGACTGGACAAAATAACAGTACCAGCTGCAAATTAACGAATAAACATGACAATGCTGAGTCACTGAAAGCGGAAAAGAAATGACATTCTTATCTCAATGATTTGAACTCCAAATACACAACTATCAGAATAGAGTAACAAGAGGGTGCGGCGTTGAGGGGCCGTCCGCTATTGGGCCATCCTTGCAGTATCTTTACTATGAAAATTTTGTTTTCCGTCCGAGTTAAGGCTCACGTACCTAAAATGATACGTAAAAAAAGTAGGCACGGGACAGATGGACAGATGGACAGACGGATGGACAGGATCGATACATGATGTGGCCTCCTTCTAGGAAGGACGGCCCCATAATAAACCACATGTTCTTCTGGTTGTACTCTGCAGCTATAAATCAAAGCATAGCACTACAATCACTATAAGCCCATCAGATATCAACTTGTTCTAATTCTGACTGAATCTAAACATCCACTTCACCATCATTGATCATGATTACAATTAATAGTTAAATCGAAAATATAAGAATAGCATGATAGAAAATGATAAGAATTGTAACAAGAAGAAGACTGACTTTAGCTGACCAAGGCTGTCGAAGCCAGTGACTGGACAGTGAGATACAACAATACTCTGGACACGCAAGCAAACACACACACAGACATACAGAGACAGATACAGGCAAACAGACAGACGGACAGACATGACAATGAAATACAATGATACTCAATTAGGGGACTATTTAGAGTCAGTGCGTGGTGCGTGAGTGAGTAGGGTTTAACGCCCCCCCCTCCCGACACAGTATAGGTCATTTCGGGGGCAGCCTGTCCAGGCAGAATGCACACAAACACATAATAACGGAACAGTAAGTTTAACTTTTACATTAAAGAAACAGAAAGTTTAACCTTTACAGAAACACAAAACACAATAAACGAGCTAAACCTAAAACCTAAAATTGTAAAAACTCCATTATACGTGTGCATATGTAATGAAAAATAATGGTAGTTCTAATAATCTTCCCTGCTATCCTCCAGACAGTCATCAATGTCAGAATGCTGTCTATTGGAGGTTAGGGGGCAAAAAGAAAAAAAACAGAAAAAAGCCGGGGAAAAAAAAAGAAAGAAGGGGTGCAAAGGAAAGGAAGAAATGGAAAAAGAATGGAAAAGAAAAAATAAAAAGAAAAGTGAAGAAGAACACTCTCTGGATTTGCTCCCTCAAGAAAAATTTTTAGTTATAATGCTGCAAAAAAATCCTGATTTTATACACTAAAAGCTTATCCCCTACTGGGGCCTTGCCCCTGGACTCCACTGGGAACTTCAATTCCCCAGACCCTTTCATTTCACACCCCTAACTTGAAATCCTGAATACGCCCCTGTCTACACATACAAAGATGTACAAACAGACATACACACACAGACAGACAAAGACACAAGTAAGCACATAAACACACACACATATATGCATGCACATTGTCTTAGAGGTCCATGGACACCAAAATTAACATATACATTTTATCCATTTTCCTGAAAGTGCAGATTTTTCTAATTCACTTTGACCGTAATATCAGCGCCCAGCATTTTGTGAGCATGGAAAAATTTACCTTTGAAATCAATGATCTACGAAAAAGATGCAGAAAACGGCCCACAGTGACGTCATGAGTTTAGCCTATAGAGATCATGAATATTAATGGACTAGCTTAAAATGATGACGTCGTCGCCTAGGCCATTAATATTCATGACGTATATGGGCTACGATTATGACATCACCAGGGGCACTGATAGATTAGAATATTTTGCATAACGTAACGTAATACCGCATTTCGGTTGAAATCACACATTAATTTCATATATTTATGAAGCTCAACTCGACACATTATATATGCAAGGTTAAATGCCTAATTTAAATCTACATAAATTGCGCAAGTGAGTTCGACCATGGCCATGGACTTTTAATCAAACTTTTTTACATTTATAAAAAAATAATGATAGCAGTTAAGCAGAGTTCGAAAGTTCCCCGATCCAAAGCCAATCGGCCCCGTACCTATTTTACTACTCAATTAATTGGTCCCCACCTTCCACAGAATTTGTAACAATTCACAACTTTCTAAGCAGACCCCAATTCACAGATAGATATATCAAAAAACCTAGACAGAAACGCAACAAGTAAATAAAAGAACAAAGCAAAAGCATGAAGCAGCAATACATACAGTTAACGACTGCATTCCAAGCAACCCCGACAAATCTGTCAGCAGATTGAACGAAAAATCAACTTCCCGCAACTGTCGGAAAACACACATTTCAACTTACTTGCAGCAAACAGACAAATTTTCCCTTCAGTAAGCCATACAGCTCATATCTGTGACAAAAGAGGCATGTTTAGAAAAAAGAAAGACTTTCTAAAGCATATGTAACAAATGGAGAAAATTAGCAAAAGACTAACGTTTACAAAATATGATTTCAAAGCAAATTTACAGACACATATAGACAAAAATTTCAGAAAATATTTTCACCATAAGCTGCTTCAAATCTCTGTGTTTTGATACTGCCAGTTAGGTGACAGTAATTGTAATAAGTGTATTGCCACAACAATAATTTCACAAACGTTGGAGACCAATCAGACATAAAATAACACAAATTGCTGTAATTCCAAAAAAAATGTGCTGGTTAAACAAGCAAACAATATACAATGCATTAAAGTAACACTGAGATAAATTTGAAATACAAGATTGACTAAAATAAGACTAAAATTCAAAAATAAGTAAACCTTTTTGCACTTGGCTAAGCTGTCAATTCTCTGTATTCTGTTACTGCTTGCAAACAACTCCTCCAAGTTAGGCAAACAGTTCACACCCTACACTTACATAAGACAGCGAAATAATAATATATAATTTAGTGTAAATCATCGCAGAAACTCAGAAACAAAATACTATACACGTAGATGATTTTAAAGGCCAAGTCGCATCGGTTTACGTAAATGTTATAAAACGCTAATTGGCTTAATCACACGTTAATTTGTCAATGTTTATGAATCTTCCTGTTGCCAGAGTTATCTTTATATTATAAAATGAAAGTTTAGTGTGGAAAAATGTGACGAAAGTGTGACATCACAAACAACTATTAGCATCAATTTAGCGTTCAACAAAATTTGAACGTTAGCAGCATTGATGAAGTGCGGTACTGGGTGAAAAGACTTCGTTTGCATTTCGAGAAGTCGCTGTCATACCGAAAGTAGGCCAACTGTATGCCCTTTCCGTTGCACCAATCACTGACAGATTCCGACTTTCGCTTCCAGAATGCAAGCAAGTTCACCTCCCTGAGTGCGCGCTGCATCTACGCTGCGGCCGGCTCATGGCGTGTTAACTTTCTCACACGCTGCAATACACGCTATAAACAAAGTGTAGCAGATGATGTCATCATTTTGTTCGCACAACATTTTAATTAAAATTTATGTAAAGCAATGTTTTTATTTTAATTGATCAGTGTATCATTAATTAGCATTACATTCTACACATATTTAGCCAATATCGTTTTTTGTGTGACTTGGCCTTTAATGGCTTTTATAATGACGCTGCTGCTGCTGATAATGGTGATTATAACAATAGTAACAACAACAACAATGACAAAAATAGCAATGTGGCTTGGTTTGTAATGGCAGTGCGTTGTACTTATAATCCAGAGGTCATGGGTTCAACTCCCGGTTGGGTCGTTATCAAGTGGTTACTACTTGGACAGGTGACTGCAGACAGGTAAATCATTATGGTATATAACCAACACCAAAGTCAACTCAGCCTTCCATCCCTCTGGGGTAGGTAAATTGAGTACCGGCCTGTTTGGCTAGGGTTAAGGCAGGGGCACATTCACCTGTGTTGGGTGGAAGCTAACATTGTGTGATCCCATATGGCAGGTGATGCTCCATAGCTCCGTGATGAGTTTCCTATTAACAGTAAGTGAGTGAGTAGGGTTTAAGGTCCTGCCTGACACAGTATAGAACATTACAAACATGGCCTTTGCAGGCAGTGCACCTACACATACCCCTAATAATGAAACAAAAAGTTTACCCTTTACGTAAATGAAACACAAAGTTTAAGCTTTACAGAAAAACACAAAAGCGACCTAAAACTACTGCACACTGTTACAGAGAAGTTATTTAATTTATGTTAACAAATCCAATACAAAGCAAATGGAACAAAAATTAAAATTGGCAATATTAAAGAAGTAACTAAAGCTGCATCAGATATGTATACGTTTCATCATTTACAGTCTAAAGTGCATTATGCAAGTGTAACATGACATAAAAAAAACTCTAGACTGTGATCAAACATACTTATTCCATGACTGTGATCAACGATGTGTTCTGCCTGGAATGTGTGTGTGTGACAAAAAGACATGAGATGTGTTTCAACCATCAAGCTTAACTGGAGTGAGATTGGACAGTTATAAGTGATGTGTCATCGAAAACCTGTCCTCGTCCCCAAACCCAAGTCCTTGTCCTCATACTCAGTCTTGGGTCCCGAGTCCTTGGCTTTGTCCTTGGTGTTGAGATAAAGTCCTCGGCCATAATACGGAGAACTTTAATAAATTCTATTAATTAATCATTGCTAATTTATTACCGACAGTTTGAACACAAAACTGAAAAGGTGTTATACATTAGCTATTGACATACTGAAACTTGCGATGCTGGTAATTGGAGCCCAATCTGCTATGTCACACTGGTCTTATGTTCTTAGTGGCATCCCACATGGTTCAATATTTGGGCCTATTCTGTGTGTAATTCAAGGACATGACCATCTTGGTTTTAACTTTGAGTTTTTTTTGGCCTTGGCCTTGGTTTCAAGTCCTTGTCTTTGGCCTTGTCCTCAAACACAAAGTCCTTGATAACATCACTGAGTTATAACACTGCAGACAGCGTGAGAAAAGATAGGTGACAAAGGTAGGTCATGAAATAGAATAAGTAAGTAACGTAGCTCTGTACTGACGGCGAGTGAGGTGAGTCTGTTACTGCTGAGATCCAGAGATGTAAGCTGTGAACAGCAGAGAAGCTGCTGTGATGAGAGCTGGGCAATCATGTTGAAATCCAGTCGCAGTATCCTCAGTTTACTCAGACTCTGTAAACCTCGACCTACAACCCAGCACTAATTTCTCACCCCTATACCTGTGTCTGATTTCCAATCGACAACAAGACACTAATTTACTGCACAGATAAATTCTATCGTACAACTGTAACATTAACAGCAAGGAAAGCCCAGCTAATACAAAGGTGAATGCGAAACAGCAATGCATGTGTGAAGGCCCGGTGCGAACGAAATCTAAGTTCACCACGATGTTTCATTTAGACTTGATGGCAGATGATGCCTAGCGCCATATCCAGTGCATGAATTTCAGTATTGCGCATCACGTCCAATGTATGAATTTCAATACTGGCTGAAAATCGCTAATTTTTTCCACCCCCTTCTTATTTAGTGCCCTCGATCGAGGTGATCCCTTTTGAATTTATAGAAAAGCTATGATCCACCCATGTGACAGACGGACAGACAGACAGACAGACAGACAGACAGAATTGCGATGGCTAAGATGCGCTACAGCAGTTGCTGCTGTTGCGCATAAGAAGCCCAGCTATTACTAGGAAAAGCCAACCAAACCAGCTATGTGGAAAGCCCAGTGTATGACTTCCTGTCATGGAGAGAAAGTGATTTGTCAGAGGTTACACAGTTCCATGCATGCTATGTTAATGGAACGTTGTCTTGAGAGCTACAATTAATGCTGGCATAACACACGTCGCACACAGTAACATGCGGTTGTCATGCCAGGTGACATAAACAGCTACAGTCATAAATAACACCAGAAATATCAAATGCAGGTTTCGCAAATTTTCTTCACAATAAAAATGCTTTGTTAGAGAAGACACACTACAGCCTATACAATTCCCGTTGCAGTACTGACCATCAAGGTCATCCATCTCATCTAAAATGGCATATGCCACTTTCTATTAATGCTCAATAGTAACTTTGGCCTTAGCTCTAACCATTTTCTAGATATAGCCATTTATAGCTTGAAACTTACAATTGAAAATTGCGGCTAAACAGCTGCAGATAGAGACGTGGTTACTAATGACAGCCTATAGGAAGCTGACACCGCCCTATCCGACGGTACCATCAGCGACCCGCTACAACTTACCGTTTAGCCACAATACCGCAGGATTGGTGCGTTATGACCCTTCAAGGTCATCCAAGGTCAATGGTTCTTGCGTAATCTGATATGGCATATGCTACTTCCTATTAGTGATTAATAGTAACCTAGGCTCTATCTCTCATCGTTTCCGAGATATGGCCAGTTTTCCACTGAATGTCCTACCCCCCCATGTCAACCCCCAATTTGAAAATGTTCCCCTTGCACTACTGCAATAGATGGCTGAAATTCTGCATGCCCAAGTTTAACACACATGGCTAATTATTCATGTAAAAGTTTTCCCTATGACCCCCCCGTTAGCCAGGGTACATCCATTACGAATAGACAGACTGACAGACGGACAGACGAGAACCATGCCAATAGCTTGTCCATTACATAATTATAGTCGAATAAAAATGTAATGTAATGTAAAGACAACTTGGAACAGCGCTAGCCAACTGAAAACTAGTTATTTACAGCAGATCATTAACTTATTAATACCAGTATAGGCTATTTTATTAAACTGCCACTTGGCACTTTTCTGGAGTTAGTCATGTTAGACTATGTCTCCAAATAAAACTTCTGTGAAAATTATTGGAACTAAATTTATTGCATGTGCCCTTTTTGTCATTCACTCAGTTTTTTTCACAATAAGCAATGCTGAGTAACTGTCAGCAATCTATTTCAGACACAAATTTCAATGTACAACCCAACACTAAACAGTTATCAACTTTTTATCCAAATATTAACAGCCAGTCACTAATTTCAAGTAATTGACTGATATGAAATATAAATGCTTTAAGATGCTATATCTAACATACAAAATTAAAATATATAAACATAAACTGACCGACTGTTTGTATTCGATTGTGCTGCAGATGCAAATGTTGCAACTCTTTCAACCTTCATCGTTCACATTCGTTACTTTTGTACATGATTTTATTACAGTTAATATAATATCAGAACAAAACTAAGATAAGGTTGAAAAAAGTAATCAAATTTATGCTGCAAAACTGGGCATCAGTCCCGGAGTTGTAAAAACTTCACCAAAAAGTGCCAGTCAATCAAACTTAAGAAAATGCCAGCACAAATACTGCACAAAACTGACAGAAAAAGACGAAATTGATTGCAGACTCAAATTCTCAAATAACCGTGACACTGAAATATTGGCAAGCATAATAATAATAGTTCTCTGCAGATGGGTACCTGTCAAGCCCAGCTATTTCACTGATTTGATTGTCGTATAACTTCAAATCCTGCAAATTCTGTCACCAGCCAACAAACCACAAATCAACTCAACTGCAACGTTAACAAGGTAAGTAGACACAATGCCAATGCCAAAACCAAATCGCTGCAAATCAGGACAAAATAATTGATTCAATTGTCAAAAAATGCCATTTGTGCTGTCAAAATCAACAGCATCACAGCGATGAAAAAAATTAGCACATTAAATGGTTACAAATATCAATACACATTAAAATGCATAATTTGCTGACCGTGTTTAGTTTTATGAAATGTGATGGCCCAGAAAACATTATTTCAACCAATAACTTTTTTGCAGATGAAAAACGCACCCTGACATAAGCATATAAATTAACAAAGAATATGTTAAAATGCGCACAAAATATGCATCAATATATGCATATTGCAAACTGAAATAACAGGCCAACAATGCATAAAAAAAATTAAAGTACCTTGTTAGTACGCAGTTTGTCAATGTATGTGATGTTATTGCCTGACAGATCCAATGTACGAATGTTTACAAACTGCATTAAGTACAACAAATCACAAATTTACAAATAGGCAATATATCATAATTAAACGTGACAGCAAAATAAAAAGTTATGAGTCACTAATGTCACTAAAATTATAATACACAGGGTGAAACTGGGTGGTGATTAAATAAGTGCAACACATATGCTTCGAGCAACTAGGCAATTTTGGAGATGATCAGCCTTGATCACTGCAGTAAATGGTGGTCATTAATCATGTCAAATAAATGTCTGGCAAATAAATACTGTACTACAATCTGCTACACTTTCAGAAATTCCTAGATCTGTACTGTAATCCAAATTGCTGCAGAATCTAACCATCTAGAGCTTGAGCAATGCCCCCACTCCAAACAACACAGTCAAATCTGTTTACATATTTATCCTCAGCAATCCAGTAGACAGAGATATACAGGCAAACAGAGAAACCTGAAAATAAATTGAACTAAGTTGAATTAACAACACAATAAGTAGCAAAAAAATAAAGATAAATTAAAATAAATAAAAATTAAGTTACACTAAATTTCAATAATTTCAAACTGCACTCAATATATGTCAACCTTTGTCACAAAGTGAAAATAACGACAACTCACCTTCTCGAGATGCTCAATAGATTTCAGATGAGTGGCTCGTAGATTGATATTTCTCACCTGAGCATAATCTGCTTCACCGCTGTACTTCAGCTAAACCACAGACACACAGATTATCAATGTCACATGACTGGCCGAACACAGAAATCTAAATAAACATGGAGGAAAGGGGATATGTGGGCTCATTAAAGTAACTTTCTTGTTATGAACACAAAAAAATACAAACTTCTAGTTGCTTTTAGCAATGATCTTAAAGTAGTCTTTCAATGTTATTGCCAACTAATCTCACTATCTGACTACACTGTTTTTACTGTACCAGCAATACACAGTCACATTTTTGACACAACCACAAAGTGACAAATCAATGACTGCATTTTGGAGCTGCAGGCATCCAGCACTACTCACATAAACCACACAGCAAATAGAGTGCAACAAAAGAAATTCTTGTCGCTTTTAATCCATAACTTTACTTCATTATTAGAAAAAGTAATGCGTTACTGTAACAGAATTACATGTAACATGTTACTGCCCAACACTGGTACTTACTATAACTTCCGAGGAAAGTTCCACATCACTCGGCAAAGTACTTGTCGCACCACGAATCTCTGATATTTCACTATCCATCACCGAATCATCAGGACGTGACCGATCTGGTTTACTAGCACAGTGTGTTGCACCTTTCCTTCGCACTTTCCTCAGAGATGGCGACGAATGAACGCGACTGTAAGAACTGGTTGCTACATTTCTCAGTTCCGAGGCACCTGCAGACTTTGCAGATGACGTGAGATGAGCAGACTCGCCGTGACCCATGCTGTCCTCATGTCTAGTGCCTCTCCTGTCTGACGTTAACCATCTGTCAGATAAAATTGGAGGAATGCTGCAACTTTCAATACAATGAACTATTCATACTTGTTAATAGTAAATAAGATCTAAGATAATAAGTATAACAATATTTACATTAGTAATAGTAGCAGTAATACAACAATGATTACAATGATAGCAGTGTACATGACATGGAGATGTCTAAGTATGCAACAACACTGAAGTCTCATCTGAGATCAACATAGGTGCCAAGAGCATTTCATGTGTGTCTCACGCATTTTCAGGTAACTCATGCCTTTCTGCCCGCTAAAATTTCATCTCATGCACTTTATTTTTCTGTCTGCTACACATAGTATAGTACGGCAGACTGGCAGTTGTGGTCGATATAAAATAAATTGCATTAAATTACTAACAGTACAACATGAAACTGATCTTTAATCATTGCAGCATCAGAAAATTGTTTCCTTTGGAGCGAAAAATGCACAAAAAATACCTAATAGACAGTGATTTAGAGAGAGATAGACAGAGGTGAGAAGGAAAACAAAGATGAGAAAGGGAAGAGAAAGAAAAAAAGAAAGAGGACTTGGGAATCGAGCTCAGATACTTTGATTTCTGGAAGTTGGCAGCTATGTGAAAATAGCAGCGGTGGAAGTGAATTTGAAGGCCTTGTCACTCATGTTGTCCAGACCTCAAAATTCATCCCCACCATTCAAACTCATTTAGCACATAATGCACACAGTTCACACAACTGCCAAGAACAGTATTTTATTCACAGCTGAATCGTACAACAGACTATATGGCGTCTGGCTTTTTTGCCCCTTTGCCAGTTGCCCCCTGGCTCATTTGCCCCTTGGCTTGTTCACCCCTTGGCTTTTTCCCCCTGGCTCTTTTGCCCCTGGCTTGTTCGCCCCCTGGCTAATTTGCCCCCTGTGCCTGGATGATTCGCCCCTTGTGCCTGGCTGATTCGCCCCCTAGCACATTTGCCCCCTGGCTTATTCGCCCTCTGGCTTGTTCGCCTCCTGGCTGATTCGCCCCCTCACCTTGGCGATTTGCCCCCATTGAATAAAGGTAATTTGACATCAAGGTTTATATGTAACATATGCCTTTAGACCTAGACAGTTTATGCATGATGATGAGAATAAACGATTGTGTGAATGTTAATTGCTTTGTTCAATTATGAAATAAAATCATTAGGCCTATAGCTGTTATTCATTATACAGACAGTCAGAGACACCTTTTGTTTTTTAGTACGCTTTCTCGTCTTAGAATGTTTGCACACATGTCTGATGCTGTCTATAGATCTAGGCGTTCCTCAAGCAGTTATGAGGCCTGGACACAAGTATACCTGTAAGAATTCATTTCAAAAGAAAGCCGATGTTGACACATAGCGCACATAGAATACCAGCGAGTTGACTTCAAACACAAACAGTTTTTTACACCTCAATAACGAATCACCGGTATATTCAACAAAAGGGCGAATCGTCCAGGGTAAAAGGGCGAATCAACCAGACAGCGAATAAGCCAGGGGCGAACAAACCAGGGGGCGAACGAGCCAGGGGGCATAACGGCAAAGGGGCGAAAAAGCCATAATTCGACCATACTGTATAGTCATCTGAGCTCACTTGGTGTTTTACGTTATGGTAATATAACATAATCTAGTCCATTTGTATAACGTCTGTTTGCAGTTTGTCAAACTTGCGCAATAAACGAACTATAATGTGAAATGGCAACCAACCAACCGTGGTCTCTCGACTTTTAACTGTCGGTGCGATATTTTTCGATCATTTAGGTCACTGTGAGCTCGTTTGTGACTGACTGTGCTGTGAAAGCCATCCACATGATTGACATTGCAGTGATTTCTTAACTTTGAACTCATTCTGAAGTGTTTACAAACTGTAAAACTACATACTGATGTCCCTGGTTACGGACTATTACAGTTCTTGATTTTAAGATGAAGTACGTGAATTACGTGCATAAAATAAGTAAGCAAATTTTTTTAATGTGAAAAAAGAAAATCATGAAAACGAGTGATGCCGTGAAACATAAGAGAAATGAAACAGACACAAGAGTGATAAGATCAGTAGCGGTTCTAGCCCGCAATATCTGGGGGGGGGGTGTTCGGCCCAATGGCGAGTGCGATAGCGCGAGCCTATAACCGGGGTCTAGGGGTGGAGCGTACTGGACTTTCCGGCGGGGTCCAGGGCAGGGCCACCGGGATTTCCTGTTCAGGAATTCCCGAGAATTTGGTCTTCTCCAAATTCCCGCTAAAATCCCCAGGAATTTTGCGAAAATACAGCTTTTAATATTTTAGGCATTTTTTATCTAAAAACGGTCTAAATTATCGTTTTCAGGTGCACCAGACGCATAAGCAAATCGAAATTAATCGATTACCAGTGATATGGACGAATATCGAACACTGAATAACTGACACATCCCTATATGTGATACCGTTCGCTGATGTAGGGAAGTGCCGAATACTCCAATACTCTAATCCGAAATGGAACTCCAGTGATTTACGGATTTATAATGCGAAAAAAAATTTCAGAAAAACTAAACATGCATGTGCCATGATGTGATCGATCGAGTATGTGTGTGTGTTTGACTCTAATTAAAAATAAAAACTGTTTTTTTGCTACTGTAATAGATGCATAATTTTTAGATAACGGGAATTTCCGATTTTGTTAAAAACGACGGCCAACCGCTGCAGATGTACGTATGGTTAATATTGGCAGTCTATAGCACTCCATTATCGACCTATTTAACGGTAACATCGTTGACCCCTTCGACCGACGATTTGGCCACGTTCACAATACATGGACTACAGACGACGATCGACAGACGACAAACAGACAACACAACTAAAGACTCCATCTAACAGTTGACCCAAAAGTATTATGCTATCATAGTGACTGACTTGCCGTGCGGTAAAATTGAGGAAATACAATTTAATTTATTTATACCCGGTAATATATACCGGTATTCGATTTTTCTGAATATTTTTTTCAATGACAGCTTGTCTCATCACTAAATTTACTAGGGATGCGCTTTTCGGTTAATTTCAAAACCGGTTAACCGAAACTACTAACCGGTTTGTAACCGGTTAACCGAAAATGGCCGATCTGCAAATTTAGCGGCGTAGCTGGCCGGGGTATTCGCCC
>Ga0209367_1008659_pt1 | contig 13891 bp, 8 predicted proteins | sample WorMetLIZISLAND2_FD_187412 | JGI IMG/M metagenome (GOLD analysis project Ga0209367, IMG submission 187412) | Marine gutless worms symbiont microbial communities from Max Planck institute for Marine Microbiology, Germany - Olavius geniculatus... ... | reverse complement strand
GTCATACTTACTTACTTACTTACTTACTTGCTACCCGACGGGTACCCGGGTACCCGCTAAGCTACCCGGCCGGGTACCCGGGTAACGAATTACCCGATAACGGCAGCCCTACCGGGGACGCGCCTGGGCGGAGTGGGTTGTTTACGTTGAGTGCGCGGCGCTGTGACAGCGTGAGCTCGTCAGATTTCTGTGATGATCTCTTACTGCAATGACTGCTGCTGGCTTAGTTTCAATGCGTGACTCGTCCTACAGGTGACGTCGACAGAGAGAGTCCCTTCCTGAATTTCCCGCTCGTTCAACTACGCATCAGCGCTCTACAAAACCATCACGCAAAACACGCAATCTCTGCCACTCGCGTCTACGGTATGCTATATAACAACTATTGTTATTTTGCACGACTCGCTCTGTAGTTTTTGTACATGTCGATTGACGTATTAGGCTATTACATAGACTCACTAGTTGACACCAGATACGATCTCGCACCGCTGCGAAGTCAAGTTAACACTAGAACAATACCAGACTTTTGCAGGCTTTATCGTTGTATTGATTTATCGATGGGAAGTGCTCATTATTACGGGTGCTGCTGGACATCTTGGCTCACTGCTTTGCTGTTTGTCGTCTTCGCTCAAGGTTCTTTGTCGGTCGATGCAGGTAAATCAGTACAACATGGTAGCTACTTTTCAACGCAGAATGAAGTAACTTTTAGTTTGAGTGGGAGATAAACCAAAACCAATGTCTAGAGTGGGATGAGCTGCGAGCTGTAGTCATAAAGACGCGAGAGACGCCTGAAATTACTCAGTGGTAAAAAGCAAAATCTTGTTCGAATTTTTGCATGTTTTAGATACGCTTTGTTCTGAATGTGGTAGGCTCTAACATGTAAAAAAACGATCCAGGAAAAATAACAAGAAATTTGAGCTAATGCTCACGAGACGCGCGAAAGTTTATAGCAGTTCCTCTTCGCAAATTGTTAATCTGTCTCCAGCCTTTTCGTCGCAGTTCATTGTTGGATTTTGTGCTGCAGCAGAAGATCGCAAAAATTAATAATAAAAAGCATGTCTGTACCTATTTGCAATCGTTTTCACGCTACACCAGATAATTGCGGTAAAATAGCCACTTTTTAGGAGGGGTAGCCGTCTTTGACGCCCGCCTGCGCCGGGCTCCATGAACCTAGGGGATCGGGACTTAGACTGCTGAAATCTACGTTTAATGCTGAAAATTTCATACGCAGGTCGTCTTGGTCTAACTCCAGCCATTTTGTCACAGTTCAGTATTGAAATGTGCGCAGCATCCAAATATTGCGAAAAATATTTACTAAAAACCCCTTTTGGGAAGGTTCAAGGTCATTTAAGGTCATCGATGTTGATGAATTTAAAAAGCCTGTCATTAGTGCTTGTTAGAATAACTTGATAAGCAGCATGTCTGTGCCTATCTGCAACCGTGTTCACGCTTCACGAGATAATTGCGGTAAAATAACCACTTTTTAGGGAGGTAGCTGTCTTTGACGCCCGCCTGCGCCGGCTTCCTTGAACCTAGGGGGTCGGGACTTGAACAGCTAAAATCTACGTTGAATGCCGAAAATTTCATGCGCAGTTTGTTTTGGTCTATCTCCAGCCATTTCATCGCAATTCAATGTTGAAATGTGCGCTGCATCCAAAAATTGCGAAAAATTCACTAAAACCTTTTTTTGAGGGGTTCAAGGTCGTTCAAGGTCATCGATGTTGATAAATCCAAAAAGCCTGTTACCAGTGCTTGTTATAATAAGCAGCATGTATGTACCTATCTGCAACCGTTTTCACATTATTCGAGCCAATAACGGCAAAATAACGTCTTTTAGGGGGTACCCGTCTTTGACGCCCTTGTTCGAGGGGAACCCTTGCACCCAGTGGCACTAAATTCTGTCACGATAAACTAGAGACCTTGGGGCAGTCCACAGTGAAGATTTCGTGATCCTAACTTGCACCGTTTTGATACAGATCATGAGTGTGGCAGACGGACAGACGGACAGACAGACAGCCGGACAGACGTTCAGACGATGGCTAAGACGCGCGAAGCATTCTGCTTTCGCGCGTAAAAAGCGTCAAAAACGTAAAAACGTGGCAAAAGTAAATAATTAAAACAAATTTTCCCCCATTTTATTAATTTTTAGGAGCTAGAAATTTTGCAACCATTCCGCTTAAGAGCGGAAAGTAGTCCTTGGCTAGTGATCCTAGGGCGAGGGGTAGACTACCCCGTGGACCCGTTTTTACTATGTCTAATAGGGGAAAAGGTAAAGTCTCGGCTTCCACCCTTAAGCTTGGAGTCATACAGACCTCGGATGGTGATGGGGAGGATAGCACCCCCGACACAGCACCGACACCCAGTCACGAGAAACCGGGGACCAAGATGAAACACGTGAGACGAGCAGACGGAAAGAGCCGCAGAACTTTACAATAGGCCTATGCATTTGCTTTACTGTGAATGTGCGTTAAACCCCGAAATTGGCGAGCAGTATATTGCTGGCCCCAGAACATGAAACGTTAGTAAAGGCATCAGTCTCTAATCCCCTATTTACCGTGGCATTTGTGCCTATGCCTCTAAAGGGGCTTTGATATGCCTATCATGCTATTGTCAGATGCCGAAATGTCCCTTAACTAAGCTAACAGTTCCGTGAACTGCGTAGTTTATGTTCAGCTGACGCCCGGGCTGCAGTCTTGGTAATAAATTTAATTGACGACTGCGTCATTATGTTTGCGTTTTGCATCACTATTAGACAATTATAACATGCGGTCGCATTACGTGTCTTGCCCGTCGGTCCGTCCCTCTTTCTGTTCCGTACGGGCTTCATATAGGCTACTCGAAAACAAAAAGCGCCGATAAACCAAAATTGGCGTGAACGTTCCGTAGGTCAGGAATAACGGGGATAACCGGTTTTCCGCTCAAAGGTCAAAGGTCAAGGTTACCAGACATCGAAAACTTGAACAAAATATCTTAATTCATCACTAACGCTTACGAAGTTCGTTTGCGACAAATTTGGTTAGATTGTCATGTTTACGCCTGTAGTGAAACTAAGTAGCCTACGTGCTGTATCATGGTGATAGCTAGCTAGACTGCCGAATGTTATGTTTTGCTAAATCTGGCAAGTACGCAAACAATTAAGGACCAGAGTAATAAAACAAAAAGTTGAATCGCTATAGTATGTTTATCCAACTCGTTGTTTGTATTCGCCAGGTAGTAACATAGGACTAGCGGTTTAGCTGCAATTTGGCTTAGAGTATATGTTTTGACGGGGTTCTCTTCAAAGTATATGTTAGGGACATAAGACTCTCAGTTTTTTTTTCTATTGGGTGGTCAGGAACCCCCATCTGACACAAAGTTTTGCAGGACCCCACAAGTGTGCCTGGCAAATGTCATCTAAATCTGTCGAACGGCATAAGTAGGAAAGGACACGAATGTGACAGACGACAGCAGACCACGCTACGGAAAAAATGCATATCAGAAAGCGTAGTCGCTTGCGCTGCAAAACGCGATTTCGCCTAATGATGCACGCTGTTGCCGCAACACTTAATGGCCATACTCAATACAGCGTGGTTATAATGTGGTGGGTACAAGTGGGTTAGGTGATCGGTATGAATCAATAATAACCTATAACCGCACACGCACCTAACGATGTTATATGCATAGCCCCATCTAAGGTTACCCAAATAATTTTTTGCTGTTTTAGAGGACTAATATTATCACATCGTCCTCACACAGTTTTAAACTGGTAAGTTTTTTACATATATAAATATTGATGATGTTTATGGTTGTTGCTGCTGTGGCGAAACCGTTCACTGAACCTGTCAGCGGTTAGGCTGCTTTTAGTTTCGTTGCGATCGGTGAAACAGAAAGATAAACTGATTGAACTTAACAAGTAATTTGAGCAAAGCTCACGAAACGCGCGACAGTCTTAGCAGTTCCGCTCGTAGATTTTTTTGGTTTATATCCAGCGCACTAGAGATTTCTTCAAATGAAGCCAATAGCGGTGAAATAAGGGTTTTTAAAGGGGGTACCCCTCTTTCACGCCCTCGTTCGAGGGAAACCCTCTAACCAAGGGCCATAAAATTTCGTCACAAAAACTAGAGTTCTTGTGGTAGCCTATGGTGAAGATTTCGTGATTCTAGCTTGCACTGTTTTGATACAGATCACGGGTGTGACGGACGGACGGACGGACGAACGAACGCCTCGACGATGGCTAAGACGCGCGAAGCTTTACATGCTGTCGCGCGTAAAAACGGAACATACCGGCGAAACTGGATTCGTCAGTGATTGGACTGAAATTAAAGTACAAATTATAGCAATATTTTAACAAGAAAATGATAGTGCTTAGAGATTGTCTGATGCAACGAAGAAGACAGCTGTTGGGTGTTTTACTTTTTAGGCGACCTTTAGGTCAAGCCTTGGTACGAGATGTCGTTTGTCTGTCTGTCTGTCGTCTGTTTGCAACGCTCGTGTTGTGGCTAACAAAAACGTTGTGGCTAAACAATACGTCGTAGAGGGTCTGTGATGGTACTGTTGGATAGGGCGATGGCTAGTTTTTATAAGCTGTCAATATAACTATGTCTTTATCTGCAGCGGATTGGTCGCTATTTTGAATGTAAAGTTGCTGCCTTCAGCCATCACCCACGTGCGCCAAATTACCGTGTAATATCATAGCGTTGATTTTTGCCTTCGATATAGCAGCGTTACCATAGCGTCTATGTGGACTGCAGTCACTCTAATAGTCTGACGCTGGCCTTTGGATATAAGCGGTACGGTCGGCTTACCATAGTGAGAGCTGGCTTCTTGTTGTTATTCATTTGCAGTGAGTGGCTTCATTAGCATTGCTCATGCAATAGATCGCACTCGATCTAATAAGACATCTTGACAAACATTATGATCCACGTTTTGCAGGCTATTAATATCAGGACATTACGACTCACTGGTGACATTATTAATACTGTGTCTATTGTGATCATCATCCATATAAGGAAATGGCTACTGCTCTTTCAATTAAGGTTTGATGAAGCTTTAAAATGATTTAATATTTATGCTACGACACATCGTTTGTACGTAGAATGCATAATAACATGCAAATTTGTGCTGACTTATGTTGATGGTTATCAGCTGCTCTGACTTCACGGGCACCTGTGCACGCTAGGCCGATGACGTCACAACCTACACCTAACTACCGGCCTACTGCCGCTGCAGCTCACGGTACGAACATTTTGATGTCCCATTTTCTCAGTCAGCAATAACCATCAGTTTGTATTCACTGTAATTTTATTAGAAACACCGAATAAACACGACAGTGTGTTAAACATTCATCATTGTCCAGTTGATGGTCATAACACCATTAGTTGGTAAACCACTGTTATTTTTCCAATAAAACGATTTTTTTTGTTTTGTTAGGTTTTCGTTTTTGTGGGCCTAAGTACAAAAAGGGGCTCCACAAGCCAAAAGGTGACTTGTCAGCTTTACGCCCACATCCCAGTCATTTATACACTGTGTCCCAAAAAGTGGTACTTTAAACTTGATCGATAACTTTGGCAATTCCCAACAGATTTTCAAAATTTTTCACCTGCAGGATTTGTGGCGAATTTGCGATAAAACTTCCATTTAAGATTCCACCACTGTTTTGGGACACCGTGTATATCTGTCGTTCAAATAAACATGCCGTTATGCCGTTTCTCATTATAAAGGCGATAGAAGAAAAAAAACGATTAATTTAATGCATAGCTAAAACGAAACACAATTCTGTTGCGAAATAACTGAGTTTTATTTTACTTTTAGTGTCTGATAACAGCAGCTCAGTTTATCATCGCAAGTTTTTGTGATTTCGGTCTCCGTCCGTCCCTAGAAAGACCTGCGTTCCTAAAATTTGTATTAAACCTTTATAAATATCAGTGCAGTTTTAAGTTTGTTTTCAAAATTTTACTGGAAATTACTGTAGGCCTATGCGTCTAGTTTGTAATGCTGCAGAAACTTTGCCTCATTACTCACGGCTACTATTTAGTGTGTCGGTTTGTTTTTTATGAGTTATTGTGTAATATTACATAGCATGTCACGACATAAAAATTTTTAAAATGCCCCGTGTCTACTTTTTTGCCGGCTGCAACCAGAAACACCAAAAATTTTCGTGTTATCGTATATTGGTGAATGTTTGACAGGTGTGATGACGTCACGCGTACCTATTCCTGGACACACAGTGGCATCCGTTACCGAAAAGCTACAAGATCAACTGGAGGCTATCGAGTGGTCGCTTCAACAGGCCAAAGAACTCAAAAAATTGGCCGTATGCTGTTTTCACATTGTCTTTATGTTTATCACACAGGGGGTTGGGTTATCCATTTCCTGATTCCAGCAGATACCTGACATCCCTGTCCGGGTTTCGACTTATTTTTTGACTTAATGTCATGGCAAAGATTATGACACATCAGATCAAGATACAGAGGAACTGCTCCGTATTCCGCAAACTGGCTGCCGTAGCATCGTGCCACTATAGTTTTTACTCGCGAAAGCAGCTACTGCTTTCAGCGCGTATTAGCCATCGCAACTCTGTCCGTCCGTCTGTCTGTCTGTCCGTCTGTCTGTGCAAGCTAGAATCACCAAATCTTCACCGTCGTCTGCCTGGAAGACTCTAGTTTTAGGAATCGTAAGGCTTTTCCATAAATTCGAAGGGGGTCACCCTGAACGAGGGAACTAAATGAGAGGGGCTAGGCAAAATTTGCGATTTTTGGCCAATAACTCGCTGTATCTCAGTAACGGTGCGAGAGACCAAAACACTAACCTCCAAGGCAAGACGCAAAACTGTGCGCCTTATGTAGGTCATTGTAATACTAATAGGACTATAGGCCTAAAATCGAAAATTCAGTTGGAGTTTGTTACATGGTTGCAAACAAATATTTTACTTATTTTAGTTTTTACCATAAATCGTGATATTGCGAGGACGCAAAACTTTTCGCTGACACTAAATACAATAATTGCCTTAGGCCGCTATTTTTTCACTTTTTCAGTGCAACTGCTACATCGGCGTTTGTATATTTTTTTTTCACAGGGCAGCATTATAATGTACCCACACCGTTCAAATAATGTTAGACTCGGTGATTGAGAATTTGATGTTCTTAAGATGCAACATGCAATGTTATTTCGCAAGTGCAGTTAATAAATTGATATAGACTTTTAAGCTCGCATGGCATAAAATTGTAAGGATTAGATTAGTGATCACTTTGACTGGATTAATAGAATTATTGGGATTTTTAAAAATAGGTTTTACGTCAAAGCTGTAGGGCCTATGTTTGTTTATTCGGGCCTATTCAGTATTCAGTGCATTAAAATAATGCCTTGGCCTTGACCTTGGCCTTGAGAGTTGGTGCCTTGGTCCCATCACTGATTATTTGTGAAAAGTAAAACGTAAGCAACATTGCATGCGAGTCGCACTAGCTTTAGTTTAAATTTAGTTTTCGCTAGATACTGCTTAGACTGTGCCCCTTTTTCTGTTGGATCTTGTTTTGCTTTTCTCTCTTCTTGTCTTTTTTAGCAGTTCTGTACTCTTTTCGTCTTAACAGCTCGGCTGCTGCTGATTTATTAATGCACACGAGTTTAATTTTCCCCGATTGCTGTAGAAAATTTTATTGATTGAGTGAAGTGTATGGTATACTTGTATAGTATGTACGGGATGCATGCTTACCGGGTAACTACCAGCGTATAATTTGCGGTTTGCAAGTTTGGTAATGCATACAGTGTACATTCAATACTGTCGTATGCAGGCGTCGCGCGTTGTAGCCTGGATTCCTGCAGCCAGAAGCGAAGCATCTTCAGCGAAAACATCAACCAACAGCGGAGAATATCGTCCGAATCTTGTAAGAGTTTGTTTCTTGTTTTTCTACTGGTTTATGCTGTCAATAGGTGTTGAGAATTGAATATTAATTCGAAAAATGTTCAGGGTTTGTGTGTCAATAAAACGCACATTTCTGCTTTTCGTACGAAGTTTTTAATGTCGAAACTCAATACATCAGTCAGTCAGTGACTCATAAAGCTAAACATCAAATGAAAGCGACTTTTTTGTTTAGCTGCAAGAATTATCAAACATTGAACGCATTTGACGAGTTTACCGAAAAATGAGCCATGCTGGAAGGAACAATCGATTAGCCAATCATTTTGTCAGAAGATCTCAAAGTTCAAGAATTATGTAAAAAGTGGGGCAGGGTTTAAAAAACAATCAATTTTTATGGTTTCTTTATTCGGGTCACGAGTTTTAAAAATGATTATTTAAGCATGCTTTAAGAAGCACGTAGATTCAATATATAAACATATATAGAAAAATATATAGAAATATGAAACACTGTCCTCGGCGGAGATGTAAACGCTTTGACTGCTTTTTGAAAAGTTAAAGGTTAAAGATGGTGATCTAGCTCTTGATGGGAAGCCCATCTCAGAGCTACGAAGCGTCACCTGACGTATGGGATCACACAGTGTTACCTGCCACCCGACACAGGTGAACGCGCCCCCTATTAACCCCAGCCAGATAGGCTGGTACTCAATTTACCTACCCGGAGGGATGGAAGGCTGAGTTGACCTGGGCGGCTGGTTACATAGAGAGATGGTTTACCTGCCCGCAGGTAGTCAGCCATCAAAGTACTAACCCGGCCCGGCGTAGAGTAACTTCGTTGATTAAATCAGACGCGTTACCGCTACGCCACGAAACCAACCCCCAAATTTTTTTAGCTGCAACATGCTTACTGTCCGCAGTAGTGACGACAGTATTGTTTCAGCATCGACGCTAAGTTTGTTTGTTGTTTTCTGTGCTAACACGATAATTAATGAACCGCTATACTTAGTTGGCGAAATTTTTGCGTGGACATGTATCTTGACAATTGCAAGAACGCTATTGAATTTCAAAGTCACAGGTCAAAGGTCAACGTTTTTTGGATTTTCGGATATTTTACCATTGCGATAGCTATTGGCCGACACTGACGTAGTTGCCATAAATATCGCAGCATGTTACGGCGGCTACCGCGGACAGATTTAGCCTTGGGCAAGACTTGACAATCTAGTTTCGTGTGCGTTTGGTTTTAGCGGCTGCCGAGCGACGTGGTTCTATGCAGCGTTTACACGTACCTGGCACTCATTGGTAGAGATGCTCGGTACTTCTACCTGGTTGAGCGGGAGGAGCTTATCAAGTCGCAGCTGAGAGACAACGCAACGCTGATTGGCTCAATACGCAACCTGACCAGACACCCCGTCTATGGACTCCAGACCCAACTACACAACGCCAGGTAAGGGCCCCACACAGAATCGTGTTAAACATCAATCGTTATCGGCATCACATATTCGTTTAATAAAAGTTGCCAAGCGTTACCCTTTAACCAATAAACGTAGAAATACTTTTCAAAATATTCAAACATAAAGTGATAAGACCTTGCTGCTAGTTAGCTACAGCCGATAGCTATTAGCCGACGCTGATGTCATTGCTATAAATATCGCAGCATGCCACGGCGGCTACTGCGGACAGATTTAGCCTTGAACAAAGCTTGACAGTTTATGTGTGATTTTATGTTTTCACTCACAAGTTAGTAACGTTTTTATTACATCTATGGCATGCAGGTCGACTCTGGAGCGGACTCGGCCCAGGGGTCGGATGTGTTCCAGGACAGTCCGTCGAACCCTGGGAGACTTGAATCCTGTCCTGCCGACCACGGTGCACGACGAGCGTCCTGCCAGGTACAGGAGCAGTAGTCTGCGTCACCGGCGTAGCCTAAGACGACTGCGTAGGATGGTCAGACGTCTGCGATGTGTTCGCCGGCTTATCTTGTGGCAGCTTCGCGTCCGCAGCGCCAGCGTCAGCAGAGCCCCCTAGAGAGTTGTGTTGAACTATTACCACAGGTGCTTTCTTATCAAAAGGGTGCCTATAGCATGTGTGACAAAACTTCGCATGCTACAAAAAACAGGGCGGGGCTAAGTACAGTGCAGCCGTCAATCAACTCGGGTTTGGCAGCGCGACACTACCAAAGGCGTCTCGTGCGATGGCGCAGCCAAACCCGAGTTGATTGACGGCTGCACTGTACTTAGCCCCGCCCTGTTTTTTGTAGCATGCGAGGTTCTGCCACAGATGTAGGTACTTTCTACCTCACGAATTATAAGTATCTAGTGTTTGAATTGCCAAGGTGCCGTGGGTTTAACTCTTGGCACGTCCCTCCTGCAGCTGTTTGTCTGACCCCCAACACACTGCCAACCCCCTCCTCCGACACACGTGATTAACGTGACAATTGTGAACGGACTCTAAGAGAAACAAGAAATTTGAGCTAATGCTCACGAGACGCGCGAAAGCCTATAGCAGTTCCGGTTCAGTAGTTTAGCTGAAAATTGGGATGTTCACGCTAAGTTAATATACAAATACCAAATTATCTGTCTGGATCGTATAACGATAGTAGCGTGGCGTCACATTGTGAATGATATAGCCTTTTGTTGCAGCCCGAAATCGCCAAAAAAATCCATAAAACTCCCTATTTTGGCGTTCAAGGTCATTTAAGGTCATTGAATTCGGTAGCAATCGAGAGCCAGTGTACGATTTCCTATTAGTGATTAATAGTAACCTAGGCCTTATCTCGCACCGTTACTGAGATACAGCGAGTTATTGGCCAAAAATCGCAAATTTTGCCCCCCCCCTCTCATTTAGGGCTCTCGTTCGAGGTGACCCCCTTCGAATTTATGGAAAAGCTTTACGGTTCCTGAAACTAGAATCTTCCAGGCAGCAGAAGGTGAATATTTGGTGATTCTAGCTTGCACCACTTTTGACTGATCCACCCGTGTGACAGACGGACAGACAGACGGACAGAATTGCGATGGCTAAGACGCGCTGAAAGCAGTAGCTGCTTTCGCACGTAAAAGTCAACGTAGCCTCCCGCTGCAACTATACTTTTTCCACAATTCAAACCCTGAGTATTTATAATTAAAATCAGTGTGTGATATCAGACGTACTGCACGATTTATGTTTGTCAACCGGGGGCGTTATATTTATTGTTGTTTATACGTTTGTTTAATTTTGTTGTATTTTAACTGTTGCATAAAAGGGCAATAACATGGCATTTTTGTGGGTAGCGTAGAACTGTGCACAATTTGAGCAACTGGCGACTGCAATCGTACAGCGTGCTAAGTTGTTAATTTTACTTAATTTTTGCAGTTATGGCAGACGCAGAAAATGTAAGGCTAGCTAGTAATACTTATATTGTTTTTTGATGAAATTTTTTAATTAGTGATAGACAATTTAGTGCGTTGAAATTTTTATGATGCATGAAAAGTCTTGGTCCTGAAATAAATTCTTGTTTAAATCACCGGTGTACAGTATAGTCATTATTCCACTGAGATAACTGAGTTACCAAAATAAATTTTTACACGATTCAGGTAATTTCCGCCTATCATTGCATGATGTACGTTACTCATCGTCTGCTGTTATTATTTATATTCCAGAATTCCAGAGTTACTATAGGTATGTTAATGTTTATTTGTCGTTTTTAAAACGTTTTCGCAATGTTCAACATACGACGTTCACTGACTGAAGTCTTGCAACCGATCAACTGTTTGAGTTAACACACTGTCATTATATGTGGCCGTCCTAATGGGCCGCATTACGTGACGTGTCTGTCCGTTTGTCTGTCTGTCCGCTACGCACGGGCTACTAAATCGAGAAACACAAAGTTGAAATTTTTCGACAGACAGCTGAAAAATTTTGACCAAGAACATCATGGGGGCTCAAAATTTTAACAATGTCCCTAAATTTCACTTGAAATGAAAAATTTTTAACGTTAAATTTGGTATTTTTGGATCAAAAAGTTTCAAGAAAAAATGTTTTCACAAATTAAAATTTAGTGCAATAAAGTTTAGACTAAAATTTAGAAGTTAATTGTTCTTTTCGCCTGCTCTTGTCTCCCCTGCCACCACACACCGCCACAGGCTGTAGGCTTGTGCCTGGTTTCAGTTTAAAACGCCAGAGGTTTAGATTACACGGGACGTCAAAAACCTGCAAAAAATAGCGGCTTGTAAAGTGGTCAAATTTAGCGTCAAGTGTAGGCTTAGGTCCCTTACTCAACGCGCTCGGCAACTTTTCGGACGGCCGCATGTCATGTTAGCACTCGGCTGCAATTTCTTTCCTTGTTGTACTATGACGAAAAGACTTATTTCTTTCATATGATTAGGCCTATATTACGATATATTATACTGCTGTCATGAATACATCTATCACTATTAACTGTGTTATACTAGTCTATGTGTTATACGTATATTTTCTGCTTGTGCTATTTTTATTCCGAAGCCGTTTTATTTGCATATGATATGAACAAAATGATGTGTCGCTACGAAGAAACTGATTTACTACGTGGTTACCGTTATTATCACTATTAACTGTGTTATACTAGTCTATGTGTTATACGTATATTTTCTGCTTGTGCTATTTTTATTCCGAAGCCGTTTTATTTGCATATGATATGAACAAAATGATGTGTCGCTACGAAGAAACTGATTTACTACATGGTTACCGTTATTATTCGTATATACAGTGTGTCCGGAAAAAAGTAACCCCTAGACATCGTACAATAGAAACGTCAAATCTAAACAGATCTGAATGACATTTCCTGCACTTAATCCCAGATGAATTGCTAAAACGATCATCAAATTTTATTGCAAAAACGTTGTTTTTTAGTGGAGTTATTGTTGAATATCGATAACAAAATATATCCGTCACCAATATGGCGTTACATTAAGTAAACCCCTCGGTTAGTGTACAATTGTGTAACTTTAACAAACAACATCCGATTTTGGCAAAATTTTACACCAACAAGATATCGTCCATTCAGCAATCAATGTACCAAATTTCAATTGAATCTTTGTGCCTGACGTTATCCACAAAGACCTAAAACTGTAGAGTTTTGGTGTGCCCTCTCAAAAGCCACTGTAACTATTGTTTATTTTGTTGGATTCATCTGAAATTTGGCAGTTTGATTACGAATAAATGATGCATTGTTGATGTAGCATTTTGTTATAATCAGATGTTGTTTGTAAAAGTTACGCAAATGTACATTAACAAAGAGGTTTACTTGTGTAACGCCATATTGGTAACGAAGATATTTTGTTATCGATATTCAACAATTAAACACTCTGCCAAGAAATAACATTTTCCAACAAAACTTTTTTCAACAATTTATCGCGAATTAAATGTACGAAATTGTATTTAAATTCGTTCAGATTTAACATTTCTATTGTATGATGTTATGGGGTTACTTTTTTCCGGACACATTATATATATATGTTTGCTTTTGCAATAAAGTGATATGTAGTCATTGTAAGTTTTGTGACCGTCTGTAATAGCTTATTTCAGTCGCTCTATCACTGCCATGCACAGCTTGTAAGCAACTGTTTGTGGTACGCTAAGTCGTTGACTAAAATGCTACAAAAAATCAGGGGAGTAGCGGTAGAAGGCGGGGGTAACGCCCTTACTTTTGAAAGTTTTTTTTCACTACATGATTGAAGAACGCGTTTTTCCAAAATTATTTACTGAAATGCATATATATATATTTGTGCGCATCAGCTTCAAAAAAATGCGAAAAATCAAACAAAATTTGGGGTTTTCGGCCTTCGCTGCTGAGTTCAAAGCATCCTCCATTTTTACCTTGACCTTGATGTCTGCTTTGCATGCGCTTCAAAAGTAAAGCGTTACTGTTCAACAGCAATTATTGTTGTATTGTATAATTTGTATTATTTGTATTATTATTATTATGAACAAAATTATGAACAAAATAGAACAAATAATTTTGAATAATTTTGTTTGCCTTAGTCACCTTAATGTGTTAATAATAATGATAATAATAATAATAATAATAATAATAATTAAAATGATAATGAA
>Ga0209367_1008657_pt1 | contig 13892 bp, 16 predicted proteins | sample WorMetLIZISLAND2_FD_187412 | JGI IMG/M metagenome (GOLD analysis project Ga0209367, IMG submission 187412) | Marine gutless worms symbiont microbial communities from Max Planck institute for Marine Microbiology, Germany - Olavius geniculatus... ... | reverse complement strand
ACGGCGCCATGAATGCGTTGGCGCGCCAAAAGGCCTTGGATTGGCTCAAGGACGGTATGGATGCGGGCGAATGTCGCATCCTCTCGAATGTCCGCTGCCTCGCCGAGGGCATCGATGTGCCGGCGCTTTGCACCGGCAAGACCAAAAACCAGAGACCGGAAATCGAGACGGTTATCGACACCGATCCGAAGCGGATTAATTGGACGCACAACTTAAAGGCAGACGCGCGGCGTAACAAGACCCTCGAATACGAGGCTGCCTCGATTGTTCAAAGCACCTATCGCCCCTTCTGTAAGCAGTGGCTCTATTTCAATCGCCGCCTTAACGAGAGGGTCTACCAAATGCCCAAACTGTTCCCCACGCCGAGGCAGCGGAATGTGGTCATTTCCGTATCGGGAATCGGTGCGGCGAAAGACTTTTCCGGTTTGGTGGCAGACACTATCCCCAACCTCCACATGCACGACACCGGCCAATGCTTCCCACTCTACTGGTACGAAAAGCCAGAGAGGAAAGCCAAGCCACAAGACGAAATGTTCGCCGATGGGGAAACGCCCGATGCCGACGGCTATATCCGCCACGACGCCATCACGGATTGGGCGCTGGAAGCCTTTCATGCGCATTATGGCGACCGGGATATCACCAAGGAGGACATCTTCTGGTATGTCTACGGCATCCTGCATGCGCCGGAATACACAAGCCGCTTCGCCGCCAACCTCAAGAAGATGCTGCCGCGCATTCCCTTCGCCCAGGATTTTCGCACCTTCTGTGATGCTGGACGCGAGCTAGGAGACTGGCACCTGAATTATGAAACCGTAGATCCCTATCCGTTGACCGAGGACAAACGCCTGGTCATGGAAGACCACGACTACCGGGTGGACAAGATGCGTTTCGGCAAGCAAGACCGTCAGCCGGATAAAACAGTGGTTGCCTATAACGCCCACCTGGTCTTGCGCGACATCCCGCTGGAGGCCTATGACTACGTAGTGAACGGCAAACCCGCTATCGAGTGGATCATGGAACGCTACCAGGTAACCACCGACAAAAGAAGCGGCATCAGGAATGACCCCAACGACTGGTCGGAAGACCCGCGCTATATCGTCGATCTGTTCAAGCGCATCGTGCGCGTGAGCGTGGAGAGCGCGCGGATCATCAACAGCCTGCCGCCATTGAATGAGGCGGCGGGATCGTATTCGATTTAATCCAGGTCAATCCGCCGCAGCCGGAAGCGGTAGACATCGGAGCGATCAAGGATCACATCAAGAACCGCCTCGGCGCACCGACAATCTTCAACTGTTGTGCTCGGGCTGCAGTCGGAGCAATGGTGGCAGGACAATGGCCGCATGGAGGGCTACGCAATGACCGATGAAACCCCTCGATCATCGACTCCCGCTGTTTCGGACCCATGAACTTGTCATTATCGAAGTTTTCGCACTTCTGAGAGGACCGCCTCTCGACCGCCCGGTAGGTGATGGTAAAGAGTCGAAGCGGCGACGCCCAACCGTCTCGCCACGGCTTCGACCGTGATCTCGGGGTTCTGCAACAGCGTGCGAGCGGCAGTCAGATCATTGGCCGAGCGCACGGACGGCCTGCCGCCAAGTCGCCCCCTATCCCGCGCGGCTTTCAGCCCGGCGTTGGTGCACTCGCGGATGATCGACCGCTCGAACTCTTTTCGTGACGATAAGCCCGCTCGGATCGGGTGCTCCGGGCTCTCCTGAAAACCCCCGTTTTTAGTTTTCTTGACACTTTCAGTAGCCGGAATAATCCTATTTCTAATAGGAGGAACACCCATGAGTCTCGCCGCAGAAGACCTCAGAGCGATCGAAGATCACATCAAGAGCCGCCTTGGCGCATGGCTGGCCGAGCAATCGCTCGGCAAACCGCCGGTGGTCTACGAGATCGAGCTGCGGGAACGGATGGTGCGGGTCGAGGAGGAACTCAAAAATCAGCGGGAGTTGATCAAAACCGTACTGGAGCAAATGGATAAGCGCTTCGAGCAGGTCGATAAGCGCTTCGAGGCCATGCAGCAGCACATGGACAAGCGGTTTGAGGCGCTCACCCGCCGCATGGACCGCTTCATGGTCTTGTCCTTTACGACGACCTTGACTGCGGTCGGACTCGTCATCGCGGCGCTGAAATTATGGCCCTGAGACGTTCTACCGCAATCCCGCAAGAAAGGCGCAAGGCGGCTCAACAAGTGGCGAGAACAAGCCATAATCGTTTCATCATTCTGAATGGCTATCGTGAGAATCCACGGCCTCAATCTTCGGGACGCTCAATCCGGTCACTCCCTTCCGGCGCCGGGATGGCGGCCCGGCGCGAAAAGACCGGGTCCTGGAAATAGAGAATCTGCCGCCCGTAAATCGGTGCCTGCCCAGCCATGAAGATCAGCATATGGCCGGTTTCCGTGATCCGGCCCTTGGCGTCTTTCACCGGCCCGGGCAATCGCATCACTTCGTCCGGGGTAATCAGGGGCCGCCGGACTTCCTGGATACCCTGGCCCGATAACGTCTTCTTCCGGGACGGCGACTCGCGTTTCATTACCGTCGTTTCGCCCGCCATGCGGCTCAGAATCTCAGCCGTCTCGATCTTGTTTGGCGCATAGGCGATGCGGACGTGGCAATTGCCGACCAGTCCCTCCTCTTTCCCATAGGCGCTGAAGATCTGCTGGAGGTCCTGCACGATCAGATACGCCTTGAGGCCATAGCCGGCCATGTAAGCAAGCGCCTCCTCGATCACGGTCAGCCGTTTCAGGCTCGCGAACTCGTCGATCAGGAGCAACAGCCGATGCTGGTAATGAGCCACGCTGCGGCCTTGCGAGAAATCCATGCGCTCGGTTAGCCGCCGCACGACCTGAGTGAGCATGAGGCGAATCAAGGGCCGCAGCCGGTCCGCATCCGATGGCCGCACGACCAGATAGAGGGTGACCGGAGTCTCGTGATTCATCAGATCGAGAATCTCGAACTCGGAGTGCGCGGTGTTCTTGGCAACTAGCGGATCCCGGTATAGCGATAGAAAACTGATCGCCGTCGAGACGATGCCGGACAGCTCGTTCTCACCTTTGTTCAGCAGGGAGCGGGCTTCCTGCGCCACCAAGGGGTGCGGGCTCCCCGTCCCGGTGGGGGAAATCCAGCATCGCCTCCAGGGTGTCCTGGAGCGTGCGCTCGGGGTCCGACAGCAGCGCGCCCACATCGGCCAGCGTGGCGGTCCGGCTCTCCGTTGCCCGGATCGCGTACAGCGCGTGCAGAATGGCGCCCGTCAGCAGCGCATAGCTGGTCTTCGACCAATGGTCGTCCAGGCCCTTGCCGTCGGGATCGACCAGCATGGTCGCCACGTTCTGTGTATCGCTGACTTCCTGCGGCATCCCGACCCGAATTTCCGCCAGCGGATTGAACGCCACCCCATCTTCCGATGTCGGATCGAATTTCATCACCCGGTTGTTGGCCTTGCTTTGCCGCCAGCCCGCCGTGAGCGCCCAGTTCTCGCCCTTGATGTCATAGACCAAGGCGCTGCCCCGCCAGGACAGGAGGGTCGGCAGCACCAGGCCCACGCCCTTGCCGCTTCGGGTCGGCGCGAACGCCAGCACGTGCTCCGGCCCGTCGTGGCGCAGATAGCGCACCGGCTGGCGCCGCTTCTCCCGCCAGCCACCGACATAGACGCCGGCGGCTGGCTTGCTTTTTCCGGGGAGTAATCCGCTGGCACGCACCTCCGCTGGCGTCGCCCAATGCGCCGAGCCATGCAACGCCGCGATGGCGTTGGAGCGTTTCTGCATCGACAGCAGCGCATACAAGCCGATCATGAGTACGCTGCTGCTGCTCCAAACGGCAAAGCCATCCTTGAAAACACGAGCATCGTCCAGCCCCCACGATAGCCAGTCGAACGGCCAATACAGGCCGGCGGCGACCGAATACCGGAAGACCAGGAAATAGGTCGCTACCAAGCCAGCCAGAACGAGCAATGAAAGGATGATCAGCGTCCTAGCGAGCAGGGCCCTTGGTGCGAGGGGGTCTTGGCGAGGGGTCGCTCCGGGTATGACCATCTGATTTGTCCCGCTTGAAGTGCTCGTAGACCACCTGAAGGCCACACGGCTCCACGACCGGCGCAGCGATCGAGTATCGATGGATGAAGTGGAGCGGATCAGGATGTAGGAGTTGCCTGATACCGGTCGTTTTTGACTGGTACCAAAGGGGGTACTTGCACTTATGTGCTGCGATTCTTTTTCCGATTTGTGATTGTCCTAGTTTACAGGTCGCTAACGACCTGTAGGACTCGTCACATATGACCTCTACCCAGAAGTCACATAAGACTTCTGTATAACGTTGTATGCTTCTGAAAATAAGGTATTATTTTTTTATGACGGAGCAAGTCTCAGAGAAAAAGTGGGGGAAGGCCGTGATGAATCTGGGGTTCACCGTCATACCCTCGTTGCTGTTCCGAGCTCAGCGCCGGTTGGGGCTAAACCCGACACAACTGGCTGTACTCGTACAGATCGCAGATTTTTGGTGGGACAAGGAGCGCAAGCCTTATCCCAGTAAGGAAAACTTAAGCCTGCGGCTCGGGATTGGACCTCGCCAGATTCAAAGGCACATCGCCAACCTCGAAAAGGCTGGGCTTGTCCAGCGGATCGAACGCCAGGCCGCTCGCAAGGGAAAGCTGAGCAACGCTTACGACCTGTCAGGACTGGTCGAAAAGCTGAAGAATCTGGAACCGGAGTTCCGCGAGGCTGCGGAAAAAACGAAGGAGATACGACGGGACGTGAGCAAACCTGGCGGTCTGCGAAGGAAGAGGGCAAAAAAACAGGAGTCCCCAAAAAGCTGAACCCCGGGCGCTTGCTGACGCAGAGGCGTGTCCGGGGCTTACGGCATCTAAGCTATGTGATAGTAACAATGGTTGTCAATAAAATGCTTGACAAGATTTTTGAGTGCAAGGATGGAGTTTTAGAAGCGCTGGAAACCTCGCTTTCCCCTGAAAGAATGGCAACTTACGTCCAGGCGTCAGGCGGAGACCGGGAGCGTGCCTTGCGTTTGTACACTTGGAACACGGCCATCAGCGCAGCTTTTTATGGACCCCTCCAGGGCCTGGAAATTGCCTTGCGCAACGCCATGCATGTTCAGCTTACTGGAGCCTATGGCCAGAACTGGTACGACAACCCGGCCTGCGGCTTCGATGCAGGAGCCCTTGATCGCCTCGACGCGGCCAGGAGAAGCCTGGGAAAAGGCGGCTACGTTATCGACCCTCCGCATTTGGTGGCAGAGCTGTCCTTCGGGTTCTGGGTCTCCCTCCTCGGCAAGGGAGGACGAGGGCGCACACCGGAAACGCGCAAGAAAAACTACGATATGACTCTGTGGAGGAAGGCGCTCTACAAGGCGTTTCCACATTCCCACTTGAGCCGTGCGCAGACACACCGACCGCTTGATTACCTGAGAACGTTCAGGAACCGGATTGCTCATCACGAGCCGATTTTCACCCGGCATCTGAAAGCTGACTTCCAATCCATTCTGGATGTCTCAGGATGGATTTGCCCGAAGACGGCAGACTGGATCAAGCATCATAGCCGCGTGGAAGGCATGCTCGCCTGCGAACGGGACGACGGAAACCTACTGTTCTAAGGACTAGGGGTAACGCCCCTACCCCCAATCGGCATTCTTAAGTTCAAGGCTATAGGACCAGCAGCGCAATGACGGCCAGCGTCCTAGCGAGCAGGGCCCTTGGTGCGAGGGGGTCTTGGCGAGGGGTCGCTCCGGGTATGACCATCTGATTTGTCCCGCTTGAAGTGCTCGAAAGCCGCTTGGATCGCTGCTCTTCTCTGGCGGTTCAACGCTTGTTGCCGCTCGATCTTTTGGCGCGTCGATAGCATCCAATCTTGCTCGATTGCTTCCCTTTCCTTTCGGTAGTGATCCTTGATTCGTTCGATCTCCAGTTCCGCTGGATTACTCGGCGGCTTGATGCGCTTACGCGCCGCTTCTTCCTGATGCGACAAGGATTGATAGAGTTCGCGCTTATGCTTGCGCGAGAGCATCCAATCATCCTTGATCGCTTTTCTCTGTTCATTGGATTTCTCTCTGAGCTCCCTTCTCTGCTTGCCGATCGACTCCCCGAGTTCTCTGTTCTCGATTTGGCGCGGTGTTTCAAAATTACCGAATCGTTTCTCCAATGAACCCTTGCTGAATTCCCGTGCGGCCCTGCTCGCGCTCGCCGTTTGCCCGTCTTCGGATGTGAACGCCAAGCCAGCGCCTTTACGTTTGATTCCAATCCCGAGCTGTTCCAGCTCCCGGTGGAATGCCTGCCATGATCCCGAACGTTCCAGTGCGATCTGGAGCGCTTCCTTTTTCTCCTTCAACCAGGCATAGGACTCACCCTGACCGATGCGATTGTCTTTGGAAAGACCGTGGCGTTTCTCCAGCAGCTCGCAGGCGCGATCCAGGCGGTAATGATCGCGGACCACTTCGATCGTCCGCAGCGTCTCTGGATGCACCTTGTTGATGGCGACATGGAGATGCGGATTGTCCGTGTTCGTATGGAAGCAACTGATTCTTTGATGCTCGCCCAAGCCCGCGGCCTTGCACAGTTCATGCTCGATGTCCTGCAATTGCTCACGGGTCGGCTTTTCACCGTTGGGAAACGAAACGACGAGATGGAATGTCTTGTCGGCATACGACCGCGTGTTCAATCGCTGGGTCGCCTCGATCTCCTTGATCGCCAGGTCTGCGCGCGTGAATCCGCAGTTGGTTATTTCCGGGGTAACCTCGTCTTTTCCCGTCCGCAGAATGTAATGCGCAAGCCGCTTGAAACGGGAATCACCCTTTCTCACGACCTTCTTGGCGATCATAGCCTTTCGACAACCGATGCGATTGCTCTCTCAGGTCTTTCAGCTCTTCAATGAGCTTGCTTATTTCCAGCTCGGAGGATTGATTTTTCGATGCCTTGATCCCCTTGGAAAACCATTTCGACGGGCTTTTTTCGATCTCTCCATGCTCCCTCGACAGCCATAGCTTCAAGAGGCCGCCAACCCGACCCAGATCGCCATTGAGCTTGGCCAGATGGGTAATGAGTTGAGCGTCCGCCGTCGTTTGGATGCGCGCTGAAAGACCAATCCTGCGTAAAAACGTAGAGGGCGCGAGATTGCATTGCTTGGAGAGATGCTCGATGCGCAATTTCTCGTGTTCGCTGACCCTGATCTTTATTTGAGCATGACGCGCCATTGGATCTTCACCGATGAAGTTGAAACTCGCAAGTGAAAGACTTCGGTTCATTCCCTTGGTGGGACGAAGACATTCCCTCGGAGCCGACGCCTTCTTTATACCATCCGAGCGTGAGCGAACGTCACACGAAAGGTTGGAAGGAGCGTAGCGACTGGAAAACGCGCAGCGTTGACGGAGCGATCAACGGTGGTCCAATCCATATCGGCAACGAGCATACCATACGCTCGAAAGCGTATGCTCAATTACCCTCGAAGAGCAGGATACCGTTGAGCCGAAGGCGAATAAGGAGTGCGTTCGGTACCGATGGCGGATGTTGCCGTCGTGGACCGAACGCCTACCCTACCCTCCTCCCCATCCGAGCCTCCTCCGGGCAACCGCAGCTGGCGGTCGCCGACGGACTGATCATGATACGGAGGCGTACGGCATCCAGGACGCAAAAGCGCACGGCCGTGATGCATACGAAACTCCGAATCTGTCGGAGGCGTAGGGAACCTTCTACAGGGATGGTTATGATCGAGTCAAATATGTTGCTTTGGAAAGATCGAAATCTCATCTCGTACAATCTTTCAATAGTATACTACTTCTAGCGTCGGTAGTGCACACTTTTATTCATGATCTCACACGAAATCGCTCACTCTCATCTATACCATTAACAGGCAATACTAAAACTCCATCTTGTCTACTCTCTCAAGAAGCATACCATTTCTATTTCCATAAGTGTATACTTTTACGACCATGATTTTTTGGTATTAATCTGTCCTCATCCTCGTGCGCACATAACTCTCCATCCCACCTTACTTCTTAATGAGACTAGAGCGAAACTGGACCGAGCGAAGCAGGGAGTTAGTGCTGAATCCACCTTTCAGTGAGTTGAGGTCGGTCCAATAGAGTGGAGCTGCTAATGAAAGATCAATATACGCTCAAGTATTACGGAAAGGAGGCTGATACTGGGCAAATGGGGTACTACGATGCCGCATCGATGATCTTAGCCTTTGGGGATTTTATTGGAATTGTATCAAGGGCGGCTTTTGGGAAAGACGCTAAACTGAAGATTTCAGTAGCTGCTCTTAAAGAAGGGTCTTTATCATTTGATTTCTTCCTGGTTTCAGGGAGTATTATAACGGCGATAATAGGGCACATGTCTCCAAATGAACTTTGGAACCTGGTGCGTGACAGTGTTGAGGCTTGGAAATTTCTTCGCGGAAAACCCCCAACAGAAGTAACAAATGAAAAAGAGGGAGCTCGAATAACCAACATTAATGGTGATTGCCACACCTTTAACCAAAACGTGACTCTCGTAATTGAAAATCCACGCGCTGGCGAAAGTGTTGAAAGAATATTCAATAAACCGCTGAATGATTCGGCTAGCCGAGTTGACATTTCATCAAGTCAGGTACCGGGAGAGAAAATAGAAGTAAATTCCGATGATGCAAAATATTTTGTCGATTTACTATATAGTAAAGTCCAGGGGGAGTATGTTCACGATATTACGCTTAATCTTATTTCTCCCGTGTTTGCCGACGGCAATAAGTGGAAATTCAATGATGGGGCGGCGACTTTTTCTGCGGCTATCGAAGATGAGGGATTCTTGAGAAGAGTGAACGAAGGAGAAAGTTTTTCAAAAGGTGATCTTCTAATAGTCAAGTGCCATTTCCTGCAGGAAATGGTTAACGGCAAGTTAAAAGTCACCAGAACGATCACAGAAGTCTTAGATCATAAACGTCGGCCAATAAACAATGACTTGTTTATCGAATGAGAAAAAATCTTGAAACAACTGGAGTTGAGTGATGAAAGATAAGCACGAGCAGCTTGCGTTCTCCATCGGCCGCAAATCGACATTGGCGGTGGTTGCGCTCTGGCTGCTGTTCGGATCGCTCGGAGTTCACCGGATGTACTTGAACAAGGTCGCGAGCGGGGCCGTGATGGCCATCCTGACGATCTCCGGGTTATTGACGCTTACGATTGGTATTGGTCTGATCTTTCTCATCGCCGTTCTGATCTGGTGGCTGCTCGACCTGGTGATGATATTCTTTGCCGTCAGGCGGCAGAACAAGTTGCATGATCGGATTTACGGCAACCTCTGATGGGGCCTGCCGGTTAATACATGAGCACTAAATGCTTTGGTGCCAAATCTATCCACTCGCCAACTATCCAAGGGGGAAAGGCATGAATCAATTAATGACGAAATTGATGAAACCCACCGCGCTCGCAATCGCTTTCTCTTTTCTCTCCGCATGCGCCGTCCGCCAACCTGATCTCGTCCTGGTTAATCAGGATGGGGACCATCGGAAATCATGCGGAACGCTCGAATCGGAGATGGAAAACGTTCGGAATGAACTTCATAGTTCCCTCCACAAGAGAAGTGGATCCGATCAGCCTTATTCGACTGGCTCAGGAGTGGAAACCCCAAAATATGAAGCCTACCGTGAACGCTATAACCATCTAGCCAGCATAGCCAAAGATAAGAAATGCCACTTTCCCACGAAGGAATGCCCGGCTACCAAGAAGCGGAAATAAGATTCCAAATCCGTCATTAGCTGGTCGTAGGCATGCAGAAATCCAACATGGAGACAGCCTAAGCCAATCCGTTATCTCCGTAATCTGTTCGCGGCCTGGTTGTTATTTTGCATTCTCGTGCTCTTTGCCTGGGCCGCGGGATTGCGGATCAATACCTCCCCATCGGTTCCCGTGGGCGTTTATTGGCGCACGCCAATTGCCGGCGCCGAGATCGAGCGCGGGGAGTTAGTGTTCGCCTGTCCCGAGCCGGGACGCCACCAGGCCGCCGGAGCGCGGCTCCCGAGCGGTTGGTGCCCTGGCGGTAAGCGGCCCTTCCTGAAGCGCGTGGCGGCCCTCCCAGGGGACCAGGTGGCCATGACCGAAGCCGGTCTTCGTGTGAATGGACAGTTGCTCCCCGAGTCACGGATCGAGCCATCGCTCGGGGAGCAGCTGCAAGCTCGGGGGATGCGCCCGCTGGTGGTGGAGAGTCCCGTTCCGTCTGGTTTCATCTGGCTGCTCGGTGAGCAGCCTAATTCCTACGACTCGCGCTATTTCGGACCGGTCCCGGTTCAGACGATCACCGGGCGCGGTGGTTAGTGCGCGGTTTAGGCTGTTTTCTGGCCCTCGTCCCGGACTGCTGTTTGGCCTGGTCAAGACGCCACGGTCCCCGAGCTAGCGCCGCCTGCGGCGTGAGGCAGGGGCACCCAGTAGCGGCCCCGCCCGGACTCGGGGATCGCGGCTCCTGTCCGGGGTGAATTCCATGACGGTTATCCCGTGACTAATTTCAAAGCAATCAATTCGATGTCGAGGCTAAGAGGGAGGGGCGTCGCCCCCCCCTTGGGAAAAGTCAATTTTTCTGCCCCCCCTGCTCTGATCACCGCACGGGAACGCCCGACCATCACTCCTAAGCTGTTGTTTTACAAAGATTTTATTGTAGAACACATCGTTCTTTGTCAAAAACGATCGTTTTTGACAAAGCAGCCCGCTTTGCAGGCCCGAACAAGCCCACCAGGCTTTGCCTTGCGGCTTCGTACCATTGCGTTATAAGGTCTTAATTCCTTAATTGAGTTTCTTGATTAGGCTCGAATAGCCATGAAACATAGATCGTTAGACGAATATCACCGATTCTTGGATAGCTTTGCGCATCGTTTCCGCGCCGCCCGCCAGCAACGGGGCATGCTGGCCGACAGCCTCGTGGGCGTGAGTGCCGTATCCGTCAGGGCATATGAGGCGGGGAAGGCCCAGCCAACCGCAGTGCAGCTCGGATGCTGCGCATTGGCGCTACGTATCTCTTCCGATTGGCTGCTCGGCTCGATTGGCAACGACGCTGCGCCGCAGTGGCGGGAATACAATGAGGATTCGTATTTGTGCCGGGATAGCAAACGAGCGCGCCGCGGGGTGACGTTACTGGTCGGCCGGCGCTTACGCGCCGCGCGCAAATTGAATGGCAGCCGCGTCTCTCAGTACAGACTAGCGCAGCAAGCAGGGATATCCTCGGTGCATCAATACGAGCAGGGGCACGTGATGCCGCGTGCGTTTATCCTGCGCTGCTTGACCCGCGAGTTGGGGGTCGCGTGCGATTGGCTGATCGGCCTGGCCCCCTCCGAGCCGCTGTTGCGCCTCCCATTCACGCGCGCGGCTTAGCCCAGCGAGCGGCGCTGGCGAGCCGCCCCGTCCCCGCTCTCCCGCCGTTCTCTCCAACCTGCATTCGGTAGCCCTTTCAAGTCCTTGTTGCTCTTTGCTCAGGGAGCGGCGCAGCTTCGTTGCCGCTTTTCCCCGGGCCTTTCAGCCATGCTCGATCGAAAAGACTTTAACAAAAGTATATTGTTATATATAATTGATGGAAAGCAGCAAGGAACTGGCCTAGAGGCTACTAATAATGGGGGAAGGAAATGGCCAAGAAGATTGGTTACGCGCGAGTATCGACTCAGGACCAGTCCCCGTCGCTACAGATCGACGCCCTACGCAAGGCTGGCTGTGACGAAATCTACCAAGAAGCGCAGCCGGGGGATTCCTCGAACCGGCCCCAGCTGAGCTCTGCGCTAGAGAGGCTCCAAGCTGGCGATACGCTGGTAGTTTGGAAACTCGACCGTTTGGCGCGGTCCATATCGCAGTTGATCTCCACGCTAGAGAGCTTGGAAATGCGCGGCGTTCAGTTTCGGTCCCTGACCGAGGCGGTCGACACTACCAACGCGTCTGGAAAATTGCTGTTTCACCTGTTCGGAGCGTTGGCGGAATTCGAGCGCTCATTGATCCGCGAGCGCACTGTGGCGGGATTGGCTGCCGCGCGGGAGAGGGGCCGGGTAGGTGGCCGTCCTCGCGCTCTGTCAGCCGAGCGGCGCAATGAACTGATCCGCGAACGGAGGCAAAACCCCAGCATCTCGGTTGCGCAGCTCGCACAGCAATACGGAACTTCGCCATCGACCACCTATCGCTGTCTGCGAGTTAGCTGATAGCCGCAGGTTCGAGGAGGACGCTCACCGCGAACGCCAGCTCGCCGCCACCCTCGATCCCTGCGCCCGCCTGGTCACGGCGGCCGCTCCCTGAAAATCACCAATCACGTACTAACCGGAGAATGTCATGCAAGACCTGAGCGGAGCCAATTTCACCGCTCTGCCCGAATCCTAATCTGCGCAATCGCCTGCTCGGTTTGTCTGCGCGGCGCTTTGGTGAAGAAACCAGTTGACGCGAAAGGCCGGCTGGTCGACGCCCTGCTCGACATTCGCGACCACGAGCTCTATGGCAGTGAGGACCCCCGCGAGCAGCGCGTCGTGTCAGACAACATCAAGTGGATTCTCGCGCGAAAAGACCGCGCACGCTTCGGCCCGCAAACCAGTACGCTTCAAATCAAAAGCGAATCGTCGCAAAATATCATCGATGCCTTGCAACGCGCCGAAAAGCGGGTGCGCGACGAAATCACTGAAGAAGCATCGTCCCAGTGATCGCGAGTAGAGCGCCATAAAACAGCGCCAACGTCTTAGAGGGTGTTGAAAAAGTCTATCTTTGCGCTTTCGCTCTGCGGGAAAGGATAATGGCAATTTCCTATTCCCTGCATTTTCAAGCACCTGCGACGGTCAGAAATGGCGATCGTTCTCCGGCTCGTGACGGAAATTGCCTTTTCAAACACCCTCTTAGAGAACGTTGCTTTCAGAACATCTCTAACACTACCCATCATTGGCGTTATATCCATACTAAAATCGACTTCAGATTCATCAATCTGACAGACTCGATCATAGAGTTTTCGATATCTTCTTTCCTCCAGGAGGCAATTTCCTTCCAGCCCCCAGAAGAATGATATAGGGATATAAGCTATCAGAATAAGAGAAGGATCGGATTTAAGATTTGATATGATAAAAATCATGCAGGTCAGAGCAGCATACCACCCTCTCAAAGTGAATGATCTCCTAGACCTGAGATCGATCCAGATGCGCTATCTTATTTGTCATTCCCATCGTTTTCTCCAATTTATGGCATGCAGCCACGGCTAAACAATGACTGAATGTATAATCTGTGATGAGCAGGCTAAGCTGTTACCGAATATTCATATAGACGGTGACAGGTTTAAATGTCCACGCTGCGGTGCGTTTGAAATCTCAGGCTCACTCGTGGCCGTGCTACGGCAAAAAGGAACTGAATACACTGCAGACCAAGTAGCCAAGCTATCCAGCTGGGTTCGCTACCAGAATATGCGCGGTGAAATCCCGTGTAAAATGCTAACCGTTGCTGATTACGATTACATCACAGCAATGCCGATCCCTGAAATCTCCGATCGGATTAACCGACTTTTGGCATTCGTGGCCGGCTGTCAGCCATCGCTTGGCCAGACTTTCAATATGAAAGATCCAGCATTGATAGCTGTCTCCTATTCAAAAAATGGGGTGGAGGTAGACCGGCTATTACATTCCCTCATTGAGTCCTGTCTCATTGCAAAAACGGATCGAGAAGACCATGCGGAGATCACGCCAGCAGGCTATATGCGATGCGAAGAGTTGCATGCGCGCTAAAAGGATGCGGTCCCGTCGAGTTCAGCCTGAGCCAGCTGAGCGGCCAGGTCTGGCCCGTGATCGAGCCGCTTAGTGGCGTATCCCGGCCTTCTCCCAGAACCGCTCCGGTTGCCACGTGAGGTGTTGCAGGGGCACGCTGCTCAGCGTGGGCGAGCGGTAAAACTCGCCGTGGGTTCGCGTGTGAGCGAGGCCC
>Ga0209367_1008656_pt1 | contig 13893 bp, 8 predicted proteins | sample WorMetLIZISLAND2_FD_187412 | JGI IMG/M metagenome (GOLD analysis project Ga0209367, IMG submission 187412) | Marine gutless worms symbiont microbial communities from Max Planck institute for Marine Microbiology, Germany - Olavius geniculatus... ... | reverse complement strand
GCGCACATTTCAACACTGAATTGCGACGAAATGGCTGGAGATAGACCAAGACAACCTGCGTATCAAATTTTCAGCATTCAACGTAAATTTTAGCAGTTCAAGTCCCGACCCCCTAGGTTCAAGGAGGCCGGCGCAGGCGGGCGTCAAAGACAGCTACCCTTTAAAAAGTGGTTATTTTACCGCAATTATCTCGTGTAGCGTGAACACGGTTGCAGATAGGCACAGACATGCTGCTTATCATAACAAGCACTGGTGACAGGCTTTTTAAATTTATCAACAGCGATGACCTCGAATGACCTTGAACCTTCCCAAAAGGGGTTTTTAGTGAATTTTTTGCACAATTTTGCGCTGCGACACGCATTTCAAGAGTGAATTGCGCCAAAATGGCTGGAGATAGACCAAGACAACCTGCATATGAAATTTTCAGCATGGAATGTAGATTTTAGCAGTCCAAGTCTGGACCCTCTAGATTCAAGCAGGCCTGCGCAAGTTTGTGTCAACGAGAGGTACCCCTGTAAGAAGTGGTTATTTATACTCTGTTGACTTGTCTAGCGTGTAAATGGCTGCAGATAGGCACAGCCATGCTGCTTATCATAGCAAGCACTGATGAGGAGCTTCTTACGAATGTCAACATCGACAACCTTGAATGACCTTGAACCCTAAAAATATTGATTTAACGTGATTTTTGTGGCGATTTTTGGCTGCAAAAGAGTGAATTACGACGAAATGGATGGAGATAGACTAAGATTACCTGAGAACAGGAACTGCTTTAGGCTTTCGCGCGTCTTGTGAGCTTTGCTCAAATTTCTTGTTATGAATACCTGCAGCCAGGGTTTTCAATAGCAGACATTTGGGCGTAAATACGCCCAAAAATTTCAGCCAGTATGCCCAAATTTTAAGACATGGACGTCACAACGTCCAAATCAATCTGCCTCCTTATTTTGTTTATTTATCTATAGTAAACTGGGAATTGACGTCAGAATCTGTTTTTGAATGTTTCGTTAGTTTAATAATTTCCACTTACTGACGTGTTCCTGCATACTTCGTTTCATGAAGACGTGACACGGCAACCATATTAACTTACATATTCTGTGAAAAGTTCTGATCCAGAAACTGCGACTTTCGTTTAGCATAAAGTAATTCAATGTTGCTTGTTTTACAATAAAGCCCAGCTGTCGCTAGGGAAGATGCGCTACAGCCTATATAGTTCCTGTTGCACTACTGACCGTCAAGGTCATCCAAGGTCAATGATTTTCATGTCATTTGAAAGCCAATATGTGACTTCCTATTAGTAACTAATAGTAACCTTGGCCATATCTCTCACAGTCCCCGTTTCTGAGATACATGCACTTATAGCTTGAAACTTTTCATTAGAAATTGAAGCCAAACCACTGCAAAGGAGACAAAGTTACTATTGACAGCCTAAATACAAAGTCGCCAGCACCCTATTTGATGATACCATCGCCGACCCTCTATGACTTACCATTTAGCCACAGTACCGCCCGACTGGCATGCCATATAGTGCATTGTGACCCTTCAAAGTCACCCAAGGTCAATGATTTTCATGTCATTTGAAAGCGAATATGCGACTTCCTATTAGTAATCAATAGCAACCTGGACCCTATCTCACACCATTTAACCACAATACATCCATGACAGACAGATTGACAGACAGACCGACAGACAAACGACAGTCGTGCCATAGACGCGCTATACAGCATAACTGTAGCGCGTAAAAACTACGACCTATGTTGGTGGTGCATATATGTAGTAAGCATTGTTTTGCATTAAGTTTTGCTTGACTTTTCTTGTAAACCTACTGCATGATTTCCAGATTTTGTACACTGATGTCTAAATGTTTTAGCTTGGAAGTCATGACGTCTTGAAAATTCAGGTCTATTGAAAACCCTGCCTGCAGATCCATCAACTATTTTAATACTTTACTAAATAATGCAGCCAAGAAGAAAAATAGAAAAAACCTTTAAAATTCAGAACTTTTTACTTCATGACACTGCATGGAGTAGATTGTCAGATACACTTATTAAGCTAAAAATAATAAACTTTAGAGTATAATTTACACATAATTAGCTGAAAAAACATTTGAAAAACAAATGTACACTCAAATATCAAATACAGTACCTTATTCTTTCTGTAGCATTTTCTAAATTTCAAAACCCAATGCAGCAGATAGATGCTATTTAGATACTAAATTACTTCAATTAAATTAAATTACTTAACACTACTAGCCTAAATACCGGCAAATGACGCCCGAATCTACATATCATGCACATCCTTGACAGCGAGCTCTGGTTTGTCGTAACCCATTTCCTCGGGCGTTAGAATTCCCAGCTCCTTCAGTGTAGGTCCAACTTCTTGCAACATGTATGGCCAGATTTCACCGACTTTTGACCCACACTTCTCCTGCACAACATCATTCGCTTCATGTGCAGAAAAGAGATCATAATTTGGTGTCTATAGCTCATTATGTGAAACCTGGCACACAGCTGCACAGATGGGATACCAGTCTTTTACCAGATGGGGTAACACAGTCTACACCCAACACAGACGCACAAGTGAATGCACCCCAGACAGAGAGGCTGACACTTAATGTACTTAAACCAGAGCAGTAATTTTGTAAGTTATGAAAGCAGGAGAAGAAGGAAGTCGCAATTTTTGTGACAGCTCCAAACTTCCGACATAAGATTATATATGGGTGCTCAAAATTTCAAGTTTACCTGCAAATTGTCCCAAAATGGAGATTTCCAGCAAACCAAGTTTTGTATATTTGAAAGAAAAATTTTTGACCAAAATAAAATTTTCCGACAAACTAAAATTTAGAGGGGAAATGCCCCTCTGCCCTGTATGACTGTAGAAGTAGGCTACATACCAACTATGTACGTTACTAAATACAGTAACATTTGCTGCAAAATACAAGGAATCTGAGCTAATGCTCATGAGACGCGCGAGAGCTTATGGCAGTTCCTGTTCACAGCTAATATTGGTTTATCTCCATCCATTTTGTCGCCCTTTACTCTTCTGCATCCAAAAATCGCACAAAATCACTAAAATCCTCTATTTTCCAGGTAGAAGGTCATGCAAGGTCATCGATGTTGATACCATTAATACCATTCACAAGCACGTCACCATTGCTTGTTATGATAATATACCCAAATTTCGCCAAAAAACCACGTCATTCAACGCCATCTTACCTTAGGTTACCGCTAAGTGGAGACGGGAATCAAACCAAACCCGAAGCAAACGCACCAAACTCGAACCCTGTTTTTCGTTAAAACGAACCGAACCAAACCCGAACTCATCACCATGGGTTCGATCCAGAATTTGGTCTCTACAACTTTTCGACAAACAATGCAAATTTGCGACATAATTCTGGCACACAGCTAGAAATTTGCAAGAGAAGAGATTATGGGTGCTAAAAATTTTAGTTTTGCAAATAAATGTATGCAAAATGGGAATTTTCACACCAAAATTTTGCACTTTTAAAAAGAAAATTCTTGAGACAATAAAGACTGACCAAACTGAACCAAATACGAACTGTAACACCAAGCGAACCCAAACCGAACTTTAAAAGTAACCGAACTGAACAGAACCTGAACTTAAATTTGTGGGTTCAGTTCCCATTTCTACTGCTAAGACAAGGTACCCGCAACTTTAAACCTTTCTAAAAAAATCCAAGTTCCATTTTAGAAATTCGAACACGTATTCCTAAAAATACCCAGTCTCTTTCCTCTTTTGTAGCCATCAACATCATAGTAATCGGTGCGGCAGTTATTAAGATATAGCCAAAAAGAAACCCTAACCTTTTCTTATCCCCTTTTCTGTGAGTCCCCCAATTACGTAAAGGTGCCCTGTGATCGATCGCCGATGATCAATGTCATATTTTTTCACTAAGTTTCCATAAAACTATATATCACCAAAATCCCTATATATCGCATTAATAAATGTGATATTTAGTAGTTCTTGTCATTCGTTCTAATTCGCGTACTTTGACTAAATATATGATATTTTCCGAAAGGTGACACACCCCTTTTTTACCTACTTAGTCAAAATTCACATTTTCCACTAAGTCTGGATATGCGAATATGGTACCGACGGAAAGCTTGTTGGATAAAAATTCCAGCGGTCCAAACCATTTCCAAGTCCGTTCAGTAGTTTGGCGAAAAATCAGGATGTTCACGCTAAGTCAATATACTATTCCATCTACATCGTATTTTTAACGAGTTAGTTGCGTGGCGCCCTCTGGCAAACGCTGTAGACTTATGCGCATGCAAAGTGTACTAGTCAAGCTTGGGCATGCCCCTCTTTCTCCCTCTCGTTCGAGGTGACCGCCTTCACCCAGCACCATGAAATTTTGTCACAAAATACTAGAGACTCTAGGCTATCATGAGGTGAAAACCCGAAGTCTTTATCTCACCTGGTCTTTAAACGGTACAGGGTCATGACACCAGGACAGACAGACAGAATTACCACAGCTAATACACGCTATCGCTACTAGCTAGCTCTCGTGCGTAAAAAAACACCTAAACTTCAGTGATCCTGACTAAAAATCATGTGCACCAAGAATAAACGTTACAAGTTTGTCTTTCTATACACTGACATGTTAACAAGCTAACATACAAACATCACCAGTTGTTCCAAACCTTCAGAGCTTCGAGGATACGAACTGCTAGTGCATAATCGTTCACTCTTCGACAGGCTTTCATGGCAGCAATGATAATCTTTGGCTCGGGCACTAGATCATATCCCTGCAGGTCATTTACAGCTTTGCGTATCTCCCAGCCGTCTATATCCGGCCGATTGAAAAAACGTTCGTATCGAGCGTCGAATTCTGCATCCGATTCCGCCTGGGCATGAGAAAACCGAACTGACACCAACGCTGCACATGCACACACACATACACAGTTATACTGGTAACGATTAAAAATTTTTCAGATATAATTTTTAAAAGACTTAACAATTAAGTACTCATAAATATCATTTAAAACAAAGAGCGGTTATTGTGCATGAAAAGTGCACAATAAGCTGATCAGCTAACAGCTGCCAAAAAATGCAATGAGATGACAACAGACATTATTACGCCTAAGCGTTCGTTTCCTCCAATCCACTCCACTATTTCATTGACGCAGAAGATTCGCGAACAGCAGAAGCAAAAGTTTGCCGACAGCTTGCCAGCACTGAAGTGAATTGCTTTATTCTAAACTCAGCCAATGCAATGATAACAAAACTTGTGTCTTGAGGTCTGGTCCAAGTCATGGACATCAATATATCTGTGTTTAGTGTTTATATGAACCATATAGAGTTGAGCCAGCAGAAGCCTCCATGGATTAGTGGCAGCATGGTGGTGCGGTTATGCCCAAATTGCAGTATGCTGAGTTTCCCCATTACATCCCCACTGCAATTCTCATGGACCACCTATTGCTAGTTTATCACGGGAAAGTTGTAGACATGGCCTATAAAATGGGGATGTCACCAGGAAGTTTTGGGAATTCTAAGCTGCTCAACATATCATGAAGGTTTGAAAAAGCCCATGACAAGTCAACAACAAGACTCTTTAAATGGAATCAGGGAACGAGCACAACACGACAAGACAAACACACTTTGGTATATCATGAAGTTGTAAAAAATAGAAACAATGTAGTTGCAGTAATTTTGTTGTGGTAATCTGTAATAAACGTGTTGGTTTGTGTACGGTCAGATCAGCTTGTCAGGGCTAGACATTGATAACCTGTGTTCCTCTAGCATCTATTACAGCATCTGGCACTCAGCGTCTATGGGCACCACCCACAACCAGGAAATCGCTCTCACTGCGCAACCATAAGTTGCACGCTCTCGCCATTTACTGCAACGTCAACAGCATACAGTTCACCGACAAATGCCATGACAGTCACGTGCCCATATCCACTTCCAGTTTTCACGGCAAGTCGTAAAGTAAGTAACGTCTATGGGCGCCATCCATGGCTGACACATTTTATCTAAAGACACCGACATCGCAGAGTTTACCTGACCGGAAACGGAAGTTCAGCCTCTAGAACCGCCGACAAGTATACACATCTACCGCACCGGCAGCAGATGACCGTCTGCAGCTGCTGCCATGCTCGAACTGGTCGTTTTTAGTTTACCACCAATGTGGTGATCTGCTGCTGGTACTGTAGATGTGTATACTTGTCGGCGGTTCTAGAGGCTGAACTTCCATTTCCGGTCAGGAAAACTCTGCAATGTCGGCGTGGAAAGGCAGCGTCAAGTCATCTGCAGCTGCCGCCATGCTTGAACTGATCGTTTTTACCGCCGGTGCGGTATCTGCTGCCAGTGTGGAAGATGCATATACTCGGCGATTCTAGACGCTGAACTTCCGTTTCCGGTCAGGAAAACTCGGCGACGTCAGCGTGGGGAGACAGCGTCTAGTCGTCTGCAGCTGCCGCCATGCTGAAACTGATCGTTTTAACCGCCGGTGTGGTAGGAATATCGTACACGCATTCTTGCATCGGCGGTTGTGTAGGCAGACCTTTCGTTTAAATTTCCATTTCTGGTCGAAAAACTAGAACAATGTGGGCGTAGGGAAACAGCCAACAGCTTTAAGGGGATGTCAGACGAAGGACAAAATCGGCCGACTTTTGTGGGCGTGGTTTAGTTGCCCGACAAAATCGGCTGACAAAATCAGTGAACTATGACACACGGCCGATATTTTTGTCTGCTACTTTGTACGATATCAGCTAGCACAACAGCCAAATGCAGATCGCAAAATAATACTTTCATCACTTTTTTCTGCATCTAATGAACGAAAATAAATAACAAACACAAGAAATAACTAAAATAAATATTCATCTTCCATTGTAAACAATCACCATCGCAACATAAACAAAATTTGTCCGATATTCAAAAAGTCGGCCGACAAAATCGTCGAAGATAGAACATGCTCTATCTTGGCCGACAAAATCGGGCGATTTTATCTGCCGACAAAATCGCCCGACAAAAATCTGTCGTGTGTCACGCAAAAATCGCCCAATTTTGTCGGCTGACAATATCGCCCGATTTTGTCGGCCAAGATAGAGCATGTTCTATCTTCGACGATTTTGTCGGCCGACTTTTTGTATATTGGACAACAAATACAAGTAGCAGACAAAACTATCGGCCGTGTGTCATGGTTCATCGGTTTTGTCGGCCGATTTTGTTGGGCAATTAGACCACGCCCACAAAAGTCGGCCGATTTTGTCGTTCGTCTGACATCGGCTTCTATCTTTGCCGACAAAATCGGCCGACAACATCGGGCGATTTTGTCGGCCGACGAAATCGGGCGATTTTTGCATGACACACGACAGATTTTTGTCGAGCGAATTTGTCGGCAGATAAAATCCGCCGATTTTGTCGTTCGTCTGACATCCCCTTTATGTGACTGACGCTGTGGTTGGTGAGCAGGTTTTAGGCGCCGGTGCGGTAATTTCCTGCCGGTGCGGTGGTGAGGCCGGGGCGGTGTTTCGACGCACCCGCGTCGTCGTTGGGTAGCGGGCCGTAGGGAACTTGTGCGATACGCCAAAATTGTTGACAGGGCCGATGTACCTGTTGTCTTGATATATGTCTTTGTAGCTACAGCAAATCTTGCCGCAACTGCCCGCAACATTGTAAAAACACTTCGCCAAATTTGTCAACAAATCACATAAACCAAACAACCTCAATAACAAAAGGTCACTGTCGCAAGTGAGCGGATCTCAAATATCGGTCCGCAGTCAATCCGCAATTTCAGTTTGACAGCACACGGCACTTCAACGACGTGAACTTGAAGATCGCAACCAGAAAAGTAGAGATTTATTTTAATACCTTTAAAGTAAAGATCTAATTTATTTTAGCGCGCATTTTTGAAGCACGTCTTAGATATAATCACGGACGAATAGGCTAGGGTGTGTCTGTCGCTGGTATTCTATCAAAACGGTGCAAGCAATTAAGGATCACAATTCTTCACTGTGGGCTGCTACAGTATAGTTTTCGTGACCAAATTTCGTGTTGCTGGGCGAGAGATTCTCTCAAACCAGGGTACTCCAAAGCAGTGGCTTCTATCAGTAAACCTGGTGGGCGGAGCTTGCGCCCAGTGAAAAATAGGGGGTAGTTTTGGTAAGGTTGTAGATCAAAACTTCCCTCCGTAACAAACCCCCCTATTTTTTACTGGGCAAACTAAATCTTAACAAAACTTACCCCCAATTTTTTACTCCCCCTATTTTTCACTTGGCAAAGTACACCCTTAACAAAACTCGATCCCCCTTTTTACTTTCCCCCAATTTCTCCACTTTCCCCCTTAATAAAACTCCCCTATTTCTCAATCTACACCCTTAACAAAACTTTCTCCCTCGAGGGGGAAGAAGCCCAAAATGTAGGCTAAAATCTGAGTCAGAAAATTGGGGGAACCTCAGCCCAAAATTGGGGTTGGGAAGTTGCACCCGATTTCGATTCCAGATTTGGGGGGAATAGAAGCCACTGCTCCCAAGTCGTTATTTTACCGCCGACTCGTCTAGCGTGAAAATACCGTAGTTGCAGATACGCACAAAATTACTTACTTTTACACGAAGTGTATAATTGATTTTTTTTTATCATAATCAGTAAAAAAATTAAAATGACAAAAATGTCAAATAGACCTTTTGGCATGACCTAGTCATATCAGAGCATCTTTCCTTTCAATTTTCAACACAAAATGAAAATTAGTTAGACTGCAAAACATGAACAAATCTCAGCAGTGGCGGATTTAAGTGGGTGCTGATGATGCTGCAGCATCCGGCCCATTTGTCAAGTAGGCCCACGACCACAAAAGTGGACAAAATTTTTTTTGTGACAGTCATTACCATTGTACATAAACAACTTAAAATGTTGCCATGAGCTGCGTTTGTGAAAGCCCAAACTGCATAAAAATGACATGTGCTTGCAGCTGGGGCTCTGCCCCGGACCCCACTAAGGTTGCTTGCAGCTCTACCCCAGAGGGACAGATCCCCTAGGTGAATAGAAAGAAGACAAGGCTTAGGAGTACCCCAAAGAACTACATGTATACCAGGTCCTGTACGTGACTGACGACAGGTCTGCCAGTCACAATGAATGGGTGACAGCCGCAGTTTAAACTCGTCATCCGTGCAAAGTGAGTTAGGCCCCTTACCCGCAGACGATGAATGTGTCTTATTTTGGTCACAATTTGTCTTTATTGTTTAAACTGCATCAAATTTGGTTCATTGATTCTCACGAAAATGATTAAAACTCTTGCCATCAGACGTCACATTTTAAGGCCAAAATGCACCAAATTCGACTTTGGCTGAGGCTCCACCCAGACCCCTTGAGGGAGCTCATAGTGTCCCCCCCAGTCCTCTAGCTGGATTCAAAAGGTCCTACGTCTAAGGCAAGGATGGTAAGAGCAAGAAAAAGAAAAAGGAAAGAAACGAAAAGGAAGGGAAAGGGAGAAAAAAGGGGGAAAGAAAGAGAGGGAGGGGAGAAAAGGGGAATTATCATCACCCGCATTGGCTGTTCAGTTTATATATGGTGTAAATGTGCCATTGTGGTTGAATATACAAACATGCAAAAATCATGATAATCAGTATATGCCAATAATTATGTCAATATAAATTATACTGCGTTCAGTAGTCATTCGCCGTGGTTGTGTTGCTAGTATACTGTTGGCCTACGAACCTGGTTGCGTTGCGGAGGGGGCCTTGGGACTTTTGGTCGGTTTTGAATGACAAAGACAAATAGGCCTTCTTCTAAGTAACAGCATCCCGTCTTAATCCGGCCCTGAATATTGGTTAAACAGAACAATCTCAAAGTGAATTGAAACTAATCTGTAATGTTTGATATAAACAAGCAGCCATGTATCAATGTGCTGCTGAATAATACAGATCACTGTTTAATAATATCACAAACCCAATTTTGGGCTGACTGTTAAGGTCATGCGTATGTCACAGGCTTGTGTATGTCTGTTGTCTGTGACGTGTGTATTGTATTGTGGCTAAACTGTGCATCTATCAGGGAAAATGACTGAACAGGTAAACAGGGTTGCCTGATGACTACCCTTTGGTACCAAGTCAGACTCCTTACAACCACCGTTTTTCCCAAACGGGGATACTGACTGCACAATAAATACTTGCATTGCAAATTATGGCCAAACTGTTTCAGCTAGTGGCATGGTTACTATACGTAGACAGCCTATAGGAACTTATCAATACCTTATCCACCTGTACCATTGCCGACCCCCTACAAACACCTGTTCTCCCACAATAGGGGTCCAGACCTCCAAAATTTGCATGGCACATTATGGCCAAACTGTATCAGCACAATGACTACTATTAAAAGGCTATGGATACTTGCAAATGCCCCGTATAATGCCTCTGCTTTCAATGCTCCCATTTCCTCTAAACAGGGTAATGAATTGATCCCTCATTCACATTTGCTGGCCTTCGGACACTGACAGACTGTCGGCATTTTCTAGCAACAGCTGGTCTTGTCGTTTATGGTCTGCTGCATTTGTGGCAAGTACACAGAAATAATCTGTTAATAAATGGACTGGATGTCTGGAGTCAAAACACCAAGAAATATCTACATCTACAAAAGGTTTCACACAACACAGCGACACGACAAATACACAAATACTCTGTTCTCTGTCTCTCATCAGAGTAGATCAGACATCATTGCTCGAAAAGATATAAATCCGAGTCTCACAGAACATCTCTTGAAGTGACTTACAACGTTATGCTTGTGTCTGAAAAATTTACCACATGAACAACAGCAAAACAACTTTACATCTGAGTGCACGAGCTGATGACGTCTCAATTCGCCTACTGTATAGAAACAACTGGAACATTCACAACAAACATACAGCTTGGCACCTCCATGACGAAGCAAATGTACCTTAAGCACATAACTGCTAGCAAATTTCTTCTGACAAATGTAACATGTGAGCCAAGTGCCCTCATTGTGAGACCTTAGCAGATGTGTCTTCAGTTGGCCACGCCTTATAAAAGAGTTGGAACAATGTCTACATGAGTACGGCTTTGCACCAGTGTGAATATCAACATGCTGCTTAAGATCACTGCTATTTTTAAACAGTCTATCACAGTAATGACAGTCATAAGGTCTTCTGTTGCAGTGTACCTGACGTTTATGTCTCTGCAAATGGCAAGGTGTGCCAAAGCTTTTGTCACACAGTAAACACTTGTATAGTTTGTCTCCTGTGTGAACAATCATGTGTCTGTTTAGATGTCCAGATCGACTAAATGCTTTGCCACACTCAGGGCACTTGTACAAATTCTCTCCACTATGAATTCTGCTATGTGTAGCGAGACTATTCGCACGTTTAAATCGTTTGCTGCAAACACTGCACTCAAAGTTTTTGTCTCCAAAATGACTTTTCATGTGTACTGTTAATGCATGATTGCTTACATAGCACTTTCCACATTCAGTGCACTTGTATTTACTGCTGTGAACATTCATATGTGAACTCAAACTGCACTGATACTTAAAACATTTCCTACACTGAGGACACGAATACAACATTTCTCCAGTATGTGTTTGTTTGTGATGATTCAAAGTAGTTTTCGTTTTAAACCATTTGTCACACACCACACACAAATACGATCGTAGCTTATCACCATGTGGATGCTCAGTGATATGATTCGTTCTAGCTTTAGTCTTCACCTCCTTATGTGAATGTTCACCTGTATAATATGAACAACAGCAATTAGGTGCATTTTTGTAATTCTGCATTTTACTGCAAACAGCAAATAAAGAGGCTATCAAATATATATCATGATCTGAAAATGTTCAGAGCAGAACATTTTGTTCAGAGCAGAACATATGGGTGTTATATATACATATTATATAACTGACATCAAACTCAGTTCAGCCTTCCATCCCTCCAGCGTAGACAAACTGAGTACCAGCCTCTCTGCTGGGCTCCGGTTAAGGTAGCGTGCCTTCACCTGTGTTCAGTAGCAGGTAATGGTGACAGTCTGTCATTAAGAGCCGCCATAGCTAAGGGCTGCTAAAGCTAAAAGCTGCTGGCTTATTTGGTGAGTTTGAGTATTGACTCTGACAATTTTTTTTCTTGCAATTAGTGTCATAAATTACTACGTAATTTCTTACTTTATTGCTTATTCAGTACGCTTTCATCGTCTGAAACGTGCTTTGATCATCTAAAACAGGTTTTCAGCATCGATATTGGTGATTACAAATGAAATGTATGACAATGATGCAAATACATTTGCATTCATAAGGGGTCACGAGTATTTCACATTCGGGAGTACAATTTATCATTAATACTATGGGTATGGTTATGGTATAAAGTTTGGGTTAGAGTTATGGTTAGCAATTAGAGTGAAAGTTAGGGTCAAGATTAGCATATTTCAAAGAATTACTGATATATAAATACCCAAACTACGTGTTAACATTGGTGATGTATTCAAGACCACTGGCCAATGGCGGTTTTAGGCCTGGGCTGGGGGGCACAGCCCCCACCCCCCAGTTTTGTGGCCAGCCATGATGCTTCCTGGACAAATTTCAAAAATGCCATGATGAGGTAAGTGAATGATAAAAATGTAATGTTAATCCAGTGCCAAAATAACAATCTCTGCATAGACGAATAGTAACACAGATCAGACCTATTATAGGCCTGTGTTTCTGTATGCAAGTACCGTAATCTGCGATGTGTTGCGGCTATTAAACTTCATTTTTTGCAAAGATAACACAAATATCTGATTTTTTTCCATTTCCAAATTTTAAAAAAGTAAGCAAATCTGTGGCTTTCATTTAACATCCAAAAGCCAAAAGCGATTCAGCTTCAGGAGAGTATTGCCCTGCTGGTCTGCCCCTGGACTCTGCTGGGGGCCCTTCCCCCAAATCCCCTTTATAGACTCGCGCTACCGCAATCGCCATGGGGCCATCCTCTCCCCCCCAGATACTCTGCGCCACTGGCACTGGTTGGAGTCCATATATTTTGCCTACTGGCGAGCCTGTGATATCCCATCTGGGGTTGAGGTCACTATATAGTTGCCATAACTAAGAGTGTGTCTCTTCGACGGTACATGCTTTAGTGCTCGTACAGCCGTAACCGTACCAGCTATGGAGGGCATAAGTCACAGATAACACTGTGTGATCACATACTGGCAGGTGGCAATCCATAGCTCCACAACTCAAAAATGGGTTTTCCATAGCTAAATATGTATTCGCCATGTTCTGTGCACACTGCAAACAACTGAGCTATTATGGTTGCCAAGCTACACAAGTACACACACATCAAGCTCTTGCATGGGTTTGATAATATGTGTATACATGTTATCACTGACGCTCAGTTATTTGCCATAACAAAAAGTACAAAATAACAGCTTATAGTAACCCTTGTTAATGATGACATGACATTGAAAAACCGATACACTAAAAATAGCAAAAATCATACAAAGTCATATTACTCATGTCACATCAACTATGTGTTACTGTGTTGCTAACACCCTTTAATAATGTCTTGTACCCAATTTGTTTATAGACTATAACATATGTAACAAGTACACACAAATAATCTGTTAATAAATACAGCATCGAAACAGTTAAACGTACCAACAGTTGGCTTATCATTGTGTGAACACTCAGCGATATTATAATCAGCTTCTGACTTCACCTCCATACTATTTAAACATAGCAATACATAACATGCATTGTAATTTATTTAGATATTATATTTTACAATTTATCATTAATATTATGGGTATGGTTACGGTATAAGGTTTGGGTTAGAGTTAAGGTTAGCAATTAGGGTTAGGGCTAGGGTCAGGATTAGCATATTTCAGATAATTATTGATATATAAATACCCAAACTACGTGTTAAAAACTGTTAACATTGGAGATGTATTCAAGATCACTGAC
>Ga0209367_1008655_pt1 | contig 13894 bp, 9 predicted proteins | sample WorMetLIZISLAND2_FD_187412 | JGI IMG/M metagenome (GOLD analysis project Ga0209367, IMG submission 187412) | Marine gutless worms symbiont microbial communities from Max Planck institute for Marine Microbiology, Germany - Olavius geniculatus... ... | reverse complement strand
ATGACTCTCTCCCATCCATTGTTGTCGCTTCCAACCTTTGCATTCCAGTCACCTGCAATGATTACGATATCCTTCTTCGGTATGTCATCCAGCGTTGTTTCCAGGTCTGCGTAGAATTGTTCCACCTCTTCGTCTGTACCGTCTGACGTGGGTGCATATACCTGAACGACAGACATGTTAAACGGCCGTGCCTGGAATCTTGCAACCATAACCCTGTCACTTACTGGTTTAAAACCAAGTAGTGCCTCGCGGGCCCGCTTACTCAGGAGGAACCCGACGCCTGCTTCATGCTTCTGTTCATTCCCTGACCAGATAACTTTACAGCCGTGCATCTCTCCTGATGCAGTCCATCTCATTTCAGCCAATCCTAGTATATCGAAGCGATATCTTTCCATCTCATTCTCCAGCAGTTCAAGTTTGCCTGACATGGTGCGCACATTCCATGTTCCAACTGTAGGCATATGTGCGCATGGTTCGAGTTTTCTTTCGGTAGCTGATTTATCGACCCAACCCCGATTGCTTAGCTGGTATCGTGGACCTTGTTTGACCGGGCGACGTCCGAGCCGGCATGTTCTCTTCCGAGCTGGCATGTCTACTATTAGTTTTTCGAAATGATAATTGCAAATTTTCATAACAAACAGCAAATCAAATCGAAACTCATTTTAGCACTGCATTTACCAGCATACTTTGCACCAGAGATTTCTTCATTAGAATGTTATACAGAGACATTTACCAAGACACAAACATGCGACGGGATATTATTTGAATGTTTAAGTTATCTGTTTTCAATGGTTTTAATCTGCTGTAAACTCTAGTTTTTATTACGAGTACTTTTTGTTTGTCGTGTTTACCTTCCGCACACACAATGGACGTTTTTTTTGTAAATGTATGTTTTTGACATATTTCACGTTTGCGTTGTCAGAAGTTGCACATGTCAACTGTCATTAAACGAATATATGATAATGACATGATGGTATGCTGCGAGTATTACTAACATTATTGGAGTTTAGTTTAGCCGGCCAAATTTTTTCAGACTTACTAAAGTTGTAAACTGTGACCACTAGAACCGCAAAAAGTGAAACATATGATATTATGTTAAATGACAAGTTTTGACCTTCCAGCAATATCAAAAGCAAAGCAAATTCAGTTCAGAGCATTCAATGCGCTATATAACATGACTACACTGTGTCCTAAAAAAGACGTCGTCGCACTTTGTCATTTTCCATATCTTCGCCAAATAATAACCAATTTTCAAAATTCTTTCACTGGCACATACTGCAGACAATTACTAATAAAATAGTTGTTAAATATCCCACCACACTTAAGCTGTGTCGCTACATAAATTTTCAAAAATCACTAAAATCACTATAATACATATGCAAAAGAATCATCTTCTGAAACAATTTTTACTAATTTTCACACAAAAATTAAATTATGTTTATTGTTACATACACTTCTGATGTTTGTGAACAAAAACAAATGATACCATAATAAATAATAATTTTTCATTCACTGTTGATATACAGGCGATGTAATGTGCCATTCAGTAGCTGATAAAAAACTTGTATTGTTTCAAACAATACAGTTTTCAAAGAATACTGGCAGAATTTTTGAAGGTAAACTGCAACGGGGAAAGAGTTGGAATGTTATTAACAAAGATTTGGAAAACATGCAGCACCGACCAACGGCATGAGACCGGCAAATTGAAGCATACACGTACTGAACAGAACGTGATCACTGTGGATGAAATGGTAGGCTTGCTAAACCACAAAAGCCAGAAACAAACATATCGTTCAATATGCCAGATATCCAAAAAAAGATCTAACAAGCTTTACCATCATACAGATCATTCACTGCATTTTCGGTCAGAAGTGTATTTTGCTTACCAACACGCTTGCTGTCTATGATTGCTAGTTTTTCTTGCATTTACATTTTACAAGGTAGTGTAATTTATTTTACACAGTTAACGTTTGGAGGGATATTCAATAATCACTTTATTGCAAATTTTCCACCAAATGAACTAATAAAAAAAAATTTGAAAATCGGTTAATATTTGACAAAGATATAGACAATCACAAAGTGGGACATTTATAGGACACAGTGTACAGAGTGGGCCATCTGAGTAACATGTGCAAGTTTCGTGCAAATATTTTCAATAATTTTGTAATGGGATAAAATAAATGAAAGCAACCCAACTCTACAGGAAACACCTTTGGTAAAACAGCGTAACGTCATTTAACATACGAGGATAAAGCGTCAATCAAACTCGTTTGCCAACAAAAAAGATGGGGCACTAAATGCATTTGTAAATAGTTTTCTAACAAGAATTGGGCAGTCAGTTCTGTTAAAGATCTTCTGCGCAAAATTGACAAGACAAACTCGATTTCTCGAAAGGTCGGCAGTGTACGGAAGCGGACTGTCCGAACAACACAGAATATCGAGTGTGTAGTGGAGCTGATATGCAGCCAGGAAGGCAACCCTGGGTCCAGCAAAATTCCGAGAGAGAAGGGCACATTGAACAGTTGTTTACTTGACTGTCTTGCTGTTGTATGAGGTTTTCGCTGTTTTACTTAGACATATACGCAAGCACGTATTTCCATTTGTGTTTCACCATTGTGATATAATACAGTGGGGGGGGGCTTTGATTCTATCGTATTATTTGTATTATGTGCAGAACAGACTAACAATTTATACGGTGTGTCATTTTGTCCATATGTACAAATGCAGTAGCATTTTAAGCAGAATAATATAGGGGACGGTTTTTTATGGCACACTCTGTAGTTAATTACATGTATCTAAATAAAATGAACTTAAAGGCAATGAAAGCTGGAGCACACGTCTCCAATTTAATTTAGTTTAGTTTATTTCATTTTATTTTTATTTCTGTCACTCTCTACGCATCATAACACTGTTTTGTACCAGATTTTTATTATATTTAACACTGCAGCTACAAGCAGCAAAGAGCCACATTTAAAAAATCTGCACCTAGGTTGGTGGCTTGGCATAGCGTTAACGCATTTCATCCAATGAACGAAGTTACTCTACGCCAGGCCGGGTTAGTAACTTAGTACTTTGATGGGTGATTGCCTGCAGGTAGGAAACCATCTTGATATGTAACCAGCCGTCTATGTCAACTCAGCCTTCCATGCCTCCGGGGTAGGTAAATCGAGTACCAACCTATCTGGCTGAGGTTAAGGTGGGGCACGTTCACCTGTCCGGTGGCAGTAATACTATGTGATGCCATAAGGCAGGGATTCCCGATCGTTTCATCACCGGTCGATTCATCCTGCAGACAGTTCATCAAATGTCGATTCATCACAGGTCGATTCATCACAAAGCACAAAAAAACAGTTGGTTGATGCGGCCCTAATCGGTTTTGTCCATCGCAGTCATCCTATGCAACCACCCATCCATGTAGACTTTTTTTGATGGGATGCTTCTTGAATAGTATAAGTTTATTTGATTAGGATGATTTAATATTGTGCATTCCGGATTTGGCCGCTGCATCGTTTGCTGCGTACTTTGTTTGTTCGTTGCGTACTCGCGCGTGTGATTTTATCTGAGTATAATGATTTTTTATGACGATTTCCACATTAAGCTAGGGCATTTTCTTGATGATAATCACATATATAATTTTCTGACAATAATTTTAATTTTGTTTGTTTTGGATTTGGCTGTTGCGTTGTTTATAGCATATTTTGTTCGTTCGTTGCGTACTCACTTATGCGATTTTATTTGTGTAAAATGATTTTAACTTTGAAGTTTATCTTGGATTTTTCTATATAACAATCAATAAATCATCTGGACATTTTTCCTTGTAATAAATGCATTTGTCATATATCATAGTAAACGATGAATTGAAGACGATTACAGACGTAGTAACAGTTTTTGTGATGAATCGATCAGTAATGAAACAACCAGCCACTATGGCAGGTGACGCTCCGTAGCTCTGAGATGGGCTTCCCATTAGGAGCTATGACACCACCTTTAACCTTTTAAACCACCTTTAACAAAGCTCTGTTTCTGCATTTATCCTTCTTTCTAATATAAGTGAAAGAATCAGACGTACTGAGGTGTGTTTTCATCAGTGACTTTAGAGTTGACGACAGCGTTGACCTTTCACCCGTTGACCTCTCACCTGACCCTTGACCTTTGACCCGCTGAACCAAATGCACCTTGATTTCGTTCAGCACAGTCATTAATTGCTCTTCCATACAAACACATCACACAAGGATAATGTACTTTATTTAATCAGCCAGTTTTCACCAATCCTGATTCCCCACCAGATCAAGATCACAAACACTAAAGATTTCCTAGAAGGAGTACAATTTTCTATAATACAAAAATCAACATTATTCTGCCCCGACAGCTCCATTTCTTCTTAAGCACACAAACAAACACATAATGTTTTTCTTTGACCAGCCAACTTCTCTCGATTCGATAGGTTAATACTTAAGGTCAAAGCTCTGCAGTTTGAAACAGGCCTGTTACATAAAATCAGCTTGAAACCACTGTCAGAAATCAATGTAAACTACACTCAACTAAAGATCAAAATACAAGTTAATATGCGACATACCAGCACAGAATAATGAAGTAATAATCTGTCTGACACTATGACATTTTAGGAGATCACATTCTACTGCCAAACTTTAACTGTAAAGTGGGAGCTCCTGAAATTACCTCTCGTACAACGTGTATTGTAAAAACAACTGGCTATTATAATTAATTCAGAGTTAATGTTAAAGATGCAACGTAATGTAAAGTCCTTCCTAAGCCATAAGGTCCATATGGGGGCAGCGTTTCCTTAACCCACAGCCAGTGACATCTGTTTACACTGCGAGACCACAAATATGCGACTAGTGCATCGAGCAGTGTGCCACATATGTCCCAGCTTTCACTGGTACTCATTAGTATTCATCCCACGGACGGATGGCCAGGCTGAGTTGACCTGGCTGGCTGGTTACATACCGAGATGGTTTACCCATGTGCAAATGGTCGGTCACCCATCCAACTACTAACCTGGCTCAGCGTTGATTAACTTCGTTGATGCAACAAACGGCATTACCAACTACAGTGTAAGCCAAGCCACCGCCAACATCATTGCAAACAAACGTCATATATGCAGTACTCACGGTGCTCGTGGTCAAGACCCTGCAACTTTATCTTGTTAGCTTCGTGCTGAGCTTTTCTCTTGAGTCGACAAATCCTCGATGCATATCTGTTCTTGTCGCGTGATGACAGAGAGCCCAAGTCTCCCGGTGCTGTGCGGGAAGGCGTGTTGATGATGGCAGACAGCCTCCGCAACTCATCACCAATCTGAAGCAAATGACGCGGACTTGCATCCACGTCAACATCCGATCTGTCCCTCTCATGTCCAGGATGTTTCACCGATGATGTCCGTGATCCGATGTCTGTGACCGAGTCATGAAAGCACGAGAGTATGTGTGGATCGAAGAATGACGCTAAGAATCGGCTGTTTGTTGGTCGACACTTTGGACCTTTGGACTGGACGTTATACAGCCAGAAGTACTGCTTCTGAGCGTCCAAGCTTTTGCTGGTCCATTCCAATGACAGCGTGCCTGCAACGGGTTAGACAAAATGTCAAGTTGAACATGTAAAGCTGTGGAAATGAATGATTAATAACACAATTAGTCACCAACTTATAAAGATTAATGAAAATTTTGGTCTTTACAATCTTGATTAAAATCCCATAAACAAAAACATAATGAAGTCGACACAATAACATCATGACAAGTATCCCGATTAGCTGTTTTTTTCAGAATAATTTAACACTTTAGTTTGCGTACAAGAAAACACTCTGTAATTGTCTCAGTGCATCTGTAACAGCTTATAGCTCAATAACTCAAAAATTTGCTAAATAAGAAAAAAAAATGGATTATCTATCTCTAAGAATTTTAATTTGAAATTTTACATATGTATTTACTAAAATCTTCTACATCTAACTGCCAAGTAAAATTTGATTCTGTTGAAAAACGACGAAGTTACAGATTTTTTAACATGACCGCTTACCGATTTTTCAGCATTCAAAAATGTTCCGACTACAACACCAATTTAATAACATCATTGAAACAACACAGTTAAATAATGATCAAATGCCAGAATTCCTTCGTTGCTGCAAATGTTTGAAGTGTTCACCACCAGCTCCAAGCAACAACACCAGCCTCCAGTTGCCTTATTTGAGAAATCTTTTACAGCCTCGATCGGTCCCTGTGACACGTTATCCCAGATAACCTGAAGCGCTTCTTTGAGTTTGGCGCTTGTTTTCAGCTTTGTTTTAAGCTTACGGTAAGCCTCCAACATTGCACCCCATACGTGATAGTCCATTGGGTTTATATTTGACGAATTTGGAGGTTATTGGTTTTTTGTGATGATATCTGGACAGCTGGCCCGCAGCCAGTTCTGTGTGTTGCGCGGTGTTGTGTGCGTTGTGCGCTGTGTGTGCTGACGCACCCGGTGCGCCGTCCTGCTGGAAGATGAGTCCAGTGGGCAGCTGGCGACTGCTTTAAAGGAACGGTAATTTAGTGATAATTTATAAGCAATCTAAATTGCTGTTTATCAAAACGTCACTGTGACGTCATCGGCAGTAATGTGTAACCAGTTTTTGAAAATTAAATAGCATTTTTAGCATGAACATTTTTGAACGCCGAAAAATCGGTAAGCAGTCATGTTAAAAAGTCTATAACTTCGTCGTTTTTTAACAGAATCACATTTTACTTGGCAGTTAAATGTAGAAGGTTTCACAAAATAAAGCTATAAAATTTCATATTAAAATCCCAAACGGTTGCTGAGAAAATGGCAAAAAAATTTAGGGGTCCACTTTTTTCTGCCGCACCCTGTATATGAAATTAAACTAAAGAGATCTTTACCACTCTCGTATAATAAGAATAGCATCGAGCTAGTAAAAATTCCAGCTCAACGAATCCCTGAATGGCATTTTGTAGAATCTGGTCCAACCTGCATTGGTGCCTGAATAACAGGCCAGTAAATGAGTAGTAGTTTAATGCACATATCAAACGTATATGCGCATATTACAAATTTTCAATCAACTCCCAAATTGATGTCACGTACAAAAATACAGTAATTCACAGAAAATCTCATGTATGAATTGTGAAAATCTAACCAGTAATAATAGTCTTCTGACATTTCAATCTGCTTACATGACTTATTAAACGCATAGCTTAACAGCAGCAATACATGCAATGATACCTAATACAAATAAATACCACATACTATCACTAGATGCTGTGTTGTCAGCATAGTTTTCCACATCACTTGACTCTGCTTCCATTTCTCTATCATCTGTAACTAGATGCTCCACGACTGAATCTGCAATATTTCATGCTAAAGTTAACATACCAAACGATTTTGCTGCCCGATTCGATTACTATTATCATTAAATTACAATTATTATGCATTATCCCACAAATTCTTCAGACACTGTTGGTTAAAACAGAAAAGGCATCTAGCTTTGTGCTTCTGATTCACAATTAACATTGTGACAATGACAGGCACTATACAAATCGTTTTAGATTAGATAGATTAATTTAATTACATGTAGAAAGTTATACTTCCAAAAGCGAATGGTGATAGTACCCAGGAATGTACTTAAGGGATAAAACTTAAACATCTTTACCACAGAAACTGGAAAAGCTAAGCAAAAATGACAGCAGCAGACAAGTGCAGAATATTGTACGCTTACGTTAGAAATTTAAATGACGAGGAAAAAAAATGTGACAAATAGTGTGAATCCTGTTCTTCACCAAATCCTATACTCTCAGCACAGGACAAAACATTATGAATAAACCCACTATGACACCTATTAGAACAACATGAAATAAGATAATACTGTGATAAAAACTCACATTTACTAAACAGTGGAGAGTCAACTACTTTGTGCAATGCATTTTATAGTAACTAGAGCTAATACCAGTACTGAATTAGTGGTAAGCAATACAGATGAACTCTGTTAAGACAAGGCAAAAAAACCTCTGAATATAAATAGCAAATACGGACCTCTGTGGTGAGTTTTTATCTTCTTGGTGGCATGAAATTCATGAGCTGAATCTGGTGACTCTAATTTCAGTGTATGCTTCAAGCAAGAGGGCAACATATGGTCTGATGCGATACAAATGTTACTTGAAGCCACTGTCTGTGTATGTGGCAGTGAGACATTCTGACAGCCCTTCACAATCCGCTCTTCACAAAGTGAAAGAGATACTCCTTCTTTGTCAAATGGCACGTGTGTCTCAATACTCAACGATCTGTTGCACTGAACAGTTTGCAATGACAAATGCTGATCACGCATGTCACAGGTTTGCTTGGAAACTGTCGACCTCCTGCTGCTTTGATGAAAAGCATCGTCCACTCTGCTGTGCTGTCTTTTCCGTTTCGTAGCACTGGTTTTTCCAACCTGCAGTGGCTTGTATTTTTCCAGATCAGTTAGTTCACCGCCGCCATTCAATTCCGCCAACGTTGGGCCACTGTTAACGTCCTTAGTTGTCCACTGTTCATCACGTCCATCGTCCCACAATGATATACAGTCAGAATCCATGTCATTGTCAATATCATCGGTACTATTATGTCGCTTTGCTTCGACCAAATCATCGAGTAAACTTGAAGGTTCCCTTCCCTCGTCATCAGTGAAAGTGGTTTCGTCAGAACATAAATTCCACGGCTTGTGAAAGTCACTTCCATAACACTGTGTCCACAGTGCTAGACAGTCTGCCATTTCTCTCTTCATAAACCACATCTGACATCGACACATGTAGCAACAACTTTATAAACACATAAACTAGAGCTGTCAAATTAACGCATAAATTGACGCATTAATGCGTTAATAATTTAACGTGCGATAAAAAAAATTAACACGCATTAAAATAATTAACGCACATACGTAAATTTATGTTAATTTACTTAATTCTGTAAAACAAAGTTCCATTATTCTGTTAAACTGCAGTTATTTGACAATCGAATGAATTCAAGTAACTAAACTGCAGTTGCTGTTCTGTCATTACTGTAAATAAATAATTACTTTGACGACAGGCTAATAGATTTCTATGCTAGCTATGACAACAGTTATTGTTGATTATACGTTTAAAACATGTTTTTAACTTTCTATATTTTACAGGCGGGGCCCCCAAATGTCGCGGGACCCGGGGTAACTTACCCACCCCACTCTCCCTCTCGACGGGCCTGGGTGCGTTAATAACACGTTAATTAATGCGATAAAAAAAATTAACGCAGTGCGTTAATGCATTTTAAAAATTAACGCTTCAACAACTCTAACATAAACTAATTTAATTTTTACTGACTGTCTTCAAACAATGTATTGAATTACAGTGTAATTTTACTGTTACGGTATATTACGAAGCCATTCTTTGCTGTTAGCACTGTTGTAGGTCCCTAATCACCAGTCCCAGTCTCAGGTCTTCAGATGCAGTACTGGTACTGAGATTCTGATCTTCCTTATCAGAGCATCCAGAAAAAATCTGCTATCCTGATGATCCGAGTAGTCACATTGTTTCGCATCAAAATTACTCTCGACAATTCCTGACGTCTTCAAAACACTGACGAATTACTCTCAGGCTAGGAGCATCAAGAACTAGAAAAGCACTCAGAGAGTGCAGACCTCCGCAAAGCAATGTTAACGAAAATTTCAAAGTGATCCAGAATCCAGGATTCCTTCTGGATCACCCCCAAAATTGAACCAATTGTAGTTTTTGCCATTCTCGACATTCCCTGAAAATTTCGGAAAAATCCTTCTATAACTTCTTGAGTTATCTTGCTAACGCATAAACAAACTCTGGCAAAAACATAACCTCCTTGGCGGAGGTAAACATCGCACTGACAGCTCCGACACCAAATATTTGATCAGATCAGATCACAAAATCTAGACCTAACCCTAACCCTAATGCCTAACTCTGTATTTGATGCCAGTGCAGTCTGGCAGCACTAAATACCGAAAACTACCAAAAACAACCAACATTTTTTGTCTTTCGGTGGTTTTCGGTTAGGGTTAAGGTTAGGTTGTCGATATTAAAAACTACCGAAAACATTTTCGTTTGGTAATCTTCAGGGTATTTAATACCACCCATGCATTCGCTGTGGCTGTTTCTAAGAGAAACTAACAGGTACACATACGTAGGCTACAAAAGTTAGAGATGCCGGTTATATGTGAATATGCGATCGCATATTTTGCCAAAACACACACATGGCATATTTTTCTGCATATAATAGCATTTTCAAAATCGCATATGCGAAAATTACCCTGCATTTGCAAAAATTTGCATATATGCCACACAATTTTGCATATGCAATCGCATTTTTCAGCATTTTCCTTGTCCAACATTGTTTTAAAACTGTTAGATATTTTGGCGGCAGACGATTACCGGTATTTGCAATTAAACGTTAAATAAATTGAAGTCGAAAACGTCAAAACTGTGCAGAATAGGCCTATCAATGATCACGATTACGATTCTCCGTCACACGAAATTGCATATGCCTGAAATATGCGTAAAAATATTCTGCATATATACGGCATATGCAGCATATATGCCGCATATAAACGCCACATATTTCGACAAATTTCGCATATTTTCCCGCATATTTTGCCTGAAAGAGTTCCGCATATTTTAAGAAAATTCTCCGGTATAAACCAGCATCCCTAAAAAGTGAGATAAAGCAGAGAAGCCGAAGAAATCTGAAGAAGTACTTGGCCACACCGCATCATCACGTAGAGGGCCCCGGGTATCTTTGCATTTCCAAGGCCCAAAAAGTTTAGACTTATTTCAACCAAAAATTAGGATTATAGACAATACAATCGCCAGTGATTCCTTAATATGAACTGGTATGAGGTACCAGAAAGCGATTAAAACAAAAGTCTGCAAAAACAGCTGACCGAAAAACTCACGGCCAGGCCAAATAATATCACGTGACGTAAACAGCAGCTGAGACATAAACAAAAGGTGACGCCCAAAAGATACGTTCGGAAATGTGATGACAACACATTAATAATCAACGATCAGTAACTTCTAATCCTGACTTACGCTATTCCAATAACTCTTTACGAAAAATTCGTAGTCGATCCACCAACACAACTAGAGAAATTTATACAAAACAACTGCCTACGTTGAGAAACATATACCTACAGCTGATAATCCCGTTTGTTTTGATCACGTGCCTGCCAACGGCCAATCACAGTGCGGGCACTGCCCATATGTCATCAGAAAACTGTCAGAAAATGAGGTCAGCAGTTCGTAATATTTTGCAACCTATTTATAGACTAGTGATGCTTGATCTTTGAGTTTGATGTGTATGACCACAGTTGAATCATTGAGAATCAAGAATGAAAAACAATAAAACATGATGGTGATGGTATTGCACGTTGGTGAAACATTTAGATCATCACTCACACAGATCCAGGCACTTTTTTTCACGTTATTAAGCCGATGGATATCTTGATGATCAATGATTAAAAGACGATTATGTATAGGCGTACATCGATCGCACTGCCACAGACAGCCGGAGGAAATTTTCTTTCGTGTATGCCATCCAGGGCTGGAAAAACATAGATTTTTAAAGAAAAGGTTTATGTTTTTTGGTTTTACAGGTTTTTAAAGGTTTTTAATAGGCCTAGCCATAATGAACACCGTGTCAATGTCAAACCTTGGCTACATTCAGATGTCACTTAAAGACCCACTACTTTCAGTCAGCCTTTTCTGCCACCTAGCGTCCGTCATCCTATGCGCCCTGATTCTTTCTGAGACTTTGGCGCTTTATAAATCATTTACTTACTTACTTACTTACTTACTTACACAAATTTACGACCCAGGATAAACATGTTATACACCCTCTTATGAGTGAACAACATAATGATATAATTGACGTCATAACTAAAAAAACTACAATCAATGAAGTATAAATTAAAATATGATATACAATCGGGCTCCCTGTCCGCTTGATCTGTGCTATATTATCGACCTGCGGCCTCCATTTTCGCCACAGCTTGATATTTTTCACATGTAAAAACGCAAGTGTGGCTGTTTTAAAAAACGTAAACGTATACGCTGTGTAAATGAATGCGCATGAAACGCGTACTGCCATAAAACACCAGTCTGACGAAAGTGGAGAATCGCAGATATACAGGGTGGTCCAGCTAAAGTGAAGCCAACTTACATTTTTGCTGGTAACATTTCAATGCATAGGTAAAATTCAATGATTTTTTTTGTAAATGTGATAACGTTATGACACACGTATGACACACACATTGGGAATCGTAAAAATTTAATATTGTTCGTCAGATGGCGTAACCAGGTTAGGTACGTATTAATTTTTCTCCCTTGTTACATCTCTCATTTTACTGACTTACTCGCATAGGCCGATAATTTTACGTTTTGACGAACTTAATAAAATTCTCTGGTAAAATCGTCTGCTTTTGCTAGTATTTGTTAGCCTGTTTCTGCATTTTGTTTTGATGTGTAAAATAACACGAGAGAACAGAATTGTTATAAAGGCGTTACGGGTGGAAAAGAACTGGAGCTCTCGCCGCTTTCTGGAGGAATTTGCCAGCAAAGCTTGGTGCAAATCAAGCCTTGACCGACTCATCAAAAAAGTCGATGCTGGATTTCTTAAAATTTGCATCACACCACTTCTTGTTGTATGCAGTTTACATGTACATTTGCAAAAATCATTGAATTTTACCTATGCATTCGAATGTTACCAGTAAATGTAAGTTGGCTTCACTTTAGCTGGACCACCCTGTAGTTGCCGTTAGTCCGTCACGTACCATCAGTCGATAGGCATACAGACGCATGGCGTTAAGTTTTAGCCCTCCATCTGCTTTAACGCAAAATGATAGCCATCGTCGCCGGCCCAAAGATCAGTGGATATTGGACAGCATCGTAGGATAGGTGCGTCTTAGCAATTCGTTTGAGTGCGCGATATCTCAACGTTCACACTGCTCGCCGACGACTATGACACAGACGTCGTCTGTTGTAGGCGCGTCGTAGCGTGTCTCGTGCTCTCCAGTTGGTCGTTTGACAGCACGAATGATCGCCTCAGATTCAGTGAGTTTCTCGCTGACATTGTGCGCTTTATAAATTAAATTTACTAATTAAATCTTCTTGTCGAGTCCAGTCAGCCGGTCGATCGCACACTTAAATCCTTGAACGTACGGATTAACGGCGTGCAGAATGGTCTGACTTCAGTCCTGACATCAAGCTGCATCAACGATCGACTTGCTTCGCAGCGTCAACGATCTGCAGAAACTTTGGTTCCTCTGGCGAAACTGGCAGCAGCGATGCGGTGACATGATAGGCTTAGGTCTGTACCTGTCCTTGCACCTTGAACGTCGGCATCCAGCCTTTGTCGTCGCACTCTCGCGTAGCACCAAATGACGTCATCTGGAAGCACGCGTTACACCGCATGACGTTCGTCAGAAAATCTCCCGAGTCGTCGTCAGTTCATGCAGCGAGCAGTGATGCTAGCTAGCGTCTCGGGTGCTGCAGGCAGTGGCGGTAGAACAACCTTACCGTGTACGTTAGCACAACACATTTCAGGAGGGTCTTTTTGAAACTTTTTGACATTGCAGTGTTGATATTCGACAGATATAGAAAGTGCGTGGTTAGCATGCTAAGTAGTCTTGGTCGCTCGTATAACAGAATGCTGCACGTACAGTAACGTTTTTGATCGGCGGCGTCGCGAACGGTCAGCTGTGTCAGTTCGCGTGCTTTTAGCTGCTTTCTGTCGTCTAACAGCAGAGCTGTCTCGCACCTGATGAGTTTGATGTGTATGACCACAGTTGAATCATTGAGTATCAAGAATGATACTTTTCTTTTCACTTTTCTTTCGTTTTCGCATTGCTGACCTACACAAC
>Ga0209367_1008654_pt1 | contig 13894 bp, 12 predicted proteins | sample WorMetLIZISLAND2_FD_187412 | JGI IMG/M metagenome (GOLD analysis project Ga0209367, IMG submission 187412) | Marine gutless worms symbiont microbial communities from Max Planck institute for Marine Microbiology, Germany - Olavius geniculatus... ... | reverse complement strand
CATAAATTTTGTCAAAAATTTCTGTCTACGACACACAATTAAGCTAGATACAGACTGGATATTAAACATGACACGACATTCGTTTACAATGTCAGTAGACGATGTGTTGAACAACTTCATCAACAGTCTGCTATTAAGTGAGACAGACGCATCATTCACAATCAGAAGAAAAGGCAATAAATATTGGAAAATAGTCGAAGAATGTGCCAGGGGGAATAATCTTAACCCTGTGGCGAGTCGTTGACTTTGAGTCACAAAGCACCGCGCCGTGATCACAAACTTACAGCATATAGACGCATTCATCACGGTCACAGCGGATATACGAACTAGCCAAGATCAGTGTTCTAGAAAATGCCAGCCAGCAAAATCAATTATAGGCCCTACTGACTTTCTGGTGCACCCGACAAACATCAAAAACAGCTCAGAAAACGACCGAGGCACAGCAATAAAATACATTGCGTCCCAAAAACATTCCCGGCATTTTTAATTGTCATTTAAAAAACAGTTATCAGATTTTGATAATTTTTGATACGAATATTTCTGACACAACTTGCCATCAAATGCCTATTCAGTTTCCTACCTCAGCTAATGTCCGCTTCTGCACTACCTAGGGACAACAAATCAAGCGAAATATACTTTGAAATAAACAGAAAACCTGAAAAAAACATCTTTGACATTATTGATTGTAACTCGAAGAAAAATTAGTAGGTTTTAATAATTTTTGACAAAAATTTTTTTTGACACAACTGGCTACTAAATCATTGCTTAACTTTCCATCTCACCCTAAGTCTTCTTCTGCACTATCTGGGAAAACCAGACCAAGCATAATACGTGTTGAAATGAATAAAAAACGTCAATTAATTTAATCTATTCAAGTCTGTGGCCCCAACAGCCGGTCTATTACAAAGTTTTATTGTCATGCAGCAGTGTGTCTACCAGATGACGTTCAGGAACGTTTATAATACTTAGGCCTTAAAAGCTAAAACATAATATTACACAAATTTAAACAAACAGCCATTTACAAATAAAACGTATGCAAATTATTACTAAGACATACACTATTAATGCAATACAAACACAGTCACACAAAAAAATGATGAAAAAATAAAACCTTCATAATACCTGCAAATAAGCATAGCTGATGACGAAGCCATTTCCGTGTCGCCGGTAAGATATATGTCTAATAATTCACATTTGTAGGCAGATACGGATCTGTTAGTTATGCAGGTGGGCGGAAATCTATTCTAAATAAACCTGCCAACTGCCAAGTTGAATGAATTACTTCAATTACTTACTCAGGTTTACTTTCTTAGAATCTGGTTTGACTTTCTCTTCCTGCAGTCGTTTCTTCTGGAGACGATTTGATGGCTGAATATGTCCCACGCGACGGTGCCCCATTATAAAGAATCGCCTTCCAGAAAAGTTTTCCCCGACCGATAATTTACCGGCAAAAATTCGCCCCGCCCGGCAGCTACCCGGACAGGACGGATTTTTACCGGTGAATTGTCGGCCGGGAAAGAGTTTTCTGGGGGGCGATACTATAATGGGGAAAACTTTTTATGGGGCCGGCGATATTTTAATAAGGGGAAGACATCAATTTCGTGATTATCTTTCCCTGGGCAGGTTTTTCATAAGACAGACATTTTAATGCGACCCCGCCATCGATCACTGACACTGACGTACGGCCGTTCATCAGGGGCCTATACTAATCTTTCCCTATGTGTCGTCAGAGCTCGGTCCAAGACAATGTTTCAGCCCTCGTTGGGCTAGCTTAAGAGGTCAGACGACTGGTTAGCCGGCTTCAGTTGGCTTGTTTTAAGACTTTGTTCTACAAATCGACCAGTTCTCTAGTTCGTCGCATGTGTAAGAGGCCATCTTGTCTGATCTTTCACAACGCCTATATCACTGTCCTGCATGCGCTACAAAATTAAAACACAATCCGATGAGATTTCGTTTTAGTTTTTGTCCATGAATGTTAAAACATTCATTTGCAAATAAAACACATAAAACAAGTTTTTTAATACTTTTAGAAAAACAACATTATAAAAACATTAAACTGCAGATGTTTCCAATCGCTGCTTTTTACTTTGGGTATTTTTTAAAATTTTATGTAACCCTGATTATGGTACATACTCAATTATGAACTAAACAATCAAATGTCAAAACAAATACCAAGTATACTAGTCATGTTAACAGTTTTTAACACATCTGTAGCAATTTATTCTAACGATTCAACAAAAACAAAAAAAATGACATTAAACAGCACCAAAACATTTAAAAAATATTTTTAAAACACAGCCAAAAAATAAAAAAAACATTAAAAAACAAAAAAAACATAAAACATGCTTTTTTATACTTTTATAAAAAAACATAAAAAATGTATTTTTTACATCTATGGTTTTGTCTTAGTTTTATCGCACATGTAGTCGCCGCCTTACGCGTGTCTTTTCACTGTGTCTCGAAAAAAAGATCTAGGCAACATTATCGACTGTAACTTGACGACAGATTTGAGCAATGCTCACGTGATTCGCGACATCATTGGTGCCGCTACCTGGGGAATGAGTGTACAACGTGCAATGAAATAATAATGCGCTTTGAAAAGGCACCCAAATTTGAGGCCTCCGTACGGAAGACTCCTTGAACCGAAAAGGTCGAAACTCAGACGGTTAAAAGTTACGTTTAATGATATGAATTTCATCTACATGTTGCCCTAAAATTCGGTTTCAGTAATTTTGGCATAATTTACTGTTGATATATGCGTTGCAGCATAAAATCGCAAATAATATCAAGATCAAAAAACCCAGCTGTAGCTAGAAAAAGCCGACCGTACCGCCTGCGTATCAAACATCAAGGTCATCTAGGGTTAACAATTTTTTTTATCTCATTTAAAAGGGCATATGTAATTTTTTACTCCCCCCTCTTTCTCCTTGATTCAAGCACAAATTTGAAATTTTTTGCACTAGATTGCTGAAATTTTGTATGCCTAAGTTTAGAGCACATGGCTAATTATTCGTGTAATAGTTTTCCTTATATGACCTAATGCTTATCTACAATAAGCCGTTACAGACGAAGGAACGACGGACATACGAAAGGACGGACAATAACCGCACCAATAGCTCGACTGTTACTTAAGTAGGCCACCCCTGCGGTCGGCTAGTAACCCGCTTTTAGATTTTAAGCTCGTTCAAGTCATCGTTGTTGCTACTTTTGCAAAGCTCGTCAGCAGTGTTTGTTGTCATAAGCAGCAAGTCTGTGTCTATTTGATTTTACTATAGGCCTAAATTAGCGGATAGCAGAGAAATCCCGCATTTTTTTAAAGCTAAAGAGTACCCAAATTTGACGGCCCCGTGCAAAGGAGTGCTTGAACCTAGTGGGTCGAAACTTAGGCTGTTGAAATTTTTGTTTAATGCTAAAAATATTACGTGTTTTCTTTTTCCATTTAACCCCGAATTTGAAAATGTTTCCTTTGCACTGCATCGCTCAAATTTTGCACGCATTAAGCGTTGACATAGGGTTAATTATTCGTGTAAAAAGTTTTCTCTCTAAAGCCTACCACTTAGCCACAATACATCTGTTACACACTGACAGACAGACAACAGACACCTGGTAGCAAAAGGCCAGATAGCAGAATGCTTCGCGCGTCTTAGCCATCGTCTAGGCGTCCGTCTGTCCGTTGGTCTGTCCGTCACATCCTGACACTGTATCAAAACGGTGCATGCTAAAATCACAAAATTTTGATTGTGGGCTGCCACAAGGACTCTAGTTTTTTTGTGACAAAATTCCGTGCCCCTGGGTGCAAAGGTTCCTCTCGAACGAGGGCGTCAAAGAAGGGTACCCCTCTAAAGGACGTTATTTTGATCCCATTGGCTCTTTTAGTGTAAAAACGGTTGCAGATATCATAACAAGCATTGGTGACAGGCTTTTTAGATTTGTCGACATCAATGACCATGAACGACCTTGATCTCCATAAAAAGGGGTTTTTAATGAATTCTTTGCAATTTTTGGATGCATTGCACATTTCAACACTGAATTGCGACGAAATGGCTAGAGATACACCGAGACAACCTGCACATGAAACTTTCAGCACTAAACGTAGATTTCAGCAATTCAAGTCCTGACTTCCTAAGTTCAAGGAGGCCAGCGCAGGCACCTGTCAATCGTTGATTCTGCTATCAGCCATTGGCGTTGCATCTAAGCCATTGCGTCTTTGTATGCAGAGCACACTTTGGCATAAATTCTAATTCGCAAGCGAGTTGTTATACAAACTTATAATTCTGTTAAATAATTCACATTTTAGTTATTTTGTGCCTAATTAACTCGTTACAGCGTTTACTTGAGACAACAATTCAGCATTATGCAACAATTTGGAGCATCTATGTTTCATATGGGGGGACGCTAAAAATGCGAGACTGGAATTTGCGAGACTGGAATTTTCGGCACCAACGCGGCCAAAAATGCAAGGGTGGAAAATGCGAGAAAAACAAACTAGGGACCTAAGTGTGTGGTTAATGTAATTGCAAAAATGATATATGCGTCTAAGGCTATAACTGCATGCAGAAAACACGTAAAACTGTTCCGTTAAAAACGCACTAATTCCTGATTTCAATAAATGTCACATAAAATTGGACAGTTATTACAGTTATGAAAATATTCCTATCACGCATAAAAACTGGCTTGGCAAAATATAATCTCAAACGATTCTAACGATTCAATGTACTGTCCAAACAGGACGTGCAACGTGTCACTAGTAAAGGCACAAAACCAGATTGCTGCGGCACATACTGGGCATCTGCCTTGCTGCTCTATCTGCGTGACGCACGACGCGCAGAAGCGCTGTTGCCCACATGGCACAAGCGCATGTTGGCCGTCACGTGGCTGAGTAAGGCAAACTTTACTTTTTTTCGGACAGTGTAAACTGTAGAACTATAAGCATAGCAATCAGTAACATTTTTGTGCTCCATTTTCCAGTCTCGCATTTTCAACTCCTGCATTTCGTGTCCTTCATTTTTCAGTCTCGCATTTTCCACCCCCTGCATTTCGATTGTGCTCCATTTTCCAGTCTCGCATTTTCAGTCGCCCCTCATATGGTAGTGCGTTGTAACAAATTAAGTGAGGTGGAAAATGAGTGCACCTTACATAATTCCGTCCTCTTAGCCATCAACATGCCAAAAATTATTAAAGTTATTAAAAATTTGACAAAAATTATGACAGAAACAATTTTGACTGTTTTTTCCGAGACACGGTGTATATCGCCTGGCAAAATGACCACGTGCGATGTCTGTTATACTAGCGTTCATTGTAGCTTTCGGAACTGAGACAGCGTTAACATAAAAGAAACTTGACTTAAATGACTGTAGTTTTGGCCATCTCGTCTTAATACTGTCACTACATTACCTTGTTCGCAGCTAATTGCACTATAATTATGTCAGTGGCATCGTGGCAAAAGAAAGAGGGCGGGCAATTTGTCCCCTCCCCTAAATTTTAGCCTGTCGGAAAAAATCTTATTGTCAAAATATTTTTTTTAAATTTAAAATGCTGAAAATTTTTCCGTTAAAATGGATTTTGAAAACAAAATTGGACATCAATAATCTACTCTGTCGGAAATTTGCAGCTGTCTGTAGAAAAATTGCAACATCCTGCCTCCTACTAACTCAGGACGCTGCTGATGTATATTTTTCATACAGCACTTTCTTTTAGCAAATAAAGATGTGGTCTGACTGTATGAATGTGTATGTAAACCCACTTATTTGCTTTCGTACTTAATCGAGTGATACAGCAATTGTTATGATGCCGACCCTGTGCCTAAGCCTGCTGGGAAAGAAGTCGTGGTTGATCAGCTCCAGCCTGAAGCTAGGTACGACTTCAGTAATTCTGTGTTAATTGCAAGCCATCTGTACAGTTTCAGCAGCCGTAGAACATTGCCAGCAGTTCTGTTGCAGTTTTTCCTCCGCCGATGGAAGAAGGTCATCATTTCACTTCTGTCTGTTTGTCTGCCCACAAGATTAATGAAAGATTTTGATGAATTTTTTTGACGGCGAGGTATAATCAGTTAGATTTTGGTAGCGATCCAGATCCAGTAACTGTTAAGTGATTCTTCACCCGTTGTCCTGTGTGAAATAACAATACTGGCCAACTGATTTGACCTGATACTGTGCACGTAAATCGTGCCCATTACGTTAATGCTACAAGCTGTGGATGTGTTGCAAGACAACGCTTGTTGTGCTATGATTGTATAGGCCTATTCAGTGGCTTTCAGGCCTATCCCCCAAAATCTGGAATCGATATCAGGCGCAACTTCCCCTCAGTTTTGGGCTTAGGTTCACCCCCAATTTCTGACTTAAGTTTTTTCCTCCATTTTGGGTTTCTTCTCTCCTCTAGGAAGAAAGTTTTATTCAGGGTGTAGGCTGAAAAATGGGGGAAAGTAAAAAAATAGGGAGGGAGTTTTGTTAAGGGTGTAGATTGCCCAGTGAAAAAGGGGGGAGTTTTGATCTACAACCTTAACAAAACTCACCCCTATTTTTCAGTGGAAGCAGCTGCGCCCATCAGGTATAGGGACAGAAGCCACTGTGTTTATTCAGGTCTGGCGGCTCCGACGCTCTGCGCTCAGATGTGTCGACGTTACTGGCGACTCGCGACACTGACCTCCCGCACGCTCAGCAGCCTGTTGTACTAAACGACCAGCTAATGAAACAAACACACTCTATGGTATAAAACTTACAAAACTGTAATCGCTGAAAATAACGTCTGAAAAGTAAACCGAGATAGGCTTACATTAATTTACGTAGCCTTAGCACAATAATGCTTTACTCGTATTTTTTCGACCGGTGCCAAAAATGTAATAATCGGCTAACGTTTGATCGAGTTTCAAGTTTCGTTCAGAGAATTTTTTTGTATTTTAATTTTCTAGTTTTTCTCTGTAATCGCATGTTGCGTGTTTTTAGTTTACTTTTTACTTTGCTTTGAGGTTGGTCTAGAGAGCATACTCAGTCTTGTAAATGCAGTTCATGAGCGTAGCTAAAGTGATAGTTTTGAGTTAGCAGCACTGCAAACGTTTTATTTTTTATCATTTATGTAAAGAACTGTTCAGTTTATATACAGTGTAAGGGTAACATCGTGGTTGTAGACATAAAACAGCATAAATAACAATTTTAAAATTCAAACTTTACCATTACACAGTCAGCAAAGTTCTTCTGACATTGGTTGGGTACCCACAGTAGTGAGTAAGTGCTGCACAACAAATGTCTCGACTGTCGTGTTAATGGTAATTCGGACTTTTAAGATGCGTCTGTATAATTTGCCACATGTACAGATGTATGTAACACTAACTGCAGTTATGTATTTGGGATGATGACGATGATGATGATGATCTGTGCTGATCAGATGCAGTTCGAATGAATCCAGCGTACAAGCCTGATGCTGCAACAGATCGCACGCTGGACACTGGTCTCACACTGGCTCGTCAACGCACGTGACCGCAATGGTGGCCGCAAACAGCGCTATGATGTGCAGACTGCAAGAAAGCGCAGCTAATAGCAACCACCCTCACCCAATGTCTGCCTCTGCAATACCTAGGGAAAGCAGACCAAGTGAAATGTGCATTAAAATATACAAAAACGTGAAAAAACATCCCCGATATTATCGATCGTAGCTTAAAAAATGAACAAATTTTAATAATTTTTGGCATAAATATTTGTGACACAACGGGCTATTTAATAGTTGTTTAAGTTTTCACCTCATCCAATGTCTGTTTCTGCACTACCTGGAGAAATCTGACCAAGCAAAATACGCATAAAAATAAATGAAAAACGTCGATAAATTTTATCTATCCACATCTGTGGGCCTGTGGCCACCAACAGCCAGTTGATTACAAGATTTGACTGTCTTGCAGCAGTATGTCTACCAGATGGCGTTCAGGAATGTTTATGAATTCAAGAATTTACTGGAGAAGTGTGGATTAGTCTAGAGCAGAACATTATCAACACTGCTGTCAATGCATTCTCCTGAAGAAATCGTCTCCGTGCCTGCATTTGCACAATGGGCACACATTTCGAGCAATAATACTACAGGCAGTTGAAAAAGGAAACAATTAGATGAATTGTCAGCCAATTAATATGTCAAAAAATGTGAACAAAATGTGTTTTGTGCATTATTTAGATTATACCTAAGTAATGATGCCACACTGGGTAAAATGTAATATTTCGTTGGTTCTGTATTCCCCAGGTAATGCAGGAACAGACGTTGGGTGAGGTGAAAAACTGAATGGTTATTTGATGGCTAGTTGTCTCAGGATTACTCGTACCAAAAATTTTTGAAATCTGGTAATTTTTGTTCAAGTTACAGTTCGGGATGTTTTTTGAAACACAGTGTAGATTGCTGAAATCTTGCATGCTTAACTTAGGTTTAAGACACAGTGGCTAATGCTTTGCTTTCCACAATATATCCGTTACAGACAGACAATGGACGACAGACCACATAAACGCCTACAGCAAACGCCTACAGCATAGCTGTAGCACGTCAAAAAAAAACTCAAAACCTTCAAAAAATTTTTAAAGTAAAAACTAAAAAGTATATTAAAAGCCTAGGTTTTCAGCTCTAGTTATGTTTTTTTTTCTATAATCTTTGGCCAATTTATCATGGTTAAGAGCATGGTTAACAGTGAAATTACTTATTTATTTTTTACTTATTTATTTTATTTTTACATCTACAAGTCTGTTAAATATTTTACGCAAGGTACTGAGATGTGTACTTCCGGTGGTATAAAAACGTAATGAAGTTTACTCTTTTGGACGATGGATAAGTTGTTTATGTGGACGTACCATTAAACGCTTCTTTGCAGCATGGGCGCGGTTGACAAAACAGTTGTTGCTGCCGAGGTAATAGTCCAGTCGAATGTGGATGTATATTTTCTGCACACGGATACCCCAGAAACGAAAGTTGCTATTATTATCAGTACTCAGTACTATATATCGAGGTCAGAATGGCAAAACATCGTATCTACAGTTGTTTATAGCAAAAAACGTCTTAACTACAAGCTACAAACTTCTTCAAAAAGCTACTGTTTTCCACCTTTACTGGTGAAAGGGAGTCGCGACCCTTCCATGAGGAGGGAGGGACTGCTAACAGTCCTCGTGGCATAGTCACTGTTGGCTTAACACGTTATACACTTCACACTGTCAATATCTAATCCATACCGCACAGTAATATATGGTGTCCACTATTGTTGACATAATCTTGCTAAAACGCGAACCCAAACCCTAAACCTAACCCTTACCCTAAACACTAACCCCATCCTTAACCTTAATGGTAATCACTGAACCCTACACAATAACATAGACACAAATTGTAGTCTCGTTCGGCTCGCCCTACCGCCATAACTGATAACCACTCGCAACGTGGCGCCACATGTTGCGCACAAGCTGTTAAAGTTAAAATTCATACATTCTACAAAAAAGAAACTTTTGCTTGAGCTATACCATCACCTAAATTGCTTAAAAACCGAATAAGGTGCAAAATACGAATACATTATTACGAAAAAATGTTAATTACGATAGCAAAAAGAAAAAAGTTGCAAAATGTTTGCATGCACGAGGACTTGAACCCGAGACCTATTGCGCAAAAGATGCGCACGCTACCAATAGACTGCATACGGGCTGTCATCACAGGGCTTCAATAGCGCTATTTAAGGAGTGCCTCAACAGACATACTTGGTTTCTGGCTTCCGCCACTCCAGCAAATAAACGGCACATAATGTGGCAGAATTTCTGCCACTCTAGATTTTTTTTGAAATATAGCAAGCAAATATTCTGATGTCAAAGAAACAACAACAACAACAAGCAAATATGTATATTACTTATTAGCAAAGTTTGCAAGAACATTTAAAACATTAGGGAGAAAGTCAGAAAAAATGCATAGTGTAGAAATTTGTTTTTAATTGTTTTTAATGTTTTGAAATGTTACTGAAAGTAGATACTGATAGGAATTTTTGCCATTCTACTTTTGATATACGACTTTGATTTGAAAGAATAATACTATTGCAGCGGTGAATATCGCTAGAGTAAATGGTGAAATGCTAATGTTGTGGTAAATGACGAATATGAAGTAATTTGGTGGTTGAATTTGTCATAATTTTGCAATATTGAACTTTTTTAGCAGAATCTGGCTACAGTTATGATATTCCAACTTATTTGATGAAAATTATTTTGCGTTTATTTGACTGGTAAAGATATTTACTGCAACTTTAGCATTTTTCTACCTTTAATGTAGCGATGTTTGTCGTTGCATTAGTATCGTGCAATCTGAAATACTAACACAAGTTTATTTCCAGCCTAGGCTGTTATGTATCTTTTTGTGTTCTTGTTTCATACACAGAATGTTACAGTTTGTTGGGATGTGTTTGAAGTGTGTTTCATTATTGCATACTTTGCATTTAAAATTTTTGCCAAAATTAAAATTTATAGTGGAATTTGTACTTGTTGTATACTACCGGTATACTGTAGTTTGTATTTTGTACATCTGCTGTTGCTGAATTTTTATATGGTAGCCATCACTGCTGGCAGCAGAAGAGCTACGTGTCCTGTGCATAATAAACAATGCAAACGATACGCAAGATAAAATGGTAATTAACTCACCAGTTTCTACGACGTGCAGTCAGTTTGTTGCTGATGTTGGAAAGCAGTTGAATCTACCTGCAGATGCTTTTGAACTGGTTTATGAGCAACCTGTCTCTAGCTCTGATGAACAGCAACAGGTCGTATTTTATTGGCACATCTTTGTTAAGTTTGCTATCACTAGACAGCTTTATAGTAATAAAATGTTTGTTGTCATTACTGAATGGTTGCATGACAATTTTAACATTTATTGTTGGGCTGCCAGATTTTTTTGGTGCCAGTTGCAGGACATGAGCAAAGGAAGTTTAGCTAGTAAATTATGTTCGCATTAAGTCATTTTTGATTAGTTCGTAACTGTTGCTTTTTTCTCTGTAGAAGAAGCATTGTTTGCATGCATTGGTTGTGTTTGAAGAGCTTTTTATATGTAATTTTACTTTTCAAAAATGTTGACTAAAAATGACATCATGTGTCTTGACATTTTATTTGTGCTTAAGTTAAGACACATTTTCTGAGTTGCATGACTAATTGGTAGTGTGTTTATTTAGAGTTTATTGGTTTTCTGTTGTTGCAACGGATCACATATCTATGTAAATATAGTGAAAATCTTTATTCACAAGACTTGTAAGTGAATGCAAATTGTGGTTATATCTGCAAAATGTATAGAGGAGCCATCAATCATATCCTAGCACAACAATTAGTGTGCTAGTTTTACATTTTCTGTGATATTGTGACATTTCAGATTGTTGTAAATGCAATTCCAGAAAAGACAATGGGAGAATTATGTGTTCCTAATTCAAGAAACAGATTTTTTGTATATGTGAAGGATGAATATAAGCAGGTACCATATGTTGGATTACTACTGTGTTATGCTTGGTAATTTCATAGAAGAATGACTTTCATACTGTGTGAATAATTAGAAATATGTTTTTAGAATCAAAACGAGGTTGTGTCTTGACATTTTATTTGTGCTTAAGTTAAGACACAGTTTGTCAGTTGCACAACAAACAGCTGAGTTGGCTTAGTCAGCTGCAAGAATGGGCATAATGTTTGTCTCACACTCGTTTTCCAGTTTTGAATCCATTGCGTGCTAGAGACAGTTTGCTTTAATTATTTTTTGATGCTTCTAAATTGGCACACTGTGATTCTTGTACTTTATTATTATTTGAGTTTTCTATTGTACTTTGATGCTGTGGGTTTCATGGCAGGGAGGTGGAGGGCATCCTTTTGCAAACTACTGCCGCAGCAGTTGCTAAAAGGTTACTTTTTTGGTACTGGCATAACCTAATTATAAGTTATAATTATAATTATAAGTCAGTGGTTCAGTTTTGTTTAAGCAGAAACAAATAGTAGCTTGGTAGCTGTAGAGTAAATCAACTGAATGTTCGATTCATGCAGATGGCTGGCTCTTTGAACAGTACTGGTACACAGAGTAGTATTATCAGTCAGGCTATGGTTACACCAGTTGCTGATAACCGCGACACTTACAACAACGACAGTCACATATCCAATACGTCTACTTCGATGTCGTACGATTCATACAGCTATGCGTCGGTTGTTGTTAAGTCAGATACCGGTGAGCGGTGATTCTCAAGTTCTCAACTTCTGTACGGTGAAGAGTAGTATTGTTCATATTTTTCTAGATTGTAGGAGGTGTCAGTCAGCAGATATGGACGTTGTTGCTAGATTGTTTCTGTGATATTTACAGTTTTTATAAAATCTAGGGTTAGAACGATACCAAAAAAGCTACCCAAGACCCAATATTATTGGGTTCTGCCGATACCAGTACCCAATGCCAATACCAATATCAGCTTCCTGCCACATTTCCTGCTACAGCTAGACATGAGAAGTGAAGTGTGTTGTGCTATCCGTGCTAGCCATATGGTATCACAGGCTGAACGGTAGTTCAAGCCTTGTGTTAACGGCGACTTCTCTTATTGGGAATTCATAAATTCGACCCCCACAGAATCAAAACCCCTGACCCAATTGAGATAAAATTTGGCATGGTTGATTACGTCGGGGAGGGGACTCGTCATGCAAAATTTTATGCAAATTCCTCCAAGGGGGGCTTCTCGGCAAATGGGTGAAATATACGCAAAAATTTTTATTTATATATACGTTTTTTTTCTGCGCACCCACAGGTCAGACCCCTTAAGGGATTTTTACGCTTAATACGTCAAACGACGCGGTTCTGCACAAGGAAGTGCCTTTTTAAGGTTAGAAAATTAAAATTTAATATTTAAGGTATTTATTCGCAAAAATCAAAAAAATTACAATGGTGCCTATAGGGGAAATTAAACAGTTCTTTAAATGGTCATAACTTTGGCTGTGTATAAGATAGAGTCGTAATTTTTGGTTCTATGGTATGGTTTTCGAGGATGGCAAATTTAACGGTGTCATTTAATTTTACCTCGGACCCTCCCTGGTTGCCATAGCAACGAAATTTGGGACAAAATGGGCTGTACCTCGGCTTGCGTAGGAGATTTTTGCGCCTATAGGGGGGTTTTCGGGGATGGGCCATCGAATGCTGCCAATTGCATTTTCCCGACCGACCCCCGTTGCCATGGCAACGAAATTTGGGACAAAATTGGCTATAACTCGCCTTGCGTAAGAGATTTTTGCGCTTATAGTTGGGTTTTCGGGGATGCTGCCAATGCTGCCAATTGTATTTTTCCCCGACCGACTCCCGTTGCCATGGCAACAAAATTTGGGACAAAATTGGCTATAACTCGGCTTGTGTAAGAGATTTTTGGGAGATTTTTACGCCTATAGGGGGGTTTTCGGGGATGAGCCATAGAATGCTGCCAGTTGCATTTTTTCGGCCGATCCCTGTTGCCATGGCAACGAAATTTGGGACAAAATTGGCTATAACTCGCTTTATGTAAGAGATATCTGTGAGATTTTTGCGTCAAAAGGAAATTTTGTGGATGGGCCTCCGAATGCTGCCAATCGAATTTTTCCTTGACTGACCCTCGTTGCAATGGGAACAAAATTTGGGACAAAATGGGCTATAATAGGCTAACTGCAATAATAAGCCTACGATTGGTTAAATTTGCATTAGGCCTATTGCAGTGTTTTCCGGGCCTATATTAAGTGGGTGATATGTGCAATATTATGCTTATTTATATGGCCATTTTGTGGATATAAAAGGAATTTTGTTCAGTATTGTCAGCAATGCAGGCCAGCAGTGACGTCATGCCTGACGCGTGTCATCTGGTTTGTTCAGTCACGCCATTAGGTAGTAAGTAACAGTTGTAAGCGGCTTGGCTACTGTAAGAAATAATCTGAAG
>Ga0209367_1008653_pt1 | contig 13895 bp, 8 predicted proteins | sample WorMetLIZISLAND2_FD_187412 | JGI IMG/M metagenome (GOLD analysis project Ga0209367, IMG submission 187412) | Marine gutless worms symbiont microbial communities from Max Planck institute for Marine Microbiology, Germany - Olavius geniculatus... ... | reverse complement strand
GTTTTACGACAACTTTCGAGTTTGACCGCAAATATCTCTGGAATCGATGAAGATAGCGACAAAATCTAAACGGCGTTGATGAGAAGGATCTTTTCGGCCTTGAACAAAAAAAAACTTGTGAAATTCGGTCCACCACGAACAAAGTTATAAGCGCTCACGTTGACCTACCCAAGTCAACAATGCGCGTTCGGCATATGCCAATGCATTTGAGTTCAGGCCACGTGACTTTGATGCCGGGAAAATTTTACTCCCCCCCTCTAATTTCCCCCAGTCGGACTTAGGGCGCCGGGTGGACTCACGTTGGGCTTTGCCCCAAATTTCTAGTTTTAAATGTTTCTAGTAAATCACTTTTATGCCTTCTTTTTTTTAATGTCAGTTTAATTTTTAATACGTTCTTCGTCATGTAAATTTCTTTCACCATCAGTCAATTTGGTTGCACGACCTTGAACTCCCTTAACTAACTCAATATCCTTCTGATAATATGGGCTCCAAATTGGTACACAATATTCTAAATGCGGTTTTACAAGACTTATACAAAGGCATAATAGTTTCCTTAGATCTATCGCTAAAATTTCTTTTATTTACCCCAAGCATTCTATTCGCTTTTTTACTGCCTGACTACACTGTTTATCCCACTTCAAATCTTTGCTCACAATTACTGTTTCCAATTTATTGCCACACATGACAGTTGCTATGTCCAATGTGTATAATCTTACATTTGTCAGTGTTAAATAGCATCTGCCAGTCTACTGACCATTTTACCAAATTTTTCAAATCATTACGTAAACTTTTTATAGTTTGTTTTAGTCTTTTTTTAGTCTTTGTGTTTGTGTGTGTTTTGTATGTTCATGGGCCTTGAGCCTGCCATTGAAGACAAATAAATAAATAAATATCCTCCTGTGAGTTAACAACCCTATATATTTTTGGATCATCGGCAAATTTTAAACGACATGCAACATGCAACTGAAACATCTATATTAATATAAATTAAGAACAAAATTGGCCAAATATGTCGTGAGAATAGAACATGAGGATTTTATCAGCTCATAAAATTGTAAAACGCTTTTGGTCACGAATATGACTTGTGTAAGAAGCGTTATAGAAAGTACCAAACCATTACCTTTACCAAATTTTTGTATGCCACATGACAGATCTTCTGTAGGCCGATTTTATTGGCAGACAAAATCAGCAGATTTTGTTGATCATATATCGTCTGCTTTAAAAGAACGCTGTGTCTCTACGTTTGAAGGTCAGACGTTTATTCCTTGAGACTCCACTTTAGACAGTCGCAACAGGTATGACTTTTGAACGCTGAGACACTGCACAGTGCAATGTTTCAGTGTCCAAAAGTTGTAGGCTACAGTGTGCGAATATGATCGGCTTTCTACCGATCATATTCGCATCACACAAGTGCGTACTGCCGTAATAACTGTCTGAAGTGACGACCGCCTGAGACGCGTGCTTTCATGGCAGCGGTCAACTGACGCTGTCAACCCTAGTAGAAACTAGGATATCATGGACATCCTGAAATCTTTCACCCACAGCCATTCTTGGCTGCACTCAATTCGTGCATCAGTGTTACACCTTTATTTGGGTGTCCATCTATCACCACATAATTCTCTTAAATACGCTTGGAACTCTAACTCTAAACCTAACCAAATCGTACCTCTAACCGAAACCTTACTATAATACTGAACCGAAAGCTATAATGCAAAACTTTGTGTGCAACACTAGCGCCACCTATAGATTTCTGACTGTCAGCTGTCCGACTTTCGGATGTTGAGACTCTTCGTTAAAAGAATGAAATGAGGGGACATGTTGTAAATAGGCATCGGTTTAAAAAGATGCAGTGTATTGTACTTTGACATGTTTTATGTTCTCGTTTACATGTTTGTGGTCTGTTGCAGTTTTAAACTTACAGTTTAATTATGTGCATATATTTGTTGTATGTCCTGTTAGGTACAAGGACTGCTCATCAGATACCTGATGAAATACTGAATGATGTTTTACTGCAGAAAGCTGTGAGCCAGGTAATAATTGCATTTTTGTATTAAATTGTTTCTGTTTTTATCACTGATTTTATGTGTGTGCATGTATGTGACATTGTATGGTTGATAAAATCAGCTGATTTTTGCATGAAAAAATATACTACTAGAGCTATATACTTGAATAAATTTAAACATATGATTATTACAGTGAAGTATAAATGTTTTTGTCACAGATGCCAGACAACTATAACTTTGAAATTCCAAAGACAGTTTGGAAGATCAAATCGTGCAAAGCCAAACGAGGCATGTTGACTGGCTGATTAATTAATTTTTAAAAATTTCTTTGGCAACATTATTGTGAGGTATTTAGTTGATATATTCACAATGTCTTCACTTTGTAAGTATTGTGCTACAGTATAGTAGATGAACTCATACTTTATACTTTAATGTAGAGAGGTTTGCAAAAAATATTAGTGAATGAATACAATGATAAATTGGCATGAATTATCACTGCTTTTTTTGAACTGTAGGTTTATCAGTCTGACTTGATAGCATTTTTTCTTAAAACTGCTCTGGTTATGTGTACTAGCTGGTATATTACTAGGGATGTGACGAAGCTGGAAAATATTTGCATTCGTTGAATGTGAATATTAAATTTACTATTCGTCAAATAACGAATACGAATGCGAATAGTTATTCAGCCTCAAGGGAACTCCACTACAGCTGTATTTGAATAAAGTAAAATGTCCAAAGTAGCTGTTCAGTGTTCAGTCGGAAAAAATTGGTATTTAAGGCAAATTTCAGTTAAATCAATCAAGTTCCATTAACAAAATGAAACATCCAGAGTGTTCTCAGTATCCTCTATCTAAAGTTTAGTTAAATTTAGTCTAGTTGCAAAAAAAGAAATATTTGTATTCGACAGAGGTGCCACCAACTATTTGTCGAATATCATATAGTTGAAAAGTGGTCAAAATTCGCCTGTTGTCGAATGCAAATTTGAAGTTTTCACATCTCTACAGGGTGCAGCAAAAAAAGTATCCCCCTAAAGTTTTTAGCTGTTTACTCAGCAACCGTTTAGCATTTTAATCTGAAACTTCACAGATTTATTTCTGGAATTGTTCTACGACTAAGTGCCAAATAAAATTTGATTCCACTGAAAAATGACGAAGTTATAGACTTTTTAACATGACCACCTACTGATTTTTCAGTGTTAAAAAATGTTCAAGCTATGACACCAGTTCAATAACATCGCTGAAACAAGTCAAACAACACAGTTAACTAATGATCAGATGCCAGATTTCCATTGTCACTGTGAATGTTCGAAGTGTCCACCGACAGCTCTAAACTCCAACACAAGCCTTCAGTCGCTTAACTTGAGAAGTCTTTCAGAGTCTTGTCGATCGGTCCTTGTGGTAGGTTGCCCAGATAACCTGAAGCAATTGCTTGAGTTCAGCGATTGTTTTCGGCTTTGTTTTAAGCTTGCGGTAAGCCTCCAACATTGCACATCACACTGGGTTTGTATTCGGCAAATTTTGTGGCCATTGGTTTTTGTGCCAGTTCTGTGCGCTGCGCGCTGTGTGTGCTGGCGTGCCATCCTGCTGGAAGATGAATTTGGTGGGCAGCCGGAGATTGCTTTAAAAGAACAATAATTTAGTGATAATTTATAAACAAAATAAATTACGGTCTGTCAAAGCGTCACTTTGACATCATCGGCAGTAACGTGGTAACCGGTTTTTGAAAATTAAATATCATTTTTAGCTTAAACATATATAATGCTGAAAAATCGGTAGGTGGTCATGTTCAGAAGCCTATAATTTTGTCGTTTTTCAACAAAATCGTATTTCTCTTGGCAGTTAGATGTAGAACGTTTCTGTAAATAAACCCGTAAAATTTCAAATTAAAACTCCAAATGGTTGCTGAAAAAATGGCAAAAAACCTTAGGGGGCTACTTTTTTTGTCGCACCCTGCATATATATTACATGTTTCAGTGTTTGTGTGTGGATTACCTTCTAGTTGCTCTGCAGTTTCCTGAAGGGTTACTTTTGTTTGCCTGTGTCATTGTCGACATATTGGAAAGGTTACTTACTGTCTCATTGATTTCTGCACTGTGATATGAATTATTAATATTACTATATGATTCTGTAGTTATTGTTAATTGCTGAAGTATTTTGATTTAGCCAATACCTATTATCAGAATAATTGATCTGTATTGTCACATGTGCCACATTTTTGCCATCTTTAGAATTTGTGATACTTCCATGTTGAATGTTTTGTTAACAGAAGTAACTTGCAGGATGCTGTACCTGTCTGCATGATTGTATTTGAAGTTAGTGTTATAAATTTGTTGGGTATTAATTATTCATTAGTTCGTTTATAAGTATGACTTTTGGTTTAAATTTTGAACTATCATAGTAGTGGAAATAGTATTGGAGTTTCGGTGTCATAATAAAACTGAAAGAATTTTGTCCAGCAAGTCTTTTATCCCGGAATATTGAAAAAAGGCATTTTACTGCTGTAGTAATCAATGGTGGACTATATGGTGATTTTAGTCACAACATTACGGAGATATAAAAATGCAGGTAGTACGGTAATGTAATTGTAGTTGTAGCAGCATCATTGGCAGTACTAATGACTGCTATGTTATTCGTTTGCTGAAGATTCACGGAGTGTGCTTGCATCGTGATGGGTGACGTTACGTATGGTGCATGCTGCGTTGATGACTTTACTGCAAGAGCACTTAATATTGACCTGCTCGTTCACTACGGACACAGCTGCTTGGGCAAGTTTGATATCCGATTTATTTATTTTCTAGCTACTAGCAGTCTAAAATAATTTAAAAGACAAAAACTTATTCCATACTACTTGAATTATCATTAATAACTTTAACTAAACCTTATTTTTTTATTTTTACAGAACCTGTGGTGGGTCACTTAGTTGGTAGCGTCATTGGTCTCATCAGTGAAGTTAATCAACACCGAGCCACTTTAGTACATCTGCAGGTGGGTAAACCATCACAATAAGTAGCCAGCCATCTGGGTCAACTCAGCCTGGCCATCCCTCCACGGGTAGGCACAATGAGCACCAGTGAAAGCTGGGACATAAACAGGCTCACCGTGCGATGCACCAGCCCCATATCCAACTATCCATGGTCTTGCAGTGTACACTGGTGTCTTGCTGAGTGCTAAGAAAACGCAGATCAATGCTATCCTATGGGCTTTGTAGCTCAGAAAGAACTTACTGTTTACGTCATTTAACCTTGTATCTTATTTTATTTAATGCCTTTTCGCTCAGCATATTGTTATGATGTCATTGTTCAGACTTTCGGCTGTAATACCATAATAAACGTTGGTCATTGTCGATGTTGTGTGCATTTGATTCTAGTGCCAATAGACAGAACCGGTGGAATCAATATGCTGTACGTGTTTGTCGACATCAAGATTGACAGCCTGCATTTCATTGAGACTTTGCGGCACAACTTCAGTTCCGGCACACATCTGGCATTGGTCAGCACCATACAGTTCGTCCCAACACTCCAGGTAGTATTACATCTGTTGAATTTTTTGCCATATTTCGTCCGCTCTGATTAGCATTGCTGGTCTTTCTAAAGTTCAGTGAATCGTTACAAATTGTGATTTAGTTAAGCCACATTGCATAGAAATAAATCATAATTTATCACCTATCGATACAGAAGCATCTATGACTCTATCTTATTTCTTCATGACACACTTACATACTACACAGTATCAACTGGTGGTTGATATTGATTAATATTGATTGATCACCGTGATTCAAACTTCATTTGAATGTGGGATGGATGCACAGCATCCTGACCATTGAAGTGAACTGACAAAATCGGAGATGGTGTTGTGCATTTTGGGTGGAAGTTTCTTGTAGGCCTACCAGTTTTTCAGTTTCTTGGGCAGAAAACTTTGTTGTGTGACATCAGCCTAACATGTTGTCTGTAGGTAAGCAAGATCTGTTATCGCAGTTTCTCTGCGTTGCAAAATTTTGTAACGACTAATGTTACAACAGTGTTCACTGCATTAACAATGTTGTGTTGTCACTGGTGCGTTAGTACGGCTGAATCTTGCATTGTCTGTTTCAGTCAATACATAAGCAAGGTTTGCTGTCAGAATATCACATTACAGTTCCTCAGTGCAAACCGTTGTCACCCGGAGAAATCTTGGGCTGCACGTCACCCAGACTTCCCGCTGATGTCCAGGCTATCATGTATGTTCACAAATAATAATTATTGGAGCTATGAAAATTGACTAAATTAAAAAACTTCTGAATTTCGAAAATATTAATTATATTTTTTATTCAAGTTGCATCACTAACAAAGCATTGAAAAGTAGATAATTGTGATGCATCCCTGCAGCGTGCATGAACAACTATTCAGCTCAGCTGGATAGATTGTCAACAGAAATGAGGACTTGAACGTTCTAGTTTGCCAGTTTGTCTGCTTGATAACAAACACTTAGTGATTGTGTATCAGTGCATTTTTGTGACAACTGTTAGCGGAATAGCTGAGTATTTTTGCTACTAATATTTATCGAATTTCAGCTGAGTAACTGTAGTTTTGAATAATATTATTCTTTGGTTTCGTTTTATTAGTACAAGTTGTTTTTGTTCGCAGATATTTGGGTGATGGACGTTTTCATCTTGAATCTGTGATGATCGCCAACCCACAAATGCCAGCATATCGGCAAGCAAAAGTTATTATTGTAGTCATTTATTAAGCTTTGTTGCTTGCTTTTTTGTTTTTTACCGTTACAGGTTCAAGTCTTAAGCAGTTATGCTAGAATTGCTGCAGTGTACAAATTTTTTTATGTGGCCATCCTAATAGGCTCTGTTATTATTTTTACCCAGCTGTCTGGCTGTCCATCTCATTTGGGTTCATAACTCAAAAACCAAAAGTAGTAGAGATACCACAGTTGATATGAACGAGTAATCAGTGTGCTATTTTGGACTTTTTTAAGGTTAAAGATTAAGCTTATCAGATATCAGATACCACCAGAAAATGACGTCTGTTTAACATTTTGTCAACACAACTTACCTTATTTCCACAAAGTCATTCATATGACCGTGTTGACGTCGGAATGAAATAAGTAAATCTACAGTATGTTCTTGTGTGCAGACATATTTTCCTAGTTTTATGTGTTTTGCTGCTATTTCTGTGTTTTTAGGTATGATCCATACAGCAAGGTGCTTTCTCAAGAGTATTATGATTTTGCACAGATGTCTAGCAATCGCCAGGCTGCCATTTCGACTGCAGCAAAAGCACAGATGTTTGGTCTGATATTAGGAACTCTTGGTCGTCAGGGATCAACAAATGTTCTTCAGGTGAAGTTTTTTTGGATGCAATTTTGTTGATCTGGTCATATCAGTAAATGATTTTGCCATAATTTTTGGCATGTAAGAGATTTACGAGATTCATATTTTTCACCTTAAGAAATCAGCGTGCTGTCCATAGGCTCTTGGTCACTGTGAAAATAAGCCCTACTGGTGCATTTTGCATGTGTTTAGCTGTATTTATTTATAGTTTTTTTCAGAACTTCATAAATTTGCACGTTTTTTGTCTTGTAGGTATATTTTAAGTTTTTCCTCAGTTTAATTGTGGAAGTGGTTGAGTAAAAAAGCAAGTTGGAATGTTGTCTGAAATTGTTGCATTTTTTCAGCTATTTGCACCAGTTTTTCAATGGCCTGTGTGCAGTGTCTCATTATGAGACTGCCGTCATTATTTTAAACTAACTTCTATAGCGCTTTTTTATTTTAATGCATTTTTGACTTTTGTGACCTACAGAAGTTTTATGGCATTCGGTGTATTGCAACTAACTCTAATATACACCATGTCTCAAATAAACAGTCAAAATTGTTTTCATCATAACTTTGTCATATTTCAACCAACTTTGATAATTTTTGGTACAGACATGACCAAGATGATAGAATTATGTAAGGTGAACTTTTTTTCCATCTCACCTAATTTATGTCAACGCAATACCGTGTGAAACACAGATGATTCAAATTGTTACATTATGTGGTGATTATTTGTATCAGATTGTTCACCTTTGCATCATCAATTTGACAGAAGGTGCTATGCGATTAAATAATTTTGTGGTACTGAATATTTTATAGTGAAAATAGCAGACAACAAAATAGCTGACTGATGAGTTTAAAAATATCTAATCAATGAGTGAATGCCGTCGATGATTCCGCTATTAGTTAATGGCGTTGCATCTGAACCATTGTCTTTGTATGCAGGGCCCACTTTGGACATAAATTCTGATGATTTGCAAGCAAGTTGTCATGCAAACTTATAATTCTGTTAAATAATTTACATTGAGTATTATTTTGTGCTTAATTAAGTCGTTACAGTGTTTTCTTGGAAAATAACTCAGCGTTATGCAACAATTTGGAAGATCTATGTTTCTCATGGTAGTGCGTTGACATAAATTAGAAAAGGTGGAAAGTGAGTGCACTTTGTATAATTTCATCATCTTGGCCATCTTCGTGCCAAAAATTATCAAATTTAGTGAAAATTTGACAAAGTTGTGACAAAAAATTTTAACTGTTTTTTCTGAGATACGGTGTAGTGTTTTTATTTTTAATCATTTGTTATTATTAATAAGGCTGGAATATGATTTTTTCATAAATGTTTTAATGTAATTAGATCATATATCAGAGATTTATGACAGGCATTTTTTGCTACTGATTTCTTAAACCAACATGTAATTTATTGATTCCTGGTTATTGTGAGATTGTCTCAAAGTCTCTTTTGACCTACTGACAACAGAAAATCAGAAAATCATCAGACATCATTGTCTGAATAATCTAAACCTGTAATTACTATTTAACCTGAAAGTACCACTGCTATTAAGGCAACTGTGATTGTCTGAGTAATTTGTTGAACGATGTATTTATTTATTTATTCGGTTTTACTGGTTGCAGTATGTACGAGATATGATTACTTCACATGGCAAGTCATATGTCATTGTTCTTATGTCAGAAATCTTTCCAGACAAACTGTGTCTGTTCTCACAAGTTGACGCGTGAGTTTAATTGCATTTGTTGCAATATATGCCCGATAATTTAATTAATTATTTTTTTACCTACATTTGACGTACACTTGTCATAAGACTTATTTGTTCTAATAGTTGTTTTTATAATGTGGTTGAATTTTTTGTTTAATTGGCTTCTAGGTCTACTTTTTTTATATCTACTCCAAGCGCCCGTTGGCAACTTTGATTTGACGTATGCCTCGTCACTGCCAGTGAAACATTTTAAAAATGTTTTTTAATAAAAGTTAAAAAACATGTTTTTTATGTTTTTATATTTCTTTAATGTTATTTACTTCTTATGTTTTTAATTTTTTAATGTTTTAGTGTTTTTGTTTTATTTTTAATGGTGCATTTTTACGTGCGAAATTCGGCGCGTCTTAGCCATCGCAATTCTGTCCGTCCGTCTGTCCATCACACGGGTGGATCAGGCGAAAACGGTCCAAGCTAGTATCACCAAATTTTTACCGTCGGCTGCCCGGAAGACTCTAGTTTCAGGAACCATAAAGCTTTTTCATAAATTCGAAGGGGATTGCCTCGAACGAGGGCGCTAACTGAGAGGGGGGTAGGCAAAATTTGCGATTTTTGGCCTATGACTCGCTGTATCTCAGTAACGGTGCAAGATAAGGCCTAGGTTACTATTAATCACTAATAGGAAATCATATACTGACTTTCGATTGGCGCCGAATTCAGTGACCTTGGATGACCTTGAACGCCACAATAGGGAGTTTTACGGATTTTTTGGGCGATTTCGGACTGCGACACAAAATCATTCACAAGGCGGCGCCACGGTACTGGCATTGGTGGCGTGGCGTCGTTGGTTACGCGTTTCGGCTGAAACGAAGTTACTCTACGCCGGGCCCAGTTAGTACTGCGATGGGTGACTGCCTGTGGGCAGGAACTGCTATAGGCTTTCGCACATCCCGTGAGCATTAGCTCAAATTTCTTGTTGTTCTTATTAAAAATAAGCATACAAAATTACAAATATGATGCATTTCTCATAAGCAAATTGCATTTAGTCCTGTTTTCGATCTGTACCATAATCATGGTTACATAATAATATTCAGTACATTCAGTCTTCACAAAGGGTAGGTTTTTTGTTTTTAACATGTTATTGTGCTAAATGTGGTTCAATGTTTTTTAATGTATGTTTTACATGTTTTTTGTAAAAGTGAAAAAAACGTTTTTTAATGTTCTTTATTTGCAAATTAATGTTTTTAACCTCTAGGCTTTTGTCTATCCAGCTCTGTCCTGTGCATATTCCTTCAAACTACTGTCAAACTTCAAGTGTTTTTGGAGGTGTTCTTTGGTCATTTTCTTTCTCTGTGACTTTTTTGTTTTCTTTTCTGCACATCTGGCAATTTGTTCATTTGCCATGATTAATTTTTGTTTAAGTCTAACCTGAGCAGTTTATAATGGGTCACAGAAGAGCGTATGCATTTCGATTATTTTTTTTTGTATTGTGATGTTCTGCACAGGTGGGTGCAAGTGGCATGTCCACGGCTGTCAATTGACTGGGGTCTTGCCTTCGACAAACCACTTCTTACTCCGTATGAAGTTAGCAACCTGTATCACTTTGTATTTGTAATTATTTTTGTTTGCATTGCACAAACTTTCGCATACCAAAAATAAACAAACCAACGTGAACTTCTTGGTGATGGTGGCTGGTATATGCGGCATCGTTGTTTAGTTTGTTATGAATTTTTTTGCCTATTTTTATAGTGTTGGCTGTCACGAACATGCTTAGATAAGTGAATGCTATAAACCCTGCAGAACAGTTAAATATAAAGCTGCATTGTCCATAGTGTGATAGTTGTGAGTGCTTTACATCACCAGTGCTGGTGCTAGAGAGTTAGAGGCCCCCCAAATACAAGTGTGAGGCCCCTATAATGGAGGTCTTGGGGACAGGGGAGCGAAGCCCCCCCTCCTGAAGCTGAAACATTTTTGGCTTTTGGACGTTCACTGAAAGCTGCAAATTTGCCCACTTTTTACAAAATTGGAAATGCAAAAAATCAGATACAGTTTGTGTTGTCTTTGTAAAAAATGAAGTCTAATAGGCCTCAATACGCCACACATTACTGTACGTTAATGAAAAGTAATAGACTTGTCCATTTTGGGTAAACTTTCCACATGTTTAGTTATTTTATATTTTTCAAAAACTAGAAAAAATTTTTCATACCTAGCATGAGGCCCCTGAGCATACGTGAGCCCCCCTGGCCGGGGGGTAAGGGAGGTCCTTCTGCCGGCTGTCTACATCACAGTATAGATGTGAGCAACCGTACACTGTTGACACCCAGATGTCAGACAGAATGGATGATGCAATGCAACAGAGTTCTTGTCACTTACGTACATGGCTTGTAAGCTTAAAGGTCGGCCCTTTGTCGTGGTTGTCTTCCGTTCATCTGTCACAGATGTACTGTGGCTAAATGGTGCAAGATGGGGCCTACATTGCTATTGATCACTAATAGAAAGTCGCATACTGGCTTTCAAATGACATATAAATCGATGACCTTGGATAACCTTGAAGGGTTGTAACCCACTATGGAATGGAATGTTTCAAGCTATAGGTGGCTGGCTGTATTTCAGAAACCATGCAAGATAGGGCCAAGGTTACTATTAATCACTAATAGGAAGTAATAGCCTATACGCCTTGTAAGATTAGAGAAAAATCATTGACCTTGGATGACCTTGAAGGTCGTTATGCACTTATGCGGCTAAATGGTGCAAGATAGGTCCTAAATTGCTATTGATCACTAATAGGAAGTCGCATGTTGGCTTTCAAATAACCTGCAAATCATCGACCTTGGATGACCTTGAAAGTACGGTTGGCCCCACCCTAGCAACAGCTGGGCTTTTTGTTATATTTGCAGTTGGCCGTATTGAGGTGCTATGTATATGACAAATTGTTTGCAGGTGGCAGTGGCACTGCAAGAAGTTCCCTATCAGGACAGTTACCCGATGGACTACTACGCCAGTCAAAGTCTTGGAGCATGGACCGTTAACAACGAGCGTCACCGCTCAGCCAGAGCGCAGCGAAAACACGTTGCAGTGGAAACTGAAACAGTGGCTGCCCCGCGGACAGATAGTTGATAGTTTGCCCAAATATAGAGCCGGCCTTGGGCATGTTCGAGATGTTCAGCCAAACAGGACCACCGATTTTGGGAGGCTGCCTTTTTGGACCTTTGCAATTTTATATAAATAAACTTAAACAATTTGAATGACTTTAATATTTAGATCAGTGTTTTTTGACCTTTTTGCTGAAGTGGAACCCTACATAAGCGTGACGATCACTCACGGAACCCCATGCGAGTTCAGCAGTGTAGGCAATGTAGAATTTTTAGGGTGTCTGGGGACTGATGTTCTGAGTGGAGTCAGGAAACAGAGAACCTGTAACAGTCTGGACCCTGGGGCATATCCCTCAAATGCTGACGATAAAGCAGCAGGCAGAAACTCGTTTAATTTCACCGTATTAGATAATATTATTTAGCAATTTTGTTTTATCTGTAACCAAAATCACCTTATGAGGCGGTCACCAACGGCACAAACATTATCATTGGATCTTTTATTTTTTACGCCCACGGACAGCTCATCGGTCTGGACTCCCAGCCAGTTGCGCTGATGGGCGAAGCTTTTTATATTTTTCAAGCGGAGTGTTTCAAGAAATGAAAGTCTTTCAATAAATAAACACACGATTTCATAATACTGACACTAATAAATTAGTGTTCGATGTTCAATGCAAATATTCTAACTTTGTTAACACTCGAAAAAGTGAGGGGGTAATTGACCCCCTTGCTCCCGTGGTTCCCCTGTCTGTCTGTGTGTTACGAATCATAATGTACTGTGGCTAACCAGGTGTTATGGGAGAACTTTTTGCCCTGTGTCAAGCAGGGCTAGTAAAATGATCCAAAAAACCTAGGATTTTTAAGTTTTTAAAAACACTTTAAAAACTTTAAAAGTCCAATTTTAGGTTTGTTAAAGTTTTTTGTTTTGTTGTGAAAATTATTACATACGATACTTTATTTCATAGTTTAATCATGATTTCATGACGTCAATCACGTCATTATTCGTTTAGTCATAAGTGAGTGTATAAGATTTTTTCCTGGGCTGTAATTTTGCGTACGGTGTTCATTAGACACAAAACTTTAACAAACCTAAAACACCTAAAACCTAAAAAATCTGTTAAAAGTCTAGGTCTAGGTTTTTCTAGTTCTGTTGTCAAGATTCTTTGCATGCAAAATTTCAGCAATGCAGTGCAAGCAACATTTTCAATTTTGGGGCTTAATGAAGAGGTGTAGGAATTAAGAAAAAAGTGTTTTTCAACCGAAATGTGGCCGTATCTCAAAAATGGTGATTGAGAGACGGCCCAGGTTGCTACAGTTGACTAATAACAAGTTGCATAAGTCCTTTCAGATGAGATGAAAACCATCGACCTTAGATGACGGTAGAGGTTCATTATACAAATAGTGACTGACGTCAAGGTCATCGTTGAAAATTTTATCTTCGAAGTTCGTGCAATGTTGCTTTGAGATCAAAGACCGAGCGCAACATTTTTAGAACTCAGAGGATAACATTTTCAATGATGATCAACACACCACACTATTTGTTTTGTTATACTTTAAAAACAAACGATTGTACAAGTTGGCATGTAAACAATTACTAGAAAGCTGTGTCGACTTTAATACATATATATCTTTATTTCGTCATGCCGACAGCAGCAACACAATATACAGATGAAAAAAAAGAAGAGAAATGGACACAAAAAGAACACACACAAGCCTAAAACCTAAATAAAAACAGAAATACACAAACTCAGAAGATGCGATTATACAACAGAGGCATTAGCGATCTAAAC
>Ga0209367_1008652_pt1 | contig 13895 bp, 10 predicted proteins | sample WorMetLIZISLAND2_FD_187412 | JGI IMG/M metagenome (GOLD analysis project Ga0209367, IMG submission 187412) | Marine gutless worms symbiont microbial communities from Max Planck institute for Marine Microbiology, Germany - Olavius geniculatus... ... | reverse complement strand
TCCGTATGAGCGCCGACTGAATGACTAACCGCATGCAGAAACTGGAGGCGACGGTTTTTAGTCAACTTTTGCCGCAACAGCCAACATTTTCGCATTCCTACTCAGCCGGTCATTTTAGTTGTCAACAGACAGTTTTCTGATTTCTACTCAGCAGTGATAATCCTTCAAGGACTATTCAGTCCCTCTGTTCAACCGCTGTTTGGTCTAGTGCTTAAACTACATGGTCTCGCGATGTCAGGTCTCGCGATTTCAGCGTCCCCTCTTGAATACGTTTCGTCGCTCACGCCACGCGTACGTGCTGGCGCACCTTGGTATAGGTGAGGTGAGAAATATGACGGAAGAGACGTACTATGCAGGTGTTTGTAAAATGGCCTCTTCTCGTCAAATAACTGTTTCGTTCATGACAATTACGGGAAGTTTTTCCCACTATAATCTGTAGCATGAACGACAGACTGTGCAGTGCACTAAAGTAACTTGTCGTTGACGGCTGATGTGACGCTTAAATTGGACTACCTGAAATAATAGTTTGCCATAAAACAGTTTTAGTATTAAAAGCGAAGAAGTCTGAGAAGCAATCTCAAATCTCAATAGACTAGCCGATCCGATGGGTTTGGGCTAGAAACTAACAACATTTACTGTTATTAATTTCTTTTATTTCTATTCATTTGTAAGTAATAAAACGACGCAAAACGACGCCGATCAAACTATACAGAGAATAACTAAATAAAGTTAAAAAAAGAATACACGAGTAAGCCTGTATAATGAGCCTACATGAGCAAGCTGTGGGCTCCATGCCAATACGTAGCGGCTAAGGTAAAGTCAAGCTCGCTGAGCGAGAAAAGCGAGCGAGATTTACCTACGAGCGAGCAAGAAAACGGTTGGCGAGTCGCTTACGGGTCTAACCGCGAAGAGAAATGCTCTGAGCGCAAAATTTGGGGTGGGCGTCATTTAAAGGCTGAACGAAGTATGCTTAACTATACAAACAAATAATTTGAGCAAAACTCATAAGACGCGCGACAGCCTTAGCAGTTCCTGTTCGCACAGTGTCTTTTATGGTTTATCTTCAGCCATTTTGTCGCAATTCGCCCTTGAAGTGTGCACCGGAGCCGAAAATCGCAAAAAAACACTAAAACACCCTATTTTGAAAGTTCAAGGTTACTCAAGGTCATCGATGTTAATAAAGATAAAAAGCTCGTCACCACTGCTAGTTATGATAAGCAGCATGTCTATGCCTATCTGCAACTGTTTTCACGTTAGACGAGCCAATATCGGCAAAATAACTAATTTTTTAGAGGGGCACCTCTTTTTGACGCTCGCGTCCGCAGGCCTCCTTGAACCTACGGGGTCGGGTCTTGAATTGCTAAAATTTACGTTTTATGCTGAAAATTTCATATGCAGGCTGTCTTGGTCTATCTATCTTCAGCCATTTCGTCGCAATTCACTGTTGAAATGTGCGCGGCAGCCAAAAATTGCAAAAAAATTCACCAAAACCCCTCTTTTGGGGGTTCAGAATCGTTCAAAGTCATCGATGTTGACAAATCTAAAAAGCCCGTGACTAGCGCTTGTTATGATAAGCAGCATGTCTGTACGTATCTGCAACCGTTTTCACACTATTAGAGATAACAGCGGCAAAATGACGTCTTTTATGCGGGGTACCCCTCTTTGACGTTTTCGTTAGAAGGGATCCTCCTAACCCAGCACCATAAAATTTCGTCACAAAAAATAGAGTCCTTGTGGTAGTCTACATTGACAATTTCGTGATGCTAGCTTGCACCGATTTGATACAGATCACGGATGTGACGGACGGACGGACGGACTGACGGACTGACGCCTCGTCGATGGCTAAGACGCTGTAACTGCATGCGTAAAAATTCTCCATCCGCAATGTTTGCAGCATCGCTGTAATTGGGCGTACTGAACGCCGCTGTGATCAAGGCATCTACAGCTGCAGCAGCAGCAGCAACAAGTCTTGCGTCCATCCAATCGACCTGTGACATTTTTGCGTCCAGCTGACCGCTTGCTATAAGCCTAAGCCATTGTGACGGCAGGCAGGCATTTATACAGCATGTGATGCTGTATACTGACGTTATAGGCCTACTGCAGCTTGCAGGAAGACTGTTAACAGCATAGGCGTTAATCCGTTGTGGACAGGGATCGACATGCATCTCTCAAAGTTTTAGGGTGCAGGGACAAAGTGAAGAAACGGTGACTTTGATTTACTGAGAGCTATCCAAAAATTTGGCGCGGATTCATCAGTTCTTGTGACCGGTGAATTACTGTGCTTCATTTTCCGGCATTGTTTCCATAGATCTACTGGCATTTTCCACCGCTGTTCAAACGTAGGCCCTATTTGGTTTTCCGTATTTGCATTTCCATACACCCAGCGCTTCTCCCAGATCTCCTATAGTCGACGACGAAAAGGCAAGCTCCCTTCCCAAACCTCGCGGTCCACAGCGCAACGCCTTTTCGTCTCCCCGAATGTAGAATACGGAAGGACGCGCCGCTGCATGGAAAACAGGTTTTTATGCGTACGGAGGCGGGCGACGTCGTATAAATGAACTGCTGCACCGGCGACGGCGTTCGTTGGTTCGTACGTTTTATGCTCGAAGCCTGTATAGTTATATTACAGCACTGACCACTGACCACTCTGTTCCACGCGCAATATTCCCAGCACCGATCGACGCCCACATACACAGGCCTAGCACTGGCGTAACGCAATAAAACGTTGTGTTCTTCAAAGCGACAAAAACTGAATAAACTGAAATGAAATAAAACAAGATAATGTTCATACGAACACGCAGTCTGTCCAATGCATTTCGATAGTAGGCCAAACTGTTTACAATATATATCCGTATAAATATAATCAGTGAGCTGTTTAGACTAGTAGAAAAAAATCAAAATATTTAATTTTAAATTGTACAGCAGCAATGTTATTGTCATCCTTCGCTATTATTATAACTAAACAAATATTAACGTTGTCAGTCACGTGACCATTCGATTCGTCACCAGCGCAGCTAAGGCTATGCAATGAAGCTTCCGAGAATTATCTCGGAAATGCTTTGTTGTTCTGTACAAGAGCTTGGTAAGACCACATTTGGAATATGCTAACACTGTTTGGGCTCCTAGAAGGATGTGTGATAAGGAAAAAAATGAAAAAAAATCCAAATGAGTGCAACAAAATTAATTAGAACTCTTTCTAGTCGTATTTATAAAGAAAGATTACGTGTTTTGCAATTGCCAACTTTAAGACATAAGCAATTAAGAGGGGATATGATTCAGTTAAATAAATATGTAAATAACAAGTATGATACCAATTTTGTGTTACAGTTGCAGTATAAATCTATGTTAGAAAAGCGATATGATACCAGGGGCCATAGATACAAATTGGTGCCCCAGTTATGCAAATATGATTTCCGGAAACATTTTTCTTGTAAATAGATTATTTAAGCTATGGAACTCACTACCTGATGATGTTGTATCGGCATGTAGTGTTAGTAGTTTTAAGAGACGTTTAGATTTGCTCTGGCGTGTGGTTTTAGTTTGTATTATGATTAAAAATCCGTCACCTAGTACCGGAAGTCAGTGTAAAAACAGTATTAGTTTAGTTTTTGTTGTTATTTGTGTTAACGTTCTTTACTTCAGACGGAAATGGAGGGCTTTGGCCTGCTTCCGGCAAATCATTGATGATGATGATGAGTGAAGATTTCGTGATCTTAGCTTGCACCGTTTTGATACAGATCACGGGTGTGACAGACGGACGGACACCTCGACGATGGCTAAGACGAGCAAAGCATTACATGCTGTCGCGCGTAAAACCGTGGTGGCTTGAACACAGCTGAGTGCGCCACTGCGCCAGGGAGCTGAGATGAGCACAATATCCGTCCGATAATTTATTATTAACTGGCTGAACTTGCTCTCAGCAGACCGCAGACCTACGTGTCTCCACTGTCTTGCGTGCAAATGAAGCAGCCAGTGCCGGATTTACGTTTTTGGAGGCCCTAGGCTAGACACAATTATGGGGCCTTGGCGCCAGACAGAAACAGCCGGGAGGCTGGGAAGGAGGTAGCGGAGGCTAGGTCGAACACCGAAGGCGCGAGAATGTCAAGACGCTGTAAGCGCCAAAGGGGCGGGGTGTGGGGAAAGGTGTTCTATTCCCACTGGGAATTAGAGGTCTGGGGAAAGGCAATTTTAAAAAAGTACCACATGCCGTTTTTGACGCTTTCCGGTACATCGTTTTTACGTTGTGTCAGCAAAACTAGCACATAATCTATTCCTAGATTACTGTAACGTCAATGTACCGGACCATTTTGTGTAGAGATTTTCAGGGTTCTCCTTAAGGAACGAACTGCACAAGGAGGAGGTCCAAAAAACTAAAAATGGAAGCACAGAACCGAGAGTGAAGATGGTGTTCTTAGGAGAGCCAACGAGCTCCTTACCCACCAGTTAGAGGCAGGGGCGTATTCAAGATTTCAAGTTAGAGGTGGCGTGTGAGTCTGGCGGACGGAAGTCCCCACTGGGGTCCATGGCAAGGCCCCGGTAGGGGGTCTGTGGATGAAGTCCCCCAGAAAGTGAAACTATTTTGTGTATAAGAGCAAAATTTTTAGCAGTAGCGTAGCTAAGAATTTTTCCCTGGGGAAATAAAACTATAGGGCTTTCCCGTCCCATCCCCTTTCCTTCTTTTTTCGTTTTCTCCCTTTCCTCCTTTTCCCTAAAGTTATCTTCCTCTGCTTTCTTTCCCTATCTTTTCGCCTATTTTTTCCTTCCCTTTTCTTTTCCGCCCATTTTCCTTTCTTCCTCGCTCTTTCCCTTTCCTCCCCTCCCCTTCCTCTTTCCTTTCCTTCTTTCCCTCCCCTTGTAAATTTTTCTTCTTCCCCTTAAAAATAAAACCCCAACATTCTAGCTAAGAGACATGGGAGAGCGTTGTGAGCTTCTCCAGCGGGGTCTGGGCAGAGGCCTAGTTGAAATCGAACACGGTGCATTATAGTCTTAAAATATGAGATCTAAATCATCTGATGGCAACGACTTTAAGTATTTTGCTGCGAATCAACTTACCAAATTAGTGGAGTACAATGAAAAAATTTAAAAGTAGAGGGTACAAATAATCTGCGAGCAAAGCAAACAAAAATTTTTTGTATCCTTTATTTTTTGTCCACTTACTGAGTTTAGGGAGGAAAGTGCCGTGCCAGTTCAACCCCCTCTAAATACGCCCGTTAAAAAGGCTGGAAAAGCATTTTGAGCTCCCGAACAGTTAAGCTAAAATTTACGTACAATTAGGCCAGTACTTTAAATGACATTAATTTCAGGACTGTCACAGTGAACGACGTGGTACATGGTGTGCTAAATGAGGCCCTACGGGGGCCCGCTAAAATCGGGGGCCCTAGGCTGCAGGCTAGTCAGCATAGTGGTAAATCCGGACTTGGAAGCAGCTTCATACAATCCAACCTCATCAAGTAGCAGACTACTCTGTTGTCCCATTTCCAATTTCGTTCACACTAGAAAGTGACAAAAAGACAGAAATTCATCCCTATTTCCACGCTTATCACAAATCTTGTCCACATCCCTACCGTCCCCGAACCACAAACACCATTTTACGCCCTCATCCCCTAGCGGTACAGAATAAACCTAGAAAATGACCATAAATTCACAAAATTCCAAATAGCCACCAACATCTAACCACTTTCTTCATAAGCCATGTGCAACACACGCCTCCGCAGAATTTCATCGAAATCCGTTTATAACTTTGCGAGAAAAAAAACAAGACAGACGAACAGACCCCAAAACACAACCAAGTTATTCGGCGGAGGTGTAAAGTCCACCAAAGCGTGCACACATGTACGCACATAGGGGCCTAATTTCTCGTTTCTCGCAAGTCAACTCAATCCTCCAGACTTTAGCGCACACCATAGATACGGTACGCTCTTCCTGTTGCCAGTTGCCAAACAACGGCAACGTGTTCAACGGAGAGCGACGCAACGCACGGAACGCAAGAATAAACGCCTCTTCTGTCCGCTGGCGTTTTGCATCGCTACGTCAGCTGCGTCAAAAGAGTACACATCTAATCTAATCTAATGTAATCTAAAATGCATTTGTATAGCGCATCAATGCAAGTCTCTAATGCGCTAGGCTTTGCGTTGGATGCAGCGGCGGCGCTACACCAGGGCGCGCTAGGTTAAACGACATCACTGGAAGATCCATCGCTCTGGCTTAGTCCTGCCTATTGCTTTGCTTCGGTAATAGCTATAGCTGGCTTTAAAACGCGTTTTTACACGCTCAAAATGTCCAAAATCGCTGGCGCTCCCCAGATCCTTAGCTGGATTCAAAGCAAAGGGGGAAATGGAGGAAGGAATAGGGAAAAACTAAAAAAGGAGAGGGAAGAGAACGGAAAAGCAAAGCAAGGAAAGAGGAAAGAAAGGAAGGGAAAAAGAGGGAGTGGAGAAAAAGGGAGGAGGAATCATTCATTCCCATCAGGTGCCATATAAGTCGGTCAAATCACTGAGGTCAGGCGAGCTCTTCGCAAAGTTTGGGACTCCGGGTGACCTGACCTGACTTGAGGATTTTCTGACCTCGAAATGACCTGGATCCCTTTCCACGCTGGCGCCACCACTGATTGGATGAAAACCCTGCAGGCTTAAACCTTTTAAAACCTCGCTAATTATTGTACAGTCTACGAACAATGGCAGAAGTGTCGAGCGGCAGTATATACGGGTATAATGCAGTTAAACATGCAGGCCAGTTAAGCGATAGGCCTATACATGTAGATTGCACTGAAAGTATTGTTTTGATCACAGACATGCTTTTGACCGAGCCAGAGGATATGGAAGACTGACTGAAGAATACCACTACCCATTTCTCACTACACTCGATGCCTGCGACGCCTACCCGTTCCCCTCGATACTGTTAACCACGTTAAATGCCGACCGTGAACCACAGAAAATGTCAAACTGCAGTGCCGCGATACGAGTCAGTCCGCGATGTGAACGACAGACGGTGACGCGAAAATAACGAAGCACGCGTATTGTTGTTAGGGCCTAAGCGTACAAAACGTTGCACATACGTTTCGTCGGCGCCAGTCGGTCATCGTTCTATTGCTGGTCATTGCACGACGCTCGTGTTACAACAATGGACGCCGCGCAACGACGATCAATAACAGAGCTACAACAACACCCGACAACGCAGAGTCGTGGACAGGGGGCTAAACCACAGCCATCAACATTGGGTCATGGACGGACTACTTCGTGTATGGACGAAGCACAGGGGCCATGGAGCCTACACGGGAAGGGCGGTGTATTCTGTCACAGCTGTAAAAGTGGGACGGAAAAGCTTCGATTTTAGGCGGATCTGTGGTTCAATTGAGCGGGCTTGGTCCGAATGTTGGCGGCCGCCCGGCGCTCGTGCTGCATTCATCAGATGGGTTCTGGAAATGGCGATGCCATGACGACAGCACCATAACCACTGTGAGGTTCAAAGTCAAAAATGTCTTCCAGAAATAACATATTATAAGAAACAAAACTGTCAAGCTTCGCTCGAAGCTAAGTACTGCCCGCGGCTAGTCGCAGTATCACACACGTAAAAAACACATACCTTGATATATAACAAGAGATTGCCAAGAAACATATTCAGGCGAAATTTCATCAAGCACAGTGCAGCGGTTTATGAGTTATCGTGTCAACCGCGAAAAAAAACTTAGAAACGATGCTGAAAACAATACTGCCATCGCTTCCGTGAGCGACAAAAATGAATTTTAATCTCGCAACTGCATGCCCCAGTTGTTTACCCTGCAAGCGGCGCCGACAGCGCCGGATTAACACATAAGCCAACGAGGCCATGGCCTAAGGCCCGCGCTTGTAGGGGCCCCGCGCTAAGATGCACTAATGCGATCAGTTGATTCCCAGGAAAATAATCAAAATTGCTGCCACCCGATGTCATATTTTAAGGCTAAAATGCACCAAATTCAATTTCCCCCGCTGAGAGAGCTCACGGCTCTCCTCCAAACCCCCTACCTGAATTTAATGGGTTATAGGCCCTACACAATAAAATATACGACCCTTATTTTTAAAAAATTTGTTGTTTGATAAAAAGCTTAGATCTATATAATTCTGACAGATGGTTTATTGTAATTTGTACCGTATGTGTAAGGGGATCCCACAAAAATATTTGGGCTTGGGGATTCTGAAAGCCGTAATCTGGCCTTGGGCGCCGAGCGCACGCACGGCTGTGCAGCATTGCATGACGCTGGACCTATAGTCATCAAACTGAGTGCACTCGCATGTATAGCGACGGACGGACAGACGCAAACAGACAGACGACTACAGCCATTTTTATAGCACAGTGACAGCCGCGGCGCAATCCACGCCTCTCATAGCGACCACTAATAAATAGAAGCCGACATATCGTCGCTATAGAGTAGGCCTACAACAGTGTCATAACTCGGTTTTCCAAAATTTTACAGCATGGTAAAAAACGCATTAAAATCAATTTGTTATCAAATACAATAAAGTAATATTCATATCACTGGCAAGTACAAACTACTATGCCACAGTCCTCCTGACATTTTAACGTTTGAGCTCAGAATAGCATATCAATAATATTCTTGCCCTGAGGAACGTACGACTGCGCTCTTCGACTACATCAGCGCTGGTCGCTCCACGCGCGGTGCGTTCTACCATTGGTGACCGCACCTTTCCAGCGACTGCTGCATCGGTCTGGAACAGTTTGCTGGAGTCAGTCCAGTCATCGCCGTCGTTGCAAGTTTTCCGCAGCAGACTGAAAACCGAACTTTTTGCCCGGTCTTACAGACACGACTAAGAACGTCTCATTGCGCTGACTACTATTACGTGACTTCACTGTTTAAGCTTATTGTTACCTGTCTTTGTAGTCTTATACTTAACGCCACGCTAAAGTTTATTCGTCCTTCATCATCATCATCAACGTAAACACCAATTTCAGTTTTTCTACGTCCTTTTTGTTTTCGAGTTAGAAGCCCGTATGTGAATGTGACAGACAGACGGACGAACGGGCAAGAGTCGCAAGACTTGTAATGCGGCTTACTAAAAGGCCGCACAGTTACGGTGAGTTGAACTGTTTCACCGCGTTTTACTGCGTGACAGTCCGGTTAGACCTATATACAGGAAAGTGCATAAACAAGTAGACCTAGATCACGCATGCTATAGGCTACGTATATCTAGCAATGAGACATTTTTGTAAACAATTAGCCTTGATCATCGCAGTGGCTGAGGAATTGCTAAGTTGCGGAGGATGCTAAGAATATCATGGACTGAGAAGAAAAGTAGCGACGAAGTATTGAAAGAGGCAGGGGTACAGCGTATTTGTACTTACACTTTGTACACTTACGAAAAATATGCTTTCCTGCGGCATGTGTTGAGATGGCATGATCTTAATTTGATGATGACTGGAAGGATAAAGAACAGAAGAGCGAGGGGCGTCAAAGACTAAGTATCTGGATAGTTTGTGTGCACCGTGGAAGAGCAACGTGAGCACAACACAGTTCACTGGAACTTCAGAGGACAGAGAGCTCTGGCATCGCATGATCGCCAACGTTGTCAACGATGACAAGGCACACCGTAGCAACAATGCCGTGACCACCATTCACTGCAATGATCGACGCTGATCCTTTCCGAAACTGTCCGATTGCTGGATCTACGCAAACCATGTGCGTTTCACTTTTTATGCGCCACCCTCTGGGCTAAGTCACCGAGGCTCCGTGAGGCTAAGTAAAGTTTAGCGTGTGCGAGTCAGCAAGTAAGTAAGTAAGTAAGTAAAACGCAAATTCACAATCGCATAACTTGACGTGGGAAAAAAACTCTGACGAACTAGTCGCACTAGTAGAAACTGAACAACAGTGCTGTCGTGGCAGGGAACATCAAGCGTCTCCAAAGACCGGGTATTGCCGACCCCCATCGAAGTTTTAGCTTGACAGAAAATGTTCTTCTAAAATGCTAAATTTGTGGCTAACATTCTCCGATTATGGAAAAATTCAGAGGCAAAATTGAACTTCTGAGCAACCACGATAATCTCCTCCATTGAATTAGCAGATCGATGTCACTTCCTGCAACTTCCTACTTTCTTAGCAGCCCACGACTACGCTACCGAACAAGATTGTTTTAAGAAAATGTGTGAACATACAAAGTCGAGCGTAGAGCAGGTAGGGCATGGAAGAGCGCGGCTGAACGTTGAGTATAGATCCGCGCATGCTGACGACCGCGACGGCGACCTCCAACACTAGCGTCACGCAGAGTGTCACCAAGAACCCGATGCTGTTACGTCGCAGTTCCGCACCGCAGCCGTCGTCTGTTTGACCTTCGACTTCACTTTGACTTCCATCGTGACTTTGACGTTGACTTTGACCTTCGGCGACGTCGGTCTCGAAGTCGGCCACGCCCAGCAGCACGCTCAGAACACATATCCTGCAGAGCACAGAAATCACAGAATAACTAGAAAACACTCGTTCACGGAGTTCAGCCTTTCGCCAAGAACGAATACCAAAAGAACTAAACACGACAGTTTTGTATTTACCGGGTGGCATCGTTTGCAATGGTTAAAAAACCATTCAATCTATCCTGGATCTAGATGTTGATCCGGCTCACCACCAGAATATATCCACATCTAAGCCTAACCTAACCAAACCTCCAAAAATGTTATCCAAATCCGCCTGTAACTTTGTTTGTAATCCTGCTAACAAACCAACGGCCAGACAGAAATAAACGCACGGTATCACATAACCTCCTTGGCGGAGATATTGAGGCAGGAGACGTCAGATTGCAAGCAGTCTTGCGCGTTGTCCGCCTATCACGAAAACCTCAACCATAGCCAAACGTAGAGATCGGATCGATGACCTTTTCTATTGACTCACTCTTGAGCTAGACCTATGACCGTTTGAAATTTTCTTGAAAGCGAGGTCGGTCGGTCAAATTAGAAATTGCAGAACATGTATTTTAAATACCTATTTCAGTAACTTGTATATTTTCACTAACTTCACAAGTTGTGATGCATAGTGTATGCAAATGTTCCGACTGCTCATTGGTCGACAGAAGCAAGCAGCGGGTTGTTAAATATTCATCAACACGCCCCACAACGACCTCCGCGAACTAATTACGGCGAGGACATCAAGCGGCATTACGGAGTGATGGGCCCGGATGTGGAAGAACGGAAACGGAACAAGAACATCTCACAAGGCACGTACTCGTAGGTAGCGCGGCGAATGGGATAATTATTCATCCCATATGTTGCGGTGCGAGAGCTGAACCCAATTAAGCCATGCAGCAAACGACCTGCACGTGCCGTGCTGGTCGTGTCCTTTCATAGCAGACATGGTGGACGTCTTTAATTAATGCCCGTGCCACACAAGCCAAAAGTTACAGTCGACCTTGACACGCGCAAGATCTATGCCTTTTCTCGATCGCTACAGGCATCCGCAGACAGCAGTTCGCGTGTTCCGCAGAAATTGAAGAAATTAAGTCTACAGCAAAATAATAATTCTTGACACTAAATGGAGGGAGATTCGCCGAACTTTTTTTTATTAGAAAACTTATGCTAAGTATTTTTATTTACTTGAAACATGAAACCATACTCTCTGTCTGACATACACAAGTGCTACCTGAAGCCACTCGACAGTGTCGCCTGCTAGGGCTAGAAAACATAGATTTTGCATAAATTTTTGACGCGCAACAGCTATGCTGCACAGCGTCTTTGGCATCGTTGTCGTCTGTCGTCCGTCCGTTCATCTCTCTGTCCGTCACTGATGTATTGTAGCTAAGCGTTGGGTCGTAGCGGAAAACTTTTTGCACGAAAAAATTGAATAATTTGTGTCGAGGCTTTCAACGTACAAAATTTGGGGGATGTAGTGCAAGGGAAATATTTTCATATTTGGAGTTGAATAGAAGGGGTAGCCGGGTAAGAAAAATGTGCGTTTTTCAACGAAAAACTGGCCATATCTCAAAAACGGTGGCCAAGGTTACTATTAATCACCAATAGTAACAGGAAATGGCATACACACTTTCAGATGAGATGAAAATCATCGACCTTGGATGACCTTCAAAGTCAGTACAGAAACAGGAACTGTATAAACTGTAGCGCGTCTTCCCTAGCGACAGCTGCGCTTTCTTTTTTTCTAAGGTTTTAGGGTTTTTGTTATACATTATATTCATGCGAAAAAGTTTAAACCGTTGTATCTACTGAGCCACAGCCTACCAGAAATTTTAGTAAAATTTGCAGAAGGCGAACGCTCGTATAGAAAATGCGAAAGGTTGGCTAAATTCCTTCTGCCGTTGCTGATTTAGGCCTACCAAACTTTTGCTAGAGAATCGTTTTTCATTGGCGCATCAAGTACACAAGTAATTTGAGCAAAGCTTATGAGACGCGCGACAGCCTTAGCAGTTCCTATTAGCAGGTTGTCTTGATCTATCTTTATCCATTTCAACAAACTTATGTTCCATTGATTTATCAAAGGCATTCGATAAGGCAAATCACTTTGACGCTCGCCTGCGCCGGCATCCTTGAACCTAGGGGGTCGGGACTTGGACTGCTGAAAACAAAGTTTAATGTTGAAAATTTCATACGCAGGTTGTCTTGGTCTATCTCCAGCCATTTCGTCGCAATTCAGTGTTGAAATGTGTGCTGCATCCAAAAATTGCGAAAAATTTACTAAAACCCCTTTTTGAGAGGTTCAAGGTCGTTCAAGGTCATCGATGTTAACAAATCTAAAAAGCCTGTCCGTAGTGCCTGTTATGATAAGCAGCATGTATGTACCTATCTGCAACCGTTTTCACACTAAAAGAGCCAACAGCGGTGAAATAACCACTTTTATGGGAGGGGGGAGATTAACCGTCTTTGACGCCCGCCTGCACCGGCCTCCTTGAATCTAGGGGGTCGGAACTTGAACTGCTGAAATCTACGTTTAGTGCTGAAAATTTCATAACAGGTTGTTTTGGTCTATCTCCAGCCACTTCGTCGAAATTCGGTGTTGAAATGCGCGCAGCATCCAAAAATTGTAAAAAATTTTACTAAAAACCTCTTTTGGGGGGTTCAAAGTCGTTCAAGGTCATCGATGTTGATAAATCTAAAAAGCCTGTCATCAGCGCTTGTTACGATAAGCGGCACATATGTATCTATCTGCAACCGTTTTCACACTAGAAGAGCCGATAGAGGCAAAAACAACGTCTTTTTAAGGGGGTACCCCTCTTTGATGCCCTCGTTGGAAAGGAACTCCCTCACCCAGAAGCACGAAATTTTGTCGCGAAAAACTAAAGTTCTTGGGGCAGCCTACAGTGAAGATTTCGTGATCCTAGCTTGCACCGTTTTGATACAGATCACAAGTGCGACAGACAGACGGACAGAGAGACGGTGATTAAGACACGCGAAGCATTCTGCTGTCGCGCGTAAAAATTATAGGCCGAAGGGTGGCCGGCTATGACAGGCGAAGTCGGAACTGACAAAGCTGTCTTCGATATCGATACTGCTCGTAAAACAGCCGCTCGATTGTGTCCAATGCTGTGTCCGATTTCTTGATTTGCCCTAGAACAAAGCTCAAGCATTGTAAAATGTTCCTCTGTTTTTTGCATGCTGCCTATTTGGCAACAAGCGTAGGCCTACAATAACATCTGTTTTGCTGCGTGGATGGCTTGCCACGTACAGCAGTAGTTTTCCTGGGCGTACGAATAGTACGAACATCAATGTGCGGCCGTCATAATAAGCCACATTGCGAGTCTTGCCAGCATTGGGTTAAATTCGGCTCAGCTCAGTCTCTACCTACGCTGTGTGATTGCAGCGTTCCACAGGGATCGGTCCTTGGACCACTCCTGTTCACAGCTTTCATCTCGCCAATTGCCAGGGTTGCTGACAGACACAACATCTCACAGCGTCAATTATATGCTGATGAC
>Ga0209367_1008651_pt1 | contig 13896 bp, 13 predicted proteins | sample WorMetLIZISLAND2_FD_187412 | JGI IMG/M metagenome (GOLD analysis project Ga0209367, IMG submission 187412) | Marine gutless worms symbiont microbial communities from Max Planck institute for Marine Microbiology, Germany - Olavius geniculatus... ... | reverse complement strand
AACGGGACGAAGCCTGCGATGCTGAAGAAGGCTGACGCGACGGTGTACCCTGGTTGGCGTCACGATGGCGAGTTGAAGTCCGTAGAGCCGGTGAAGACCGTCGTGAGGATGGTCGTCTGTTCTCGCGGTCGCGGGGGCGAGCCTGAGAAACCGGCGATGGCGCCTGCACTAGCGCCGCAGTCGTGGGTAGGGATCGTTGTCACAAGCGATGAATCCGGTGGTCCGGCTGTTGTCATGACAGGATCAGGTCGAAGGAACTGCACGAGTGCGGTGCCTTGAACGTTGTCCGGGTGAGTGGGCTGCTCGGAAGGATCCTCTTCCATCCAACAACGTTACGTGGTATCCAGGGAAACGGGGGACGAATATTGTGGACGGCGCGTACAGGGTCTCGGCGAGGGGGACGGTTACAGTTGATAATCGCCCAAGTAAGCAGGGCGGCGGCGCTGGCGTCGCCCGATTTCGTTGTTGAAGTGGTGCTCAGGTTGATGGTGACGTTGGCGAGACATCTTAGCCGGGGGCGCGACGACATTATCGTCCTGAGGTGTGTCAACTGCGTTGTCGGCATCGGGAACCACACTTGTTGACTGTTCTGCTGCGGTTTTCGGCAGCCAGGATGCGGGTGTTTCGCCGTAGTAGGGCTTGAGTTTATCGCCGTGGACGACGAATGGTTTCCCTTTTCGAGTTCTCTGGATGACGTAGTCACATGGTGGCATTGCTCTTGTGACGAGTAAGGCCCTTGGTAACATTTGTTCCACTTTGGTGATCGTCCAACGTATCGTCTTGGGTAGAGATACCAAACCCATATGCCTACTTGAAATCTGGCTGGTTTGGTCTTGATGTCGTATGCGTCTTTACGCTGCTCAGCAGCGGCACCAAGGTGTTCCCGCGCCAGCGCGTATGACTCGCGCTGCATGCGTTGCATCTGGGCGACAATCTCATCGGCGCTGGAGAAAGTTTCTTCATCAACCGGTGGGGGTCTGAGAACTAGGTCAATAGGCGCCCTGGCCTCTCTTCCGAATATCAAAAAGTTTGGCAAGTAGCCTGCTGATTCGTGTTTCGCCGCACGGTACGCGGCCATGACGAAAGGGAGCCGTAGGTCCCAATCTCTTTGGTCATCCTGGGTGATAAGCTTTTGCAAGCAAGCTGTTTAGAGTCCTGTGAAACCGTTCAGCGGTGCTATTAGTGCTGGGTCGATACGGGGTCGTGCGGATTTTGTCAATATCCATCACGCAGCATAACTCTTGGAACAGTTCTGACTCAAACTCTGGCCCTTGATCTGAAAGGATCCTCATCGGCGTGCCGTATCTTGGGAAGAATTCGGTGGCCAACACCCTGGCAACCACAGGGGCTGTATGGACACGCAGAGGGTAAGCTTCTGCCAACTTGGAGAACGAGTCGACAACGATCAGGATGAACTCATTCCCTCAGCTGGACTTTGGGTGTTTTCCGGTGATGTCGATCAACTCAGTCTCGAATGGTTCTCCTGCTGGGAATGGATTAAGCGCGAATTGGCGTGGTGCGCCACCACGGTGATACTGGCTGCATGGTGCACATCTTTTAAGTTCACTCTGTACGTCAGATATCCAGCCGGGCCAGCAAGCTCGCAACCTGACTTGCTCTTCGGTCTTTGAGCGCCCAAGATGTCCTCCGTTCATTCCAGTGTGAGCCATCTTTATAAACTTGGACCGGAAAGTAGAGGGTAAGATTACTTGCCATCGAACATGTAGCCCATCGAGGGACGTCCACTTCCGACACAATACTTGTTGGCAAAGTGCGAGTCTCTCCCACTCGTGCCAGAGTGTTTTGACTTCAGATGACTGGGCTTCTATGTCTTTCCAGGGTGGCTTCTCGGTTTGTGCTTCCAACAGCGTGATAACAACAGCAAGGTTTCTATCCTTCCTTTGGGCTGAAGCGATTTCGTCGAGTATCCAAATAGGCTGACTGGCAGGCTCACCAAAAATAAGAGGTGAACCGACTTCTACAGCACCACACTTGACTGTTTCCGGGTGACAAGCAGTGCACGACGGGCGGTTCAAACACGGTCGTCGTGAGAGGGCGTCAGCGTTCCCATGCTCACTACCGGGGCGATGCTGCACTACGTAGTCGAATTCACCCAACAGCTCCAACCAACGAGCGTTTTGTCCGACTGGGTCGGTCACCTTCTTCAACCAGATAAGTGCCGTGTGGTCCGTTCTAATGCTGAACTGCCTGCCTAGAAGATATTGGCGAAAGTACCGGGTGTAGTGGACAATGGCTAATAATTCCTTATGGGTGACACAGTAGTTCATCTCGTTCCGACTCAGAGTCCTTCTGGCGTAGCCAATTACTTTATCACGACCGTCTTGGACTTGGGATAGCACGGCTCCGATAGAATGGTCACAGGCGTCCGTGTCGAGAACGTACTGCGCGTTTTCGTCCGGCATTGCCAAAATGGGTGGTGTCAAAAGTGCCTCTTTGAGTTGCTCGAAGGCCGCTTGGCAGTCGTCCGTCCAAAGGAATGTTTTGCCTTTCTTCATCATAGCATTAAGCGGTGCAGCAGTTTCGGCATACCCATTAACGAATCGACGGTAATACCCTGCTAGTCCAAGGAAGCTTCGTAGTTGGCGAAGGTCACGTGGTGTCGGCCACTCCTTGACAAGACTAACTTTTTCCGGGTCTGTGGCAATCCCCTCACCGGAGATGACGTGTCCAAGGAAGTTCACCTTGACTTGCATCAAGCAGCACTTGTTCGGTTTCAGTTTCAAGTTGACTTTCCTGAGGCACTCGAGAACTTGTTCCAATCGGACGAGGTATTGTTCTGGTGTGCAGGAGAAGATGATAATGTCGTCCAGGTAGGCCAAGCACACTTCTAAATTGAGTCCGGTAAGCGTCAAGTCCATTAAACGTTGGAACGTTGCGCCGGCGTTGCAAAGGCCGAAGGACATGGTCCGAAACCTGTACATTCCTCAACGGGTGATGAAGGCCGTTTTATCTACGTCACTCGGGTCCAATGCTACCTGGTGGTACGAGCTCCTGAGGTCGAAAGTAGAGAACTAGTTGGAACCAGACATTGCGTCGAGGCAGTCACGTGCCAACATATCAGTGATAATGAGATCAGCCTTCCTTCCGTCAGCGGGTGGTGCTGGTGTTGCTTCCTCCACAGGCACGAGTGGTTGAAGGTTACTGAGAAGCGTACCTTTGCTGACGACAACAGGGGCACTCGTTGTGTTCAAGACTCTCACCGGTACATCATCAACTTTGTCTGGGACTACAGTGCGGGCGACCAGTAAGCCATCCTTCACTCTAGTAGACTCGATACCCCATACTTCTTGCTGCTTTCGTGGTACGAAGTCCAAACTGTCGTAGACCAGCTTGGTTGAAACGTCGACCTGGGCGTGTGCCGGAACGACGGTGTCTTCAGCCAAAACGACTCGTCTGCACCAACGATTTCCCTGTCGCTTGGCGGTCAACTTGAAGCGTTGGTCATTAAGAAGTATCTCGGATCTGGCGAAGTCCCATGTGACACCGTTGGCCTGGAGCCAATCGATCCGCAACATAACGTCCGAGTCGTGTTCCGAAACAAGGCCGTCGATGTCAATGAACTGAGACCCAATCTGTGCGTTGAGGGTAGTACATCCGAGTACGGGTATCTGAGTTCCGTTAGCAGCCAGCAAACGTTGCGCTGATGGGCGCATCTCGAAAGGCATCACGACACTAGCTGGTAGCACTGTGACGTCGCAGCCAGTATCCAAGAGGCAAAGTCGAACACGCCTGTTAATCTTAACCTGCAGGTAAGCCTTGCTAGCACGTAGATCGATCCCAGTGGCGCCTCTAATGCGGGTGGATTCAGGGTTTTGTTGTGGTTGTTGGTTGTCAGGAGGGCGCGGCTCTCCTGTCAGATGGGGACATTGGCGGCGGATGTGGCCGACCTCACCGCAATGGTAGCAGGTGATCGGTAGAGGGGGTTGCCCCAGGGCGCATTGTATGACAAAGGAATACTCATCAAGGGCTTGGGGTAATACGGCGTCTGTTGCTGCGCATGATACTGTTGCGGTACAGTGACAGGCTGGGCGTGCTGCTGCTGCAAGGTGGCCTTAGCTACGTTTAGTTCTTCCGTGAGACGCTGGACTTCACCCTTGAGGTCTTGTATTTCCCGCAATTGGGTCTGAGTTGTGGCCAGATAGTTTGGCATCGACTGACGCTTTTCTTTCGCCCCTTTTTGCTGATCGCTTCTACCGCCGTGGCGGTCAACAGTTTCGGGTACTGGCTGCTCCATGGGTTGTTCCGATTCGTTTGATTAAGCTGCCCGAACGTACTTCGGTTTGGCGGACTCTTTCTGCATCTCACATGCCTTGTGCAGAACCTCCAGCTTCATCGACAGGGTGAGGGTGGCGTTGAGACTTCCGGGTTCTTTCTCCCTTATTTTGAACTCCAGCGCTGGGTTATCGAGAGCATCAATGAAAGCATCGTGACCCAAAGTGTCAAGCAGCGTTCGGTCCACTGCCGGGTAAGCCAAAGCCGTCAAGTGTTCAATATCTTGCGCGAGTTCCTGGAGGGACTCACTGTTCCGGCGGTGACGGTAGCGCAGTTCAACGCGGAACTTCTCTTGCTGCTCTCGGGAACCGTATCTCCGATGCAACTTTTCCGACAGCTGGTCAAAAGTGGCGTCTTCGGAATCTCACAACAAGAGGGCGGCCAGGCCCGTTAAGCAGTTCATCAAATGAGCGGCTTTGTCCGCAGATTGCCAGTTATTGTAACGAGCGCAAGCATTGAATTTGACCAAAAACGTTTCCACACAGGCCGAACCGTCGTATTTCTCGGGCTTGATTCCGCGTCGCTCCTCCCCTGTAGGCTTGATTGCAGGCTTGCTAGAGGCTTTGGCTGGTTCAGTGGGTTGGTGCTTTGCAGCAGCATCCTCCAGTGACTTGACCGGCTTTCCCTTTTCTTGGGGACGTGGGCTTGCATTCTCACCAATGCTGCGACTTCGGCGGATGGGCTTGTGTTCATCTTCCTTTGTTACGATGTGGATGGAATTTCTTCTTTCGGGTGGTGTGACGTTCATCGTCCGACGTAGAGGAATCATCTGTTTCACTTGCTGCTGGCGTGCGTTGAGGACGAAGTTTGCTGCGTCGATGCGCATTCGGGAGAGTCAATACGGTGACATCGGGAGGCAAGGTTGTTGCCTTCTTTGAATGATGACGTTTCTCGCTGATAGGACTGTCAATGACCGGAGACAAAAAATTGTGCTGGCCTGGCACATCGTCGGGTGGTGGTCGACTCGATGACCGTGGGACGGACTCTGCCGCAGCTACAGGAATAGGTGGTAGCGTTCTACGTCGGCGTGTAGGTGGTACTTCCGGGAGTTGTCTTCGCTGTTTTACTGCAGAGGCGACAGTGTTGAACAGTCTAGATGACGACATACGTGGGCTGTTCGGGACACCGATGCTTGCCTCAAGCTCGCGGATACGGTCTTCTACGAGACGGATCTGGTCATCAAGACTGGTGGGAGCCGGCAGGTCAGCAGGATGACGCTCAGATGGCAGGTGACGATTCAAATCCGATGCCCGATCAGCAGCTTTGCGGAGACGACTGTGACGGTCCGCGGGGGTACATACGGGCGGGGAAGCAGTCGACGTGTAGACACTCGGAGCTATCACAAACTGACGGCGGTTGATGTTGAACACAGGGATGTCGTCGGCTAAACCTGGGCGAACAGAAGCACTCGGTGCCCCACGTTGGGCGCCAATTGTGGCGGGGCTGGCCGACGTGCCGCCACTGCCGCGGCCTCCCACGGCCATGAGTCCCCCACCCGTGGGTGGAGTCAAGTCGCCGCCGACCGAGTCCTGCATAGAAGGCCACGGAGGTACGGAGATCATACTGGAGGTCCGGAGGTGATACTCGGAGGTACCGGAGGTATGGAGGTGATACTGAAGGTCCAGAGGTACCGGAGGTACAGAGGTGATACCGGAGGTACGGAGGTACCGGAGGTACGCAGTGATATCGGAAGGTATGTCCGCCCCCAGGCCCTAGAGTAAGGCGCCAAGCCTCACGAAAGTTAGGTAGCAGGTGTCCGCAAGTCGGTATCCCTCACCTGACCTCCCCCTTTTTTCCCGAGATACACAGACAATCGACAGTCCAAACACAATAGGTCATGTCTCACACAACTCAATACAAACTTGTACAGTCAGTGACTAAAAGCTCGAGTTTCACAGCCCCGCGCGTGTGGCACAAGGTCCGGCATCAATTCAGTTCAAATTCAAACAAATAGTGACTTACCAAAACGAGCACTACAGCAAACTAATGCAGCAAATGCGCCGTGCTGCCGCACGGGTAGCCATTTTAACCGGAAGTCGTTTCTCTAATGTCAACAACCTTAACTAAAGAAAATAAGTGAGTAAGTAAAAAAAGGTGTTCAGGTCAGTCGCGTGGCGGACCCGGTCCGCCACAGTGACATCATTTATATATTTTAAATACGGCGACGTTGCCATTGAGATTATCCTGTAAGAAACAGTGTTGCCGTTACTGTTTTGTTTTGTGGGGAAAAAGACTTGATGTAACTCAGATTTATTCTCAGATGCATCCAGTATATGGCGACAAATGTTTTATGAAACCAACAGTACACATTTGGTGTAAGAAAATGCTAGGGGGGCAGATATTTGCGTTGAATACCTAGGTGCAATCAGTCGTTCGTCAATGCCATGAACAGCAGCCAGCATCAGTGTCACACCTCAACGCACGTCGACGAATGCGCTCTTCGACTACATCTGCGCTGGTCGTTCCAAGCACTGTGCATTCTACCATTGGCGACCGCACCTTTCCAGCGACTGCTGCATCGGTCTGGAACAGTTTGCCAAAGACGGTCCGGTCGTCTCCGTCATTGCAAGTTTTCCGCGGCAAACTGAAAACCGAACTTTTTGCCTGGTCTTACAGTCATGACTAACAACGTCTCATTGCACTGACTACTATTACGAGACTTCACTGTTTAGGCTTATTGTTACGTGTACTTGTAGTCTTAGTCTAAAGTTAATTCGTCCTTCATCATCATCATCATCATCATCATCATTCTTTGCATCAGGCATTCAGAAACTTGTTGACATATGGGACAGGACAAACGCTTGAACGAATTTGGATGATAAGTTGAAAATGAAATGCTTATGTTAAGCATTTAAAAAAGAGACATTTATTTCAGTTTATTTATCGCTCCTGCATGCTGTTTGACGTGTTTGTCACTTGTTAGTGGTGATGGATTACTGGTGGGAAAATAACACAGACTGTGTTCTATAAACAGGTGACATCACAATAATGATGTCATCACCATAAAATTTCCACATATGTTCTGAAAAAAATTCCATACAAAATGTATATTTCAGATTTTTTTTATTTTAAAAATTAATGGAGTCGTGCGATTTTGTAAACTTATTTACCGAATGACCTTAAAACAGCTTTAAACAACCAATTCAGTGAATTTCATTGAGTCAAATGGGGTCTAGAGGTTATATGCAGGTGTTTTAAAAGTCCAACCTGATGGGTTTTAGGCTCTACATAATTTTTACGTTATTCTAATGAGCACTACTATATACCACACATATCAAATACATTTCCAAAACGGTGCAAATGCATAAATTTCAAAAGTTTTAGAAACTTGAAGGCTAAGTCGCACAAAAAACGATATTGGCTAAATATGTGTAAAATGTAACAGTAATTATTAATACGCTGATCCAATGAAATGAAAACATCGCTTTGAAGTAATTTTATCACAAATGCCAGCCGAACGCACAAGAACGTGCCGCAAATACTGATGACGTCACTCACAGGATGCTTGGCTAAGAAAACTGACATTCACATAAAATACTAAATCTGTTAATTTTTCTCAGAATTATGTTAGATTTATAGTACAAGTAATGATGTATAGGTGACACCAGTAATTACCTAATTGTTAATTTGTACACTACTAGAGGTGTGCGGTCTGTAAAATTAATGATGTGCTGGAATATTGTAGTTTTTAGTGGGTTAACTACTGACAGAAAATTTGGCTTTTTGAGGCTATTTGGCTGTATATGCATTTGACCTCAAGGCAATAAAGCTAGTTAGCAACCCTCCTGCAGATGATGTCACAGTTCTGAATATGGCCGAAGCTGTGAAAAGAGAAAAGTGAGTACTTTAAACCTGATTTTAGGGTATTAAGATGTACTAGCAACCAGAACATTAATGAACATTGACAAATTAGCATTTGATTAAGCCTATTAGCACTTTATAACAGTTACGTAAAATAATACGACTATGATTTTAACCATAACATACAATATCGTTAGTACTGGTAATGTAACAATAAGTGGCAGTTCCTGTTGCACTCATGCTGGTTGTGTGTCTTCCAGGGATAAATAATCAGACATGATTAGGGTCAGGGTCAGACTTAGAATTAAAACTAGCCGTAGTATTTGAATGGGAAAATTTCGCAACAGGCTCGACAATCAGTTTACAGTAACTATATGCTCAGATCGCCGAGATGAGGCAGCCATTTTTTATTATTATTTATATCGATATGTAAAGATTGCTATGTATAACAGAGATGTGCAGACTGCAGACGTGTTAATCTGTGGACGCAGATCTGCAAGATTTTTTTGCGGATGTGGACTGACAGCGGATCAAATGTAGACAAAATTTGCAAACACGGACTGACGAGGATCCTGTTCTATGACGAGTGTATTTTTAACATCTGCTAACGTACTTTAAAAAGCAAGTTTAATTCCGTTTACTAAGGCCTTTACAACCGTTAATGTTACCTTCCGTTCGTATGGTTGGAAGAATACGTCGTGAAACGGCTATCTTCCGTCTGTAGCCTATAGATGGAAGACTGCGTATCTAGGCGCTATTTTTTGTCCGCAAAGTCTCGCTTGTGGTATATCTGGCAAAGTTGACAGTATGTGCTATTTGCATTTATGTATATTTACTAGTTATGTACTTTGCTTAGACTTATTTTGGTGTGTATTTTTACTGTGGTTGGTGCTGATTGTGTCATTGCAAAGTGTTATTGTGTGTTTCTTCTTGTGCAAAAAATAACTGAGTGACACTGCAGCTGCAGAGAAATTTCTTTGCTAGTTGTGCCTTACTCAGACTAACTTAGTTTTTGCTTTATAGCTAATAGTAGGTGTGCACATATGCTAGTTTAAGAAACAACACACATCGCAGTGAGTTACAGCATTTGTTTAATTTAGTGAAAGGAAAAGAAATGCAAGAAACAAGACATACAAGCTGTAGGTTACTGCCTTAAAAGAAGATAAAGGAGTAAAAACACGTACCTTAGTTTACTTCCTAGTCATGATCGCAAAACCAATAGGCAGCAGTTTAGGTTGTAAAGTTGCAAAGCCTTTCCGTTATAAAGAGATGCACAGATTGGCTTAGTTTATCATGCCTAAGTCTTTACGGACGGAAGATAGCCGTTTCGCGACGTATTCTTCCGTCCGTGGAAGATAACACCGAGCCTTTACTACTGTCATTTTGTTAGTTAAATTGCAATCTGCTAGGAACCTACTGGCCTACCATCCATACTAAAAACTAGGCCTATTTAATGCGGACGCGAACTGACAGCGGATCCAATATTTCTCTCTCGTTTCGGACGCGGATCCTTGGTCAAAATACGCGTACTGACGCGGATTCGAAATTTCGGGATCCGCGCATCTCTGATGTATTTAACACAACTGCATCCGGCACAGTTGCAAACTAAACTCACTCTCCGATCCGAATGATTTGGCAACAGTTCGTCGGACATATTTTATACCCTTTTCATTCTCTTCTTTCTCTATATATTTTGACGCGGCAGCTAACGTTTCAAAAAACTTCAAAACCATAATTATTTTGTGTGTTTTTGTTTACTTTAGACAGGAAACACTTTACGCTGCCTCGGCATCAAATTTAGAGATGGGCAAACCGAGTAATTTGTTTAAAAAATTAAAAAAGGAAACGACTACTGCAACGCGTGTGGGATTGGTACCGTAGCTTTGGGTCTATCAGTTTTTAACAGGCAATTTCATATTCTAATAACTATTTCTGAGTGCTGCTATAATTTATAGATAACGATTTGTATGATGTCATTCGAGGGTTTTAATTTTGTGCCAAAAAAACGTAACTACAAGACCTAAAACTTCCAAAAACCTAATTTCACGCTTATGATCAACACCTACACCTATTGACGTTTTAATTTATGCATTTACAAAAAATATTTGTCATTTTTATTTTGCACTCCACGACACATACGAACATATTCTTTTGTGTTTACCTTATTTAATGTGTCACTAATTCTTCTAATTATGTTTGAATATCAGTAGGCCTAGATAACAAAAGATGACAGAAAAATAAAAACTAGTGCCAGTTGTAAAGATGTCTAAAAATGGGAAACCCAGAATGGTCACCAAACCAAAAACTGCCATGAACGAGTTATGACCCAGGACTTGAACTGGGAAAATAAGTGCCGAAAAGGTAGTTTCTTCTTTCTCTCCACTCACCTCCTCTTCCCTGCTGAAAGTTGGGGTGTTCACACTAAGTTAATATACAAATACCAAATTCTTTATCTGGATCGCACAACGATAGTTCTGTGGCGCCACCTTGTAAATGATGTAGACTTGTGCCGCAGCCAAAATCGCCAAAAAAATCCATAAAACCCCCTATTTTGGTGTTCAAGGTCATTCAAGGTCACTGAATTCGGCGCCAATCGAGAGGCAGTGTACGACTTCCTATTAGTGATTAATAGTAACCTAGGCCCTATCTCGCACCGTTACTGAGATACAGCAACTTATTGGCCTAAAATCGCACATTTTACCCACCCCCCTCTCATTTAGCGACCTCGTTCGGGGTGACCCCTTTCAAATTTACAAAAAAGCTTTACGGTTCCTGAAACTAAGTCTTCCAGGCAGCCGACGGTGAAAATTTGGTGATTTTAGCTGGCACCGCTTTTGACTGATCCACCCGTGTGACAGACAGATGGACAGAATTGTGATGGCTAAAACGCGCTGAAAGCATAATAATACAAATTATTATCACATATCACGCGTGATACGTGATACAAATCACGCGTAATAATACAAATATACCATCTGACATTGAACGGGAAGACAGATAATATGTTGCATTGTTTTTTTAGTGGAGGATTTTCTGGTGTACCATAACTTGAAGGTTTGCCAACTGGAGTATGGAAATACCAATTACTGTAAATTTGCAATTTTAGAGAAATTTTGCTGCAAAATTTCACTGTCTGGCAGTCTGGCTTTATTCCTCAAATCAGGCACTAAATTTTCAACTAAGCAATAACACTCAACCTTCGCATTAATACGAAAGTAACGAATGATTTTATGGCAGATGGTACCAGTAAAATTATGGCCTTTTTGTCAGCAAAAAACATTACATTTGGCACTTCCAGCCAAGCAGAATTGGAAATCTGATGCACTGATGGAATTCAGCACTGAATAAAACAATGCACAGATATGCAATGAAATGAGAGACTAAAGGGATGTCAGACGAACGACAAAGTCGCCCGACTTTTGTGGGCGTGGTTGAGTTGCTCGACAAAATCGACCGGCAAAATCGGTGAACCATGACACACGGCTGACACTTTCGTCTGCTACTTCGTACGATATCAGCTAGCACAACAGCCGAATGCAGATCGCAAAATAATACTTGCATCACTTTTTTTCTGCATCTAATGAACGAAAATAATAACAAGCACAATAAATAACTAAGATAAATATTCATCTTCCATTGTAAACAATCACCATGGCAACATAAACAAAATTTGTTGTCCGATATATGAAAAGTCGGCCGACAAAATCGTCGAAGATGGAACACGCTCTATCTTGGCCGACAAAATCGGACGATTTTTGCATGACACATGACAGATTTTTGTCGGGCGATTTTGTCGGCAGATAAAATCGGCCGATTTTGTCGTTCGTCTGACATTAAGGGAGCAGAAAAGTCATCATGTTGGTGTCCAGCCTAAGTTGTTGTTGCCAGCCATGACATGTATCTGTGGATGATAGGCAGGTCCAGTGCTGTGCAGCTGATTGTTCATTACTATCCGATATTCCTCAATGTTCTGTGTCCGACCAAGCTCGGTCACTAGATGGTCAGCCACCATCAGCATGTGACCCATCAGCTAGACACAAACAACATACACTACACACCGCTGCTCATTCAATTCCTGTTTATCCCTTGTAAAACTAGAAATATACAAATTCTTGGATAGTCATTTCATATCGATAGTATCTGGCATTGCTTATTCTAAAAATGGAAAAATCAGTAAAAACAGTTTTTTCAGCAAAACTGGAAGCAAACTAAAAACTGCACAAAACATTTTCGAGGGTCCAATAAAAATTTTTAGATGTAGGTTTTTAGGGATGCATGGCAACTGGAGATACGGGGATTTTTCAGGCCCAACCTGAAAACAAAAAAACATTAAAAACTGAAGTCAGTGCAAACATTCATATTGATGGTATCTGGCATTGCTTATTCTAAGAATGGAAAACTCAGCCCGTTAAAAACAAAGGTTAAACCCCAAGAAAACCCAATAAAATGCAATTTTCCCAACCTTGCACCAAAAAAAATTAAGATGGAGACCATTTTAAGATGCGGAAGGCAGTTCTCCTCCTGAGCTGAGAAGATAAAACTAATTAAATTGGCCAAAGTAGCACGCCTTCTACTTGAAGTTTTACACCGTAAACTTTCTTGTTATGGCAGTAGTCAAAACTGTACAGCAGGAGCAGCATCCTTTGGCCAACTTGTCACCAAATACTTGCTAGTCACAGTGTAGCACGGTAGTGTGTAACACTGTTGTAAGGGCGACTATCAAAGTCAATGGAAAACCCCAGATTTTGGGCACCCGTAGCCCCCAAATCCCTGAATCAATCAAATTAAAATTTGACTTGGCTGATTACGTCGGCGGTCTGACCCTACGTGCCAAAAATGGTACAAATCGGCCCAGTGGGGTCGGCGGGGCAAAGGGGTGAAATGTAATGTTCAATTGGGTTATTTTTTTCTTTTTTTACTTTTCTTGCCAAGCTCTGGAGAACACATTTTTGGGAGTATCGCCGCATTCTTTGCACTGGATAATGTGTTTCGGTGGGGATTGATTTCCTAAGGGGGTCTCAACATTCATCTTTCATATTTTCCCGCTTAAATCCTGCAAAAAACCGAAAAATTTAGGTCCATTTTCGGACAGAAAAATTACACCTGAAAATGCTTAACAATGGAGATGCTCATTTACAAACTACCCTTAATCGTCATCGTAGCCTCACCAAAGTGGCATAGTGAAGAGGCAATGTGGCCACGGGAATTCCAAATATGCGGCTATTTTGGACCCCCTGCTTACAGGTCACGTGACCCGCGCATGCGCAGTGAACTTTTGACCTTTAACGTAGGCAAATGCAAGTTTTCAGGCTCCCTAACGGTGTAAGATAGACGCATGGTCACAATGGACCACCAATAGGAAACCACATATGCCGAGTCGAATGGTCACGTGACCGATGACGTCACGTGACTCCAAAAGTTCAAACTCGTGACTCCATTTTCTTTGAGGCCCCATATCTCCGTAACGGTGCAAGATAGACGCATGGATACAATGCTTCTCCAGCCTGGTGAGGATTCACCAGTGCTGCTGATAAACAACGTCTAGAAGCGTCATTACGGCGTGCGGTACGCTCCGGCTTATACTCGGCTGACGATCCTTCTTTTTCTCAACTGGTTGAAGACATGGACAATAACTTATTTGCAAAGATACAGTTCAATCCACATCATGTTCTGTACAAACTTTTACCTGAGAAAACTGATCAGTTACAATCTACGACCACGGAGTCATTCTTTCACATTATCTGTCAAAACTGATAGCAGAAATTACATAAATAGAATGTTGTTCAAAGACATTTATTAGTC
>Ga0209367_1008645_pt1 | contig 13900 bp, 8 predicted proteins | sample WorMetLIZISLAND2_FD_187412 | JGI IMG/M metagenome (GOLD analysis project Ga0209367, IMG submission 187412) | Marine gutless worms symbiont microbial communities from Max Planck institute for Marine Microbiology, Germany - Olavius geniculatus... ... | reverse complement strand
GGGTAGTGGGACAAGTTGCGTTGCATAGTGCCTTTGTTCTCTGGGTTAGGACACGATGCATAGTAACGGCGGGGGTGGTGGCGGGCGGGGCGGAGCATTATTTAGAGATCGAACGTGATTGGTATGCAAATCAGCCAATAGGTTTACCAAAACTGCTGTGTGTGATGGAGGTCTGTGTGACTGACCGTGGCAATAGACATCTTAATCGAAAAGCAAAGCAAATGTGTAACTATAAAACAGCTAAAAACAACATCAAACGATTATGTATTGACACTTTCGTTATTTATAGCTATTTTATCCGAAAATAAGCGTAGAAGTATTTTAAACTAATTCAGATACCATAAGTCAAATACACATTATATACAGTTTACCTATTTACTCGTAGGCCTATACACATATCGATAGACATACATTTTTATCAGAAATATAGATCGAGCGACAGTAACTGTTCAAATTTCTTCCATGATGTATGGTGAATGTGTGTTTGCGTATTTTTACGGCTTTTTATATCACTTTGTCTTGATTGCAATCTGGTTGTGGGAGCATTTGCATGGGGTAGACGCCTCTGGCGTTATTTATTGTTGCTTACTCTTGCGTAGGTATAGCCAGAAATTGGAGTTACAAGAGGCAACCCACAAGGGCCAAAAATTGAGGCCAAAAGCCAAGAACAAAGGTGAACTTCTTGGGTAGTGGACGGTCGCCAGGGCGCAGCCCTGGAAGCAAATGTAAACATGCAGTGCATAATGTCAAGTTGCTGTGCCCATAAAAGTTCTAACGACTTAAGTAAGCACACAGTAAACTAAAATGTGATTTATTTAGCAAAATTATAAGCTTGTGTAACAACTTGCTTCCAAATTATCAGAATTTATGCCTTAAGTGTACACAATTGTTTATACGTGACGCCACAGCTGATAGCATCATTAACGATCAACTGCACAGCACTAATTCATGGATTAAATTAGTTTTGAGCTCATCAGTCAGCTATTTTGTTGTTTGATATTTTCAGCATAACATATTTAATATCAGAAAATTATTACATCACATGCACTCTGTCAAATTGATAACTAAAAAAAGTAAGCAATCTGATACTAATAATTAGGGCCCACATTTTTCCGCGGTAAATTCTGCCAAATTCTGAGGCGAAATTGTCCAAATTTCGCGGCTTACTACGGCCTTCCGCATAAATTAAGCTTTATTCTGCTTTAAAAACTTTAGTTTTTGGATGCTGACATGGCGCTCAGTTATGCTAGCAGCATACAAAGGAAATTATCAATCTTTTTCTTTTCAAAAGTGCAATTTGTCAATTATTAGCATTGTGTTAATTTACGATTGTGTGGTATACGATGGTAATTATTAGTAGGGATGCAATTTTAGGCAGTTCAGTTTGATTTTTCTCCATGATGTATGTAGTTTGCAGACGATCGTACAAATCATCGGTCTGTGAAATTTCATGGCAATATCAAAATTCCGCAGAAAAAGGCAAATTCCATGGTTCGGCTTGAAATTCCATCGCCTGCAGAAAACTGTGGGCCCTACTGATAATCACCGCATAATGTAACAATTTGGAGCATCTGCATTTTACACGGTTGTGCATCAACATTAATTAGATGAGGTGGAAAATGAGTGTACTTCACTAAATTTGATAACTTTTGGCACACAGATAGCCAAGACGGTATAAGTATGTGGAGATTTGACGAAGTTCTAACAAATTTTTTTTGGTCCACCCAGTATTAATGCATCAAGTACGTTTCAACAAAAAATTAAGCTTTGCATAATTTGACACGTTTGCCCAACTGTGACAGATTTTCCAAATTTTTTTCTGAGAGAAAATTTACCACAAAACTGCCCATTATGCCTTAAAGGCATTGCTACACTACCATGTAAAATATTATTCTTGAAAAACTGCACCAACTGATGTACTGTAACTTGTTTCGTAACACAATGTACACTGGATACAATGTTGAAACATGCTTGTTTCATGACGCTTAGGTGGAGTGAGATCATGGTCACTGATAACACTCCAGACACTATTGTGAGAGATAGGAGAACTAAATAAGTGATGAAACAATGTCATAGCAACAAACTGGTTCAACATGTACCACAGTAATCCGCATATTCTGTACACATGCACAGAAGCTCTGCTATCATTCAACAAGAAATCTGAGCTAATGCTCGTGAGACGTGTGAGAGCCTATATCAGTTCCTGTTTGCAGGTAATCTGGGTCTATCTCTATCCATTTCGTCGCAAATCACTCTTTTCCAGCCAAAATCGCCAAAAAATTACTAAAAACAAATATTTTAAGGTTCAAGGTCAATCAAGGTCATCAATGTTGACAATCCTAAAAAGCTTATCACCAGTCGACATTGACATTCCTATCTGCAACCATTTTCAACCTTTTTAAGGGGGATGCCCCTCTTTCTCCCCCTCATTCGTGAGACCCCTTCACACAGTGGCATGAAATTTTGTCACAAAAGACTAGAGACAGTTAAGCTATCATATGGTGAAAACCCAAAGTCTCCATCACACGTGGTCTTGAAACAGCACCGGGACGTGACAGACACCAAGAGAGAATTACCGTAGCTATTATGCGCTACAGCTAGCTAGCTCTTGCGTGTAAAAATGGTGGTAATTAAAGTTAATGATTCAGCAACTGTCAACAAGCTACATTTCTACGCATCAAGCAAGAATTACTGCTTTGAACGCTCATCAAGTGTGACAGCAAAAGTCAGTGGAAGAACCGACAACACCAAATCAAGCTCCTTTAGCTTCGGAAAAGGCAGATTTGTGCAATCTGTGAATGTTAGGGCTCGTAAATTGGCCTGAAAAAAACGTAGGTTTTAAAAAAACCATTAAAAGCCCAAAGTCAAGTTTTTTCGTTGGGTGTGCAATTTATAATACAGATCAAATTTAACATATTCTACCTGTGAGTTATAAGTTCTGACATGATGTCATTCGCTAAAAAAATGATGTGACAAATCAGAATGGTGTACAGGATGGTCTCCTGGGTCTCAAAATTTGTGCCAGCCATCAAGTTGCCCGCCCCGCTTTGAAAAACACAAAACCCATTAAGTGACCCTATATTAAAAAACCTGGGTTTAACACCAAAAAACCCCAAACCCACCAGGCTTTTAAAAGTCCGATTGGAAAGCTGTCCTCCAATCACGGAACCAGCCTAAATCAACTGGCGTCAGCCTCCGAATCGGCGGCGGCCCGACTCTGCTCGATGTCATGCAGCTGCGCAGCCCATCTTTGCGCCGGCTCGTCACCAAACACTTGACAGATGAAGTCCATCGCATGCTGCTTGCTCGTCTCGGCCTTTGCCCGAGGACCCCACCGAAACCAGTGCACCGGGGGGTCTGAACCCTGTTCCCGTTCCAGCTCCAGGTACCCCTTTCACATGACAGAAAATTTTTTATAGCAGTGGTAGTTGTTGTTGTTCTAGCAGCTAGGGATGTTGGTTATATGTGATCGCATATTTTGCCAAAACCCCCATATTGCATATTTTCCGCATATAATGGCATTTGCAGAATCGCATATGCAAAAATAATGCCGCATATGCAAAAATTCGCATATATGCCGCATAGGCGACCGCATTTTCTTTGTCCCACGTTTTTAAGGCTGCTAAATACTTTGGCGGCAAATGATTACCGGTATTTGCAATTAGATGTTGAATAAATTGAAGTCAGAAATGTCAAAACTGTGCAGAAAAGGCCTATTAATGACCACGATTATGATTCTCCATCACTCAAATTTGCATATGCCGGAAATATGCGGAAAAATATGCCGCATATATGCGCCGCGTATTTTGCCTCCAAAAGTTCCGCATATTTTAAAAAAATTCTTCACTATAAACCAACATCCCTAAGCAGCAGTAGTAGTAAGAGCAGCAACTGCAGCAGAACTGCACTGCCTAGTGTGGCTGAATAAAGCACTGGTATGTCTGCTTGCTGCAAACTGCGGGTCCAATTGTTCCATGACGTGGGCAATGGATGGCTGCATAGTCCACCACAGTATCATGCCAATCAGCTGCCAATTCCAAGATTGTACAGCGTTTCTAGCTGTGAGTCTGACTCATGTAAGCAGCGCTAAAGTAAGTAACTTTCCATTTAGCAGTAGCAAGTCCGATCCATGCTCCCATTTTTCTTCTAGATACCCCTGTTGCAGTGAGTTATAATTAAGAGTAACTGAAAGTATACAGTTACAAAATTATGGACTACAATCAACCATAACTGTAATGACAATTGACAATTCACCTACAATTACAACTGTTCAAGAACGAAAATTACACTAGAAATGAAATTTTTCATACAGAAGGAAAATTGACGTTTTTTTGTGCATAATTTTTGTGCACACTTGCTGAATCACTATAAACAGATTGGTACACAGAATCGTGATATAATCAGCACTTTATAGCAAAATTGTGCAAAATTTCACACATACTTTACTGCTGAACTTATGACTGCAAACGTAAACGTTGAAAAAACTGCAACTGCTAATTGAAAATTATTTCGGAATGAACTATAAAAACGCCTAAGTAAAATTTTCCAGCTACTAGCTGCAACTGAAGTTGAACTGAAAATCAAAATATTCCATCACAACCAAATTACAGTTAAAACTAGAAAAGCAGTCGTAGCCCGCACACCTCCGCCAAAGGCTTGTCAGATTGAAATGTAGATTTCACCTACGCGTTTCAAACTATAGTTGCGTTTTCCACAGTGACCTAGTTCTACGTGACCTAAAAAACCGTGATTGGATACAATGCCGCTTTGCCAGCGGTTCCCGTATGCCCCATTTACGCAATGGTTATGAAAACTTCAAAGTGATCCAGAATGCAGGATTCCTGCCGGATCACCCCCCAAAACTGAATCACCTGTAGCTTATGCCACGCCCGATATTCCCTCAAAATTTCAGAACGATCCGTCCATAACTTTTTGAGTTATCTTGCTAACACACATGCACACACGCACACACACACACACAGACAAACAAAAACCGGCAAAAACATTACCTCCTTGGCGGAGGTAATCACTGAGATTATTTTAAGAAGTAACATCGTGCCACATGCCTGTCGAACAAAGTCGGTCATAATCAGGTGCTTGACTTCACCAAAGGTGTCGTCCGGCCGGTCGAGGGTAATCCCAAGGCGGGTGAGGAGATCATAAAGATCTTCCTCCGAGAGGACGTTACCCTTCATGAAGATCACACTGAGGATGGTCATTATCAGACCCATGATGGAGTTGTCTTCCGGTGACCAGGTTTGATGGGCGGCATCGTATTTATTGTCCAGCAGGTTCACCAGCATGTTCGCCTGCAGTTAAACACACTATTCAAATGCCGATTATACCACATGTCAAAAAACGACTGCCACTTTTATCCTTTTTTGACAGCAACTCCTTAAAGAATTTGCTACTAAATTCGGCCAGTGTTTAAATGTTATTCAAAAAATAAAAGTGGCACACATTTTTTGAAACATTGTGTAGTAACAGTACTTAGTAAAGGCAGCAGCAATAGTAGTAGTACAGTCTAAATATTAATGCAAACAGGAGAAAAAATCGGGGTTGATCGGCCGCACTGTACTTGTCCATTACGTCTACCAGCATGTACGCATGCCTCTTGCATAGTGCCACTGATAGGATTACATTAACTGGAAGTCAATTAGCCCCATCTACAACAGGCTACATGTATGCCATCGTCATTCATCACTGTCACTATTTGGAATTCAAATGATGCCAAGCAAGTCACTCAATACCAAATACCCATAGCGATACACACCGAAGCGTTGTATTAATTTCCCCATAAATATACATGCATGCGTAAAGCACTAGTCTACTCATACTGTGGGTATTAACACCACCATCTAGTTAGCGCGAGTGTCCGAATGGAAAGAGCAGTATCAATGTCGGGCATAACAGGCAATAAAACAACTGGCCAGTACTAAATACTGGCAAATATTAGGCATTACCAAAATGCAGAGTGTTCATACAAATTGGTGGATGTAATAATGCTGCAAACAGAGCACTGAATTATTACACTCACACTTCACACGCCAGTTGAATAATTTGGTAATCAGCATCAAATGTTCAAAACGGACACCGTATCTGATGTCTGTATCGTTCGACAGGATCCACATGTAACACAAGATCTGCGACACATGGGTTTTATAAACGACGTTTTCTCTACCCCAAAGAAATCAGATCACTGTAACAACAAACCTATTACAATGACCCTTCACTTGGGGCAACACCATGAGAGCATCTTAGCGTAACTAAATGCTGATACGGCAGTCTTGAATGTTGAACACAACATACCTTCTGCTTGCCAACCTCCGTTTCGACCACCTTGATCCCGTAGACGTTGCGGAGTTTTTCGGTCGCCACACGGAAGAGGGAGTTGAATGCGCGGGAGTGTTCGCGGAGAGCGTGCTTCTTAATGTCCGACTGCTTGATCGGATGTTTCTTGTAATCTGCCGTGAGCAGATAGTGCACGATGTCGATAGCTATTCTTTCCCGATCCTGTGCAGACATTGCCATAAACAGCTTCTCCGACTGCGCCGATACCGCTCGCTGTGTGCTCGCGGACTCACTGGTGGCTGGAGTTGTTGGAATTTCGTTTTCATCGTCGGATTCGACGTCGTGGTTTCGATCCACGGCGGTGGTTTTCCGGGACCCGTTTCGCTGGCTGGATGTGCACACACTGCTCTGGTCATTGGATGCTTTCCCTTTACCACCGGATTTCCGCGGCCGTTCCGACTGGGTGTTGCTATCGCTATCGCTGGAAGACACTGGTTTGCCACGCTTTCCGGATGTCTTCTGCGTTACTTTTGGCATGACTTGGTGCTGCATCATTTCAACACACATTCAACGTGAATTGCAACCTGACTGATGAGATATAACCATTAAATATTTGTGTTTAATGTATTAATATGTAATTGTAAAACAGCAGATTTTATAGTTGTTATCCCCTGAGTCAAGTTGGTCGTCACATGTCTATATTTAAAAGAAAAAAAAATTTCCCTATTTTACCAATCAAAACATGTTCATACAGATAATTCTTAACAAATGCTGACTAATAATGTTAATTTTCAGCTGCTCAAAAGATCAAATATCAAGGTTACAAAATGGCAGGGTTGTTTGTAGAGCTCTGCATGGGCTGGGCTTGGAAATTTCTTCTAGAAATCGGGCTGGGCCGGTCCAGGCCGAGTAGTTACCGAGCCAGGCTGGGCCGGACTAGTTTGCATAGGCCCGCAAAAGGTATAATTAGTCAGATTTGCACATCGTGGCGATGATGCCAAAATGAAAATCTGGATTTCTGAGTCTGGGCCCATAATGTCTGCAGGGGAGGCAGAATGATGCTCTGTGGTCCACAGCGGTCACTGGCTTCCTACTCCCATGGCTCTCCCTCTTTTGATAGCTGCACGAGTGGCAGTAGCAATTAAAGCAGGCTTGACTGACCTAAGTTACCAAGCAGTATCAGACTATGTTGGAATGACAGAGCTGTTGCTCTTGCCAGCCAGTGGTGACTATCACGTAGGCCTATGCTGTTCAGTTTCCGAAACTGGCGAGACTTTCTCATCATGTTTGCAGTACCTGCCTGTAGCGGGGCCATTACAAGCCGGGCCGAGTATCACAAGTACTTAACTGGGTCGAAACAACATCGAGACGAGCCAGTCCATGAAATTTCAGCCTGTGCAGACTCTAGTTGTTTGGCTGTGAGCAGATGTATTATATTTTTTGCCTATTTTGCCTAGTTCATAGGCAAGCACTGGATATACAGTAGTGAGCACCATCTTACATTCACAAGCCAGTTTAATAATTAACTTTACGGTACTAGCAACAGCATTAATTTGCCATCAAATGATCAAAATTATAGACACTGCATCTGATGTATCGTTCGACAGGATCCATGTGTAACACAAGACCTGTCACACGTGCGTTTTATAAGCGACATTTCCTGTACCCCAAAGTAATGCAAATCACTGTAACAACAAACTATTACAATGACTCTTCACTTGGTAGAGCCTACAATAAACTACATGACAGTATCTTAGGAGATCTAAGTGCTTACACAGTAGTCTGTACACAGCTAATGATGTGACAAAATATGGCAAATGATTTGCACAAATTAAAATTGCAGGCAGCTAACACCTCCAATGGCAATTAGTTGGCCATGATCTGTTGATAACAATTCCCTTGTTAAAATTAACAACTAAGCAATAATTGTGTTCACAGCAAGACGCATCAGAACTGGCATGCAACATGGCATAAGTTTCAGTCCGCCCGTCAAAATATCATCATGTGCATCTCGACCTGTTAAGCACTCTGATATGGCTGTAGCTAAAACAGCCTGATAGATTAACTTATTGTAGAACACAACTGTGACTATAGGCAGATAAGCTAAGGTTTAATAGTCCAACGATTCCATTTTGCCTAATTCCTAACTCTAACAGGCTTAAGCATAATCCTAACTCTAACACTGCTAACCCTATCCTTAATCGTAGACAACTACACACCAATGGCCACCTCTCCACTACATGACAGTCAGAATCCGATTAATTATTGAGCCCTTGGATTATTGATATATTATCGAAAATCCAAAATTATATGAGACTATTCCAGTCACTAAATGCACAAGTATCCACTCCCGCTGTGTGATATCATCTGGCTTGTAGTGTAGCTGTAAGACCGGAAAGCTACACCCATCTAGAACCCAGAACCGTTTGCTAAGGCCTTAGCAGGTGGTCTGAAACCGTAGCAGTTTAAACCACTAAGCTGTTAAACTAGCGACGTTCTGGACTGCTAAGCCTTAGCAGTCCGGACCTCTAAGATGTCTGTCACTGGTAGTTATCTTTGAGAGCCAAAAGCAACAACTTTTACATGATTCATAATCACATAAGATAAACTACCGTTTCCCCATAGTCTCCCCATAGAGTCTATTAGTAAATCCTATAGTTCACCCTAGCACTAATATTCACCACTCACTGACTGTTACCACTGGCATTGTAAGTTGTTATAACTGACGAGGACACGCGCACTGGTGCCGGCGGCTCTGCGTACAGCAGTGTGAGCACACACGTTGTTTGGTTTTTTTCTCTAAACCACTAAAACCACTAGATTATCGGTGGCTGTGGCGTGGAACCTTAGCAGTCCGGGACCACTCACTTAACGGTTGGTTGCGGTCCGAAGCCTTAACAGCGGCGGCAGTTCTGTGGACTACACTCATCTTTAGAACTTAAACCCTAAACCCAATGTAGTTTTTAGTCAGCTAATTTTCACAGTATGACGCAATCAGAAGTGACATGCAACACAGCATAAGTTTCAGTCCGCCCGTCATGATATCATCATGTGCGTCTCGACCTGCTTGCTAAGCTGTCTGATGTTGCTGAAACAGCATAACAAATTAACTTAAACTAATATTAGGTGGGCCATAAAGCAGCACTGTTTTTGGGTGCTGAGAACTTAGCAACAGTTAAACGTTTGAAATTTTGTCTGGAAAAGCAATGAAACAAGTTTGTTCAAAACATTTCTACCAAAGTTGCAGAGTGCATACCACCCCTCAAATAATACTAAACTTCACAGTTCACAGACCAAGTTTGTCAGGGTTATGCCAGTTCCACTTGGGAGTTATTACAGCAATTTGGTTCCATTACTAAAAACTAATACTAGCACTTACACCATGGCAAGACTAACAAAGCAGTGTGTCAGCCAGTCAAATGGCAGGCAGTACAGCCTTACCCCCTCCATCCTGACCCAGTTTTACCTCCTTGGCAAACATATAAGGATTTTGCAACATACTAGACTGGAAGGGAGCATTATGACTGTCACATAAAAAAGATTCTGTGTTGCTAAAATCAATGAACTTTCTTTACATTAATCACCTGTAACACTCTGAAGTAACAGCAAAAATATACTACGAAAAACTAGTATCATCTATTCAACTGTATATAAAGAAACATGCAGCCTCAGTCCTATCATTGTGCAATCATTAGCATCAAGTACAATCGGCTAATTTCTTCATCACTGGCTGCATCAGTTGAACAAAGTCTACAGACCTCGATTCTACCAGAAATAAACTGAAGATATGTTTCTTCTTTTCACATGGCATCAGTGGGCATAGCCAGCTTTTGCAACAGACATTGAAGTTGGCAATGTCGTTACTGGCGACCAATCCAAATAACTGACTCAATCACGTGCTGTGATACAAATCGGTATAGTCTTAGTGCAAGACTATATGCTGCAACCTCTGCAACCAAATAGGGAAGGTGTACTTGAAATGCGAATTGCGGAAATTTGAAAAGGTGTACTTTGTGGAATTTCACCTGCGGAACGTTCCGCAAATTACACCTTAGTTTTTTTCCGCATTCCACATTCTGCAGAACTCAAATAAAATCAAATAATCAACTTCGCGTAGGCTTAGGCTTACATTTGAGTCTTGAATGGACATCGGCACATCAAAAACGCCGCGGTCACGCAGTCGGCAAAATCATCACATATTGACGTCTTCAATTTAACTCTTAAAACGCCTTGAAGTCCGTTAACTCACAAGCGTAAGCTGGTACATCACACAAGATCAACTCAAGTAGGCCTTGGTCGGTATTTCCGCCGCGGCAGCATTTTTTGCAGGGCGGAAATTCCGCCACTCAAGCAAATGGACGGCACAGATCGCGGCGGATTTTCCGCCACAGTAGCATCGTGCTTTTCGAAATTCCGCAAAGTACACCTTCCTAACCAAATATGCAAACATTTTAACGCCAGAGCCGTAAGAACCTGAATTGTGTTTAACACAGAAGTACACGGCTTTTCATATAGCACAACTAAAAAACACATAACATCACACATACGCTCAAACCACGAGTAGGGAAAGGAAACGGAAATAGAAATATGCTCTGTGGAGTGCTAGGGATGGGTCAGTATCAGGATTTCAATTTTGAAATCGATAATCTCCTCCGTTTTAACAATCATGGTTTTAACCGACTGTACTTGTACGGTTGTCGTCCGTCCGTCTGTCCGTCGTCGTCTATAATGGATGTATTGTGGCTAAGCGTTAGGTCGTGGGGGAAACTTTTTACACGAATAATTAGCTTTGTGTCTTGATCCTATTGCATGCAAAATTTCAGCGATCTAGTGCTTAGGGGACACTTTTTAAAATTCGGAGTTGAATGATCGAGGGGTAGGGAAAATGTGGGTATATTTCTCAAAAAACAGGCCGTATCTCAAAAACTGTGAGAGATACGGCCAAGGTTACTATTAATCACTAACAGGAAGAGCATATACGAAATGAAAATCATCGATCTTGGATAATCTTGAAGGTCATAATGGTCATTGACAACAATAAGGTCGGCTATCCTGAAGATAGCTGGGCTTCCCGTTAAAGCAGAGAATGTAGATTTTAACGGCTTAAGTTTTGACCTCCTAGGTTCAAGTTCTCCGTACGGAGACCTTAAATTTGGGTACTTTTTCAAAATGCATAGTTGATGTATTGCATGTTGTACGCCGATTCCACAGGTAGCAGCACCGATGCTGTCGCGCGTCGCGTGAGCTTTGCTCAAATTACTTGTCTACTGTCTTACTGTTGTTGTGATATCATTCATGCTGTCTTAAAACTGACTGTACTCCTATTCTGAAGAGAAAATGACATTACGTCAAGTCACTCTGCAAAAACTTCTGTGTTTAATGCCAAACTGCTGACCTGAAAGCATCATATATTGTTTTTTCTCAAATCTTCTATACTGCTACCTTCGGGCGAAATATGTACAGAGTTTATCAAAAACAAAGCTCTTGCATAATTTATCATATGTTTTCCAAAGTGTGACCGATTTTCAAATTTCTTTCACTGGTAAGACTTGGCAGAACATTTGTCTCGATCAAAATATGGGCAACATCTAAAAGTTGTCGCTACACTACCTTGTAAAATATTATTGAACAACTGCACCAATCGATGCACATCAACATGTTTCGTAAAAAACAACCAGTTTGATTATTTATTATCTCTTTGCAATCTGCTCAAAATCCTGTTCTTATTTAGAAGCATTTTTATAATTTCTTTGCTCCGTACTGTTCATGCTGTCATAAAACTTTGCCAGTGACAGTGCAGATGTTAAGACAACGACAGAAGCGATGCAAGTTAATTAATATTTACAACAAAATCATAACAAACATTTAACGTCTCCAATTAAACAACTATTCTAAACCGCATCAGCCACCCACCGAGCTGGGCTGCTGTGGCCAACGTATATAAAACAATGCGGCATTAAAATCAAACACAAATCCGCTAAAACGATACGGCAATTAGGCACTTCAGTCACTAAGCAAAGTACAGAGGTGTAGTGGGGGTATCCCAAGCAGCAGTGTGGGTTGAAAAAGTAAACGGGGCAGGAACTTACAACTTTCCGAAGGACACTGCAAATTTCTAATGGGGTCCTCAAAATTTCAACTTTGCACCGAAATTTCCGCAAAGTGGGTTATTCTCGGCCCAAAATTCTGTATCTTTGCATGAAAGTTTTTCCGACAAAAAAGACTTTTCGACAATTATCCGACAGCCCAAAATTTAAGGGGAGCAGTTGCCCTCCCTTCCATGTCACCACCGAGGAACCCCACTTTTTTCAGAGTGGGGACACTTTCTCTAAAAAATCCACATACAAAAGGTCACTCAGAGATTGGTCTCTCTCCCAGCAGCAGTTAATAACTATTTTCAATTTTACTGCATTTTTTGTGCATATCTCAGTTTTAAGAAGTAGTGCAAAACGCGCAAAAGTTCAAGCAAGATTTTACCAGAGTTCCAGGCTTGTTCCTCATGCGTGTTTTTATCATGACTACACCCCTGGCGAACATCAACCGGCAAAATCCATCAGTAAATGAAACAGCCGAGAGCATGCAGCATTTATAACTAATGGGAAGAGACTGACATTGTGATTGTCTTGGAACATATTTTTCAGACACACACGACATACTTGTGACCAGCAAGACGCCAGGTTCTCATAATAAACTGGGACCGGGCATCAAACTCCCACCGTGCTCTTAACTAGCAAGTATGTGGAAAGTTTTAAGCTTCAGATATAGCGTAGCTTGTCACAAGTATAAGCATCACTTGTAATTACCCTCCAGATCAAGGTCAACTCAGCCTGGCCATCCTTCAGTGGGTAGCAACAATGAGTACCAGTAACAGCTAAGGCATAAATACACACAATGCAACGTGTTAGCCCCATACTGCAGTTTACGCTGGTATCTGGCTGAGGGCTAAGGGCGCGTTGCACCAACGTCGTTCAACTTTGAACCCGGGTCAAATCTGAATTTGAACCTAGTTCAGGCGTAAACTGCATTGCACCAAAGCGGTTCAAGCGTTGATCTCCGTTCAATTCTGAACTGCCATCTGACCACCGATCAAGTTTTGATCTCGGTTCAACTCGCGGTTACGCATGCGCACTAGCCAATAATTTTTTTTTCCAAGATAAAAAAATTTGTCCGATTCGAATCTTATCCTGTCCAAAAAACTTCCTCGTGTCGAATTATAAGACTTCTAACGCAATTATTCTGATGATCTGGATATGTTAGATTTCTGCTATATTCGTTTTATGTTCTCTTTGTGCTCGATAAATTAACAAATAGATAAATATATCGCATTTTTTCGGTGGCGATGCCTCGCTGCTACAGTAAACATACGAACGAACCCTTACCACAGCAACAAAAACTCTTTCGTATTGATTTATAAAACGTCCAATTTAATTATACTTGTGATCTGGATATGCTAGATTTGTGCTATATCGGTTTTCTGAAGCGTTTTTGCTGGATAAATAATTTAATGGATAAATAAACAGCATTCTAGACTGCCGATGCGCCGTTGCTTCACCGTAGCTATGGTAAACATATATCTTGACAACGGACGTAGAATAATTAATGAGTAACT